>Ga0209278_1000081_pt1 | contig 156093 bp, 160 predicted proteins | sample JI81BgreenDNA_FD_187504 | JGI IMG/M metagenome (GOLD analysis project Ga0209278, IMG submission 187504) | Wastewater effluent complex algal communities from Wisconsin, to seasonally profile nutrient transformation and Carbon sequestration -... | ecosystem: Engineered > WWTP > Effluent > Algae... | reverse complement strand
TTGCATCCACAAAAGCGGAAGTAGCTCAGTTGGTAGAGCTCCAGCCTTCCAAGCTGGTTGTCGCGAGTTCGAGCCTCGTCTTCCGCTCCAAAAGAAAAACCTCTAGGAAACTAGAGGTTTTTTTATGCTCAAAAGCTACGTTTTAGCTGCGTCTTTTCTTGGCCACGTTGTTCCCGATTCTAATTCTACAGGGGCTTCCTGGGCCACAAACCATCGGGCAGTCAAAGGACCCATCAACCGAATACTATCGCCTTCTACTTCCAACCAACTTCCTTCGCGCAAGCCCAAAACAGGGATTGAATTATAGGCATGAAATTCCTGAATTCGGGTTTCTCGCGTTTCGCCCATGTGGGTGCTATTCGGATCAGGATCCAAATAATGCGGATTAAGGTTAAACGGAATCGCACCCAACGTTTCAAACGAGGGCGGATACACAATTGGCATATCGTTGGTCGTTTGCATTGAAATCCCCGTGATGTTACTACCAGCACTGCACCCTAAATAAGGTGTCCCTCGTTCGAGCGTCTCGCGCAAACTCGCCCACAAGTTTAAGGCATACAATTGCGAAACCAATTGAAAGGTATTGCCGCCTCCTGTAAAAAGGGCCTCAGCTTCCCGTACAGCTTGATTCGGATTGGCAAAGGTATGTAACCCAACTACCTCAATGCCTATTTTGGCGAAAGCCTCTTGAACCTTGGCCGTGTAGGCGTCGTGCGATATTCCGCCGGGTCGTGCAAAAGGAAGAAATACCAGGGTTTTGACTCCTTCAAAATGCGTCGACAATCGGGGGAGAAGGTAGTCTAAGTATGCCCCTCCATGCAACGTGGAAGTGCTAGCAATCACCATTTTTTTCATGAGTAAGCAACATTTCGTATGCAACAAAGGTAACAATTAACAAAAATTTAGACGCATAGGAGCACCGAAGCCCTTTGAAATTTCGGTATTTTTACCCCATGCGATACGTTTGGATTTTACTCTTCTTCACGACAACCGTGCTCCAAGCGCAACCCAAACCCTTTCGGTTGGAGGGGATTGTGCTCTCGGAAATGCGCAATGAATTGTCCAATATCAATGTGACCAACATGGTATCGCAAGTGACTGTCGTTACCGATGCGCAAGGAAAGTTTAGTATTCCCGTACAACAGCAAGAGGCTTTGAAGTTTAGTGCCGTAGGCTATGAAGATTTCTACCTCCGCATCGAACCCGTGCACCAACAACAAGGGCGCGTGATGGTCAAGTTAAAAACCGCAGTTTACCAATTGGACGAAGTCAATATCATTCATTTGGATGCGCAAAAAATGGGGATTATCGATTACAAACCCAAGAAGTATACGCCCGCCGAACGCCGATTGGAAACCGCGGGTCGTTTTAGTCCCTGGCAATTTTTGCTAATTCCCTTGGGAGGAATGCCCCTGGACCCCCTGATCAATGCCATTTCGGGGCGTACCAAACGATTGGAAAAAGAACTCGAAGTCGAACGTCGGGAGTTTGCACTCGAAGCGATGGAAGTTCAATTGGATTCGGTTTATTTTACAGATAAACTTCGTTTGCCTCCCGATCGCATCAAAGCGTTTCAATACTATGCCGTCGAAAATGCCGAAGTACGCGATTTATTGAAAACGAATAATGTAACCCGTCTGCAATTCAAATTAGCACAATTGGTTGTTGAATTTTTAAAAACTAAAGAAAATGAGTAAGCGCTTACTTATGGGATGTTTAGGGTTATGGCTTTTAACCTCTGGATTTTCCGCCCATAAATTTTATGTAGCCATCTTTCAAGTAGACCACAATGCGGCCAAAAAACGTATGGAAATTACGGCTCGCGTTTTTGCCGACGACCTAAATTCTGCGTTGGATAAAAAATACAAAACGCGACACCATTTGGCCACCGATCAAGAGACGGAAGCCGATATCGCCGATATGAAAAAGTATTTTGCAGCCCATTTGCGACTCACCATTGGAGGACAACCCAAGACGTTGCAATTCAAAAGCAAAGCTTTGGATGGTAATGTATATGTGTGCTATTTCTCGATTCCTGACGTTTCCAAAGCAACGCCTATGGAAGTCGAGAATACGGTGTTTACCGAGCTTTTTGAGGATCAACAAAACATGATGCACTTTCAATATAACGGCACCAAGCAAACGTTAGTGCTGACCGGAGAGAACTCCAAAGGAATGTTAAAATAATTCGCCCTATTGCGGTTAACCCCGCAAAAAAAAGTATTTTTAGGGCGCTAAAAAATATAGCTATGCGTAAATCATTACTTACCTTTTTCGGACTCGCTTCTTGTATCACTTTTATGGCGTGGGGACAAGATAAACCCCAACCGGATCCGAATTATCGAAATCCAGACAAATTCAAACAGATGTACGATTTATTGGCCACACCCAATATGTATCGTACCGCTTCTGGGGCACCGGGTCCCGAATATTATCAGCAGCAAGCCGATTACAAAATTAAAGTGGAATTAGACGACCGTACTCAAAAAGTATACGGTACGGAAACCATCACCTATACCAACAATGCCCGTGAGGCCCTCGACTACCTTTGGTTGCAACTTGACCAAAATCAGCAGTCACGTACCTCGTTGTCTCCCTTGCAAAATGGCGATCGTACAGAACCTGCCATGGGTGTGAAGCAATTTTCTCGTAAATACCTAGAAGAGCGTTTTGACGGAGGATTTCGCATCGAATATGTGAACGACGCCAAAGGGAATCCGATGCCCTATACCATCAATCAAACGATGATGCGTGTGGAATTGCCCAAACCTTTAGCCAAAGGCGAAAAAGTAGAACTTCACCTCAAGTGGTGGTACAATGTCAACAACTACTTGCTTGACGGGGGCCGCTCGGGGTACGAACATTTTGATGCCGATGGAAATAATGTGTATATCATCGCTCAGTTTTACCCACGCATGGCGGTGTACAATGATGTAGAAGGGTGGCAAAACCAGCAATTTTGGGGATCGGGTGAATTTACCTTGCCTTTTGGAAATTTTGACGTAGAAATTACGGTTCCTGCCGATCATATACTCGAAGCGACGGGCGACTTACTCAACCGCAAAGAGGTGTTTACCAAAGCCCAACTTGAGCGCTATGCCTTGGCTGAAAAAACCTTTGACAAACCCGTTATTGTAGTCACGCAAGACGAAGCAATTGCTGCGGAAAAAGGGTTTTCTGATGCCAAAAAAACCTGGAAATTCAAAGCGTTAAATGTTCGCGACTTTGCTTTTTCAACCTCCCGAAAATTTATTTACGACGCTATGGCAGTGCAATTGGCAGGTAAAACAGCGATGGCTATTTCTTTATATCCCAAGGAAGGAAATCCGTTATGGGGTGAGTATTCCACACGCGTAGTGGCGCACACCTTAAAAAGTTATTCGGCCCATACATTTGATTATCCTTATCCCAAAGCCATTTCGGTGCATGCCCAAGACCAAGGAATGGAGTATCCGATGATTTGTTGGAATTGGGGTCGACCCGATCCAGATGGGAAGTATACCGATCGCGTGAAAAACGGAATGATTTCTGTAATCGTTCATGAGGTAGGGCACAACTATTTCCCTATGATTGTAAATTCGGATGAGCGCCAATGGACTTGGATGGACGAAGGGTTGAATTCGTTTATGGAATACATGGCCTTGATGGAATGGGATCCAAAGTTTCCTGCGACTCGTGGTCCTGCCAAAAATATAGTGCCCTACATGAGTGGCGACCAAAAGAACCTCGAGCCCATTATGTCCAACTCGGAAAGCATCCGTCAATTTGGAAACAATGCCTACGGTAAACCCGCTTGTGGATTGAATATTTTACGCGAAACTATTATGGGGCGGGAGTTGTTTGATTATGCGTTTAAAGTGTATGCCAACCGTTGGAAATTCAAACACCCTACGCCAGAAGATTTTTTCCGTACCATGGAAGATGCTTCAGCGGTTGACTTGGACTGGTTTTGGCGGGGTTGGTTCTTTACAACCGATTACAATGACATCGGGGTTAAAGAAGTAAAAAAATATTTTGTGAGCAACGAACCTTCCAAAGAAGTGGAAGAGTTTCTCAAAAACCGCCGTCGTCGCAATGCGCCTATAGGGCCGATGGTCTATATGATTGAAGAAGGTTCGGCCGATTACAAACCCGAACTCAACAAGCCCTTTGTGATTAAAGAGTTCCAAGCCTTAGATACTTATCTCAACGAACGCTTTACCGCCGAAGAACGCGCTGCTTTAAAGTCGCCGAAGTATTTTTACCAAGTTACTTTTGACAAGCCCGGCGGATTGGTGATGCCGTTGTTGGTCGAACTTACCTTTGAAGATGGTACCACCGAAATGCATCGTTTTCCAGCCCAAATTTGGCGTATGAACGATAAAGAAGTGAGCCGTACGTTTGCAACCCAAAAAGCCATTACCAAAATTACGGTGGACCCCAAAGAGGAAACTGCCGATATTGATACCCAAAACAATGTGTGGCCAAAACAAGTGGAGAAATCCAAATTTGATTAAAGAACTTCGTACCTTTGGGTCGTTAAAAAAGTAGGACTTATGTTTGGAATTGGGGGAGGAGAATTACTCTTTATCATTTTCATCGCCTTGATGCTCTTTGGAACCGATAAGATTCCCGAATTTGCGCGCACTTTTGGGAAGTTTATGGCCAATTTGAAGAGTACAACCAACGAAATCAAATACGAAATTCAGAAAAGCGCCCAAACGGAAGACCTTACCAAGTCCATGAACAGCTTGACGGACTCGTTTACGCGTGAAGTGGAGGAGGTTAAAGAAAGTGTGGCACCCGGCGGCATCATTGATTTAAATGAAAATGCGTTACTCGAAGATCCTTTACAGCCGGTTAAAGCGATTGAAGAAGATATCGAATCACTTACGGGGCCGATTAAAAGGAAACGGTAATGCTAGCACGATTGATTTCTTGGGACCAACAACTGTTTGTTTGGCTTAATAATTTAGGGTCAAAACCCTTCGATGCGTATTGGTTGTTTTTGACCAAGCAACTCCATTGGACTCCCTTTTTTATCGTGGTTTTTTATGTAGTATACCGCAAATTGGGTCGGGTTTCGTTTCTTTACCTGCTGCTCTTTATGGCCGTGTTGTTGGTAGTTACCGATCAATCTGCCAATGCCTTTAAAAATTATTTCATGCGCTTACGGCCTTGCAATGAGCCAGCACTCGAAGGGTTGATTCGTGTAGTAAAACATAGCAATTCCTTTAGTTTTTATTCGGGACATGCCACCAATTCGATGGCCACGACAGTAGTAATTTTTGCGCTGTTGCGGCCCTATTACAAGTATGCGGCCCTGTTGTTCTTGTTTCCTTTGATTTTTGCCTACAGTCGCATTTACTTGGGCTTGCATTACCCTGGCGATATTTTGACCGGATACTTTTTTGGCGCGGTTTATGGCTACGGAACGTACCGCTTGTTTCGCAAGTTGGTTTTAAAACAATAATTAGAGCACCCGACTTACCGTCAATCCATCGCGGATGGGCAGCAACACCGTTTCTACACGCGGATCGTTTTTCAAAAGGGTGTTGTATTCCAGCAGCACTTTCGTACTCGTATCTCGCGGATCCAATTCCTCCAAGACTTTTCCACTCCACAGTACATTGTCGGATAAAATAATGCCACCCGGATTCATCATGGGTACGATGAGGTGGAAATAAGCGATGTAGTTTTCTTTATCGGCGTCGATAAACACCAAGTCAAATTTTTTATCCAGCGTTGGAATCACCTCTAGGGCATTACCCAAGTGCGCCGTGATTTGATTTTTCCAAGGCGAAAGGGAGAAATATTTTTGTTGGATGCCCACCAATTCTTCTTTGATGTCAATGGTATCCAATGTACCTTCAGGGGCTAAACCTTCGGCCAAACAAAGCGCAGCATATCCTGTATACGTTCCAATTTCGAGTATGTGTTTGGGTCGAATGATTTTCGATAGCATACTCAACACCCGACCTTGGAAATGTCCGCTGAGCATGCGCGGTTGCAATACTTTTTGGTGCGTTTCGCGAAAGAGTTGCACCAACAATTCGGGTTCGTCTTGCGAATGTTGCTCCACATAGTGCTCCAGATCTTCAGAGATGAAATGCATAAGGATGAATTTTGGGCAAAAGTACGAATTTGAATAGAAAATATCTGATAGCGTGGATTTACTTCGTCTGTTTAACTAAAGCCTCGAGTGCAATTCGTGCCTTGTTTTGATTGTGCGGTTTTTTCATCGTTATTTATAACTTCAAAGTCCTCTAATTCGTTTTTATTTTAAACAAGGCTTGATCCTACCAGTATGTATTGACAAACCAACTGTCAGATTGTCCGTCCACTTTTCAGCCTTAAGCACTCCTACAATAGGATATACTTTCGATCAAATTTCTAATTTTCGAACAACAAAATATCTTCGTATCTTCGAGCGGAAAGTGGTGATCTAACGACGCTAACCAAGGGTTCAGGCGATCTGCTTCGTTTAAAAAATAATATCTCATGAAATTCATCAGCCTCCTGCTTGTGCTTTGCCTTACCCATGAAGGGCCACGAAAGAAAATAGTTACGTTTTCCTCCGAAACCAATCTGCGGGAATGGCGTATCGTCAATGATGGTGTCATGGGCGGGGTTTCCAGCAGTACAATTCGCCTCTCTCCCGAAGGCCATGGCGTCTTCTCGGGTCAGGTTTCCCTAGCCTATAACGGAGGTTTTGCTTCTGTTCAATGGGACACTGCCCAATCGCTTACGCCCGACCAAACCCACGTAGTTCTTCGTGTAAAAGGCGATGGCAAACGCTATGAGTTTCGTCTCAAGAGCACGCGAAACCAACCCGAATCATACGTCCAACCTTTTCTTACCAATGGTCAGTGGCAGGAAATTCGATTGCCCCTGAAAGACTTTTACCCTCAATTCCGGGGTCGTATGTTGGCGATGCCTAACTTTAATTTTGACCGCATCGCTCAAATTAGTTTTCTTATTGCCAACAAACAGGAAGAAGATTTCACGCTGCTTATCGATTGGATTGCTTTGGAATGAGTCAATGTGGCAATGAGTCAATGAGTCAATGAGCCGATGTGTCCATGAGTCAATTTGAAAATGAACGTGTCAACCTTTTTTCGGAGCACTTTTTAACCAAATAAACATTTAAACTAAACCCCGCTTTTCCACCTCTAACCCATAATTCATAATTTATAATTTATAATTCAAAATTTACAATTCCTATCTACCTTTGCCCCATGGAAGACAAAAAAGACATTCGAGCGCTGACCAAAGACCAACTGCGTGATTTTTTTGTAGCACAAGGCGATCAAGCCTTTCGTGGCAATCAAGTTTATGAATGGCTGTGGACCAAAGGCGCCCATAAGTTTGAAGACATGACCAATGTGTCCAAAGCTACTCGAACCTTGTTGGAAACCCATTTTGTTATCAATCATATTCAAGTCGACCAAATGCAACGCAGTGCCGACGGAACGGTCAAAAATGCAGTGCGACTCCACGATGGTTTGGTTGTCGAAAGTGTGTTGATTCCCACGGCAACCCGCACCACGGCATGTGTGTCGAGTCAGGTGGGCTGTAGCTTGGATTGTAACTTCTGTGCCACGGCACGCCTGAAGCGTATGCGCAACCTACAACCCGATGAGATCTACGACCAAGTTGTCGCTATCGATCGCGAGAGTCGGTTGTACTACAATCATCCTTTGTCCAATATTGTGTTTATGGGCATGGGCGAACCCCTCATGAACTACCCCAACGTGATGAAAGCCATCGAGAAAATTACTTCTGAAGAAGGCTTAGGCATGTCGCCCAAACGCATTACGGTGTCGACCTCGGGGATTCCAAAAATGATAAAAAAAATGGCCGATGACGGCGTGAAGTTTAAATTGGCCGTTTCGTTGCATTCGGCGATTGAAAGCACGCGCAACAAGATTATGCCGTTTACGACCAATTTTCCCCTCACCGATTTGCGGGAGAGTTTGGAGTATTGGTACCAAAAAACCAAAAGTAAAGTCACTTACGAATATGTCGTTTGGCGCGGGATCAACGACAATCGCGAAGCTGTAGATGCCTTGGTGAAGTTTTGCAAATACGTTCCGTGTAAGGTCAACTTAATTGAATACAATCCTATCGACGATGGCGAATTTCAACAAGCTTCCGAAGAAGCAATTCAAGCCTATATCGACGCCTTGGAACGCCATGATATTGTCGTGAAGGTCCGTCGCAGTCGAGGTAAAGACATCGATGCCGCTTGCGGGCAATTGGCCAATAAATCATAAAAAAAACGTCTCAGCTAAGTTGAGACGTTTTTTTTAAAGGGTTCTTTTTTTAATTTCCAATCACAATAGTTACCGAGGTTCCATTAAAAGTAAACAAGGCGGTATTGTCGCAAGTCCCGTCACCGTAGTCCAATGTCGCCGTGTTTCCATTGCGCGCGATGGTAATCACACCACTCACCAATAAGGGTTTGTTGGCGGTGATACAACTCATTTTAACCATTAAAGGTGTGGTAATCGTACTTGTTTGAAGAGTGCTATTAGGAAACGTAGTGGTCCAGTTCCCGGTGACACTATATACATTGTCAATCAGCACATTGGGGGTGTCATACCCTGCTGTGATTTGACGTACACGTTGCCCAACCCGTTGGTATACATTGCCGTTAGGAAGGGTTACACTCATATCCATATTCATCGTAACCACGGGAAGACTTGGTGTTGTTGCGGTTGCAGGCGTCATGACTCGGGTAAAGGTTTTATTCCCCTCAAATTTGAGGTTGTTGTGGTAAAAATTATCAAACTGATAATTGATGGTATGGGAAGTGGCTCCCGGGTTGAAGGTAAATGTGATGATAATTCGCCCTTTCACTACATTCCCGCTGGCAAGGGTGCATCCCGCAGTGCCAAAGTCGATGGTTTTGGTCACCTGAGTGCCCGGCGTTAAAGGCGTTCCAAAGGCTGGTACACGCGTTACAGTGGCACAAGCTGGTAAGGCCAAAGCACTCACAGCACTGTTTTTGTTGGCAGGATCTAGGTACGTACTTTGTTCTTCATTCATGACAATATCGGTAACATCATTGTTGGCCAAGTCAATTTTGGCATTCACACTGGCTTCTTCAGCGGTGATAGCAGGGGAAGCATCGTCTTTGGTACAACTGGCCAGAAGGCAAGCCCAGCCAATTACAAGAGTTTTAAGCATTGTTTTCATAAAGCTAATTTTTACGGTTATAGTACTTAGATTAGGAACGTTAAAAAAAGTTTAATCCGAAATCAAAAAATGTTGCGACCCATAGGATTGTTGTATCTTTGAACCGATGAATATTACGGCGCAAATCAAGCAACCCATCCAAGAGGAAATGGAACTTTTTGAAACCAAGTTTCGAGAGTCAATGTCCTCCAAAGTAGCATTGCTTAACCGCATTACCCATTATATCGTCAATCGAAAAGGGAAGCAAATGCGTCCCATGTTTGTGTTTTTAACCGCCAAAATGCTCCACGAGGGTAAAGTCAACGAACGAACCTACCGTGGGGCCAGTGTGATCGAATTGATTCATACCGCGACTTTAGTTCATGATGATGTGGTAGACGATAGCAACCGTCGCCGTGGATTTTTCTCTATCAATGCCTTATGGAAAAATAAAATTGCTGTTTTAGTCGGTGATTATTTGTTGTCCAAAGGGTTACTGCTGTCCATCGATCACGGCGATTTCGATTTGTTGCGTATTATTTCGGTGGCTGTTCGCGAAATGAGTGAGGGGGAATTGTTGCAAATTGAAAAAGCGCGCCGCCTTGATATTACCGAAGCGATTTATTACGAAATCATCCGTCAAAAAACCGCTACCTTAATTGCCGCATGTTGTGCCTTAGGTGCCCGTTCAGTATCCGATGACGATGTGGTGGTAGAACGGATGCGAAAATTCGGCGAGTTGATTGGGATGGCTTTTCAAATCAAAGACGACCTGTTTGATTACACCGACGATGCCATTGGGAAACCCACCGGTATTGATATCAAGGAACAAAAAATGACCTTACCGCTGATTTATGCCCTCAACCATTGTACGCCCTCCGAAAAAAGCTGGTGCATCAATTCGATCAAAAACCACAATAAGGATAAAAAGCGGGTCAAGGAGGTAATTCAATTTGTAAAAGACAAAGGCGGACTCACTTTTGCCGAACAAAAAATGACCGAGTTTAAATCGGAAGCCTTGCACCTTTTGCAAAATTTTCCAGCCTCACCCTACAAAGAAAGCCTGGAATTAATGGTCAATTACGTTACTGAGCGTAAAAAATAATTTATTTTTATACTACTCATAGTCAATAGATTAAAAATATTTTTTTAAAAAAATTCACTTTTTTTATCAAGTGATGCAACCCTTTTTAATCCATTCACGTCTTACCCAATAGAAACCCTAAGGAACAAACGAACATGAAGGTGATCAACCTCCATAACGACGAAAAAGAATGGATTGCGCTGGCACTCGAAAACAACCGTCATGCGCAACACCAACTCTACACGAAGTTTGCCCCAAAAATGCTTGGAGTTTGTCGTCAGTATTGCAAAGACATACACCAAGCCGAGGATGTGATGATTACCGCTTTTATGAAAGTGTTTGCCAATTTGAAGCACTTCCAACACAAAGGCAGTTTTGAAGGGTGGATACGTCGAATAATGGTTAATGAATGTATTTCATTTTTGAGGGTGCAAAAGAAAGTGCGGTTTATGGACGATGAAACTTTTTTTGAAGAAACCCATAATCAAATTGAGAGTCAGCTCACCCTAGACGAGATTCAGTTCCTCATCGATCAACTGCCCGACGGCTACAAAATGGTGTTCAACCTGTATTGTATCGAAGGGTTTAAACACCATGAGATTGCCGAACTGCTCAATATCAGTGAAGGCACATCCAAATCACAGTTATCACACGCAAGAAAAATGTTGCAACAGCAACTTAACCTTCAAAAAAAATATACCAATGGCACCGAATAATTGGGAAGAACAAATCAAACAAGGCCTACAAGGGCGCGAAATCCAGCCCTCGGCGCAAGCTTGGGATCGCTTGGATGCCATGTTGACCGTTGCCGAGGAAAAAAAAACCAAGCGTCCGTTTGGCGTTTACTTCCGCTATATGGCCGTAGCTGCGTCCGTTTTGGTCCTGCTTTCGCTCGGGTTTTATTTTACCTCCAACCTATCCGAACCGGAGGCGAATACCCCAACCGAAGTCACACAAAAGGAGGGAAGTGAGCCCCAACGCCAACCCGAAGGAACAACCGTCAACGCGTTACCCATTGGAACACCCGCACAGACTCAAGCTGTAGCTGTACAACCCGTTGCAACGAAAAGACCAGCGAATCATGAGAAATCAGCTGCCGTTTCACCAAAAAAACGCATCATCAATCAAAAAATAATACCTACCACCGAAAGTTATACAGCAACTGCAGTGCCTGTACCACAAACGGGAGTACAAAACCAGCCCGTGAATCCTCAAAACACAACGGGAGTAATCCCCAAAACAGCTGTCGCGGTTGTCCAACCCCAGTTGGCAAAAACCAACATCAAAGTGGATGCTTCAAGTTTGTTGAATCAGGTAGATGGCGAACTCAATCAGTCGTTTCGCGAGCGTATGTTTGACCGCCTCAACCGCAATTATCAATCGGCTAAATCTGCTTTAGCCACCCGCAATCAGGAGTAACAATCATTCATCAAAAAACAAAAATCACTACGTCATGAGAAACTTTATTTTTTATTTGGCCTTAATCCTTTGTGCGATTACGTCAAAATTAACAGCACAAGAAACCTTTGAATCCAAAGCCCGTGCTATCGCCGACAAAATCGAGCAAGTAACCTTGGAGGAAAAATTAGCACTAAAAACCGCAGTTGAAGCTGTAAATGTTCGTTTGGAAAAAGGCGAAATTACCGCAGCACAAGCCGCTACAGAAAAGCAAGCTTTAGCCACCGAAACGGCAGCCAAAATTGAGTCACGCGTCAATTTACTAAACGACGAGCTTCGCATTTTAGTGCAAAACAAAGTCGACGGGAAGTTGGCTACCCGCGATACCGTGCACATCCATGGGAAGTTTTTTTCCATCAACTTTGGAAACCATGATAAGAACAAGAAAAAGTATACGTTCCGCGGTGAAAAACGCACCACCTCGCAGTTTGTCTTTGCGATCGGGTTAAACAATGTCGTTACTGACGGTTCGGTAGAAAATTCTGATTTCCGTTTTGCAGGGTCTCGTTTTTACGAATGGGGTTTTACCTACAATACGCGTTTGTTTAAAAATGACAACTTGTTGCATGTTAAATACGGAATGTCTTTGATGTACAACGATTTACGTCCCACCGATAACCGTGTTTTTGAAAAGCAAGGCGATCAAACTGTATTGGTGACCAGTCCGGTCAATTTAGAAAGTGCACGTTTCCGAAATGTGTATTTGGTTGCGCCGTTGCATTTGGAGTTTGATTTTTCCAAAAAAGAAGTGAAAGACGATAAAACATTATTCCGTACGCACAAAAGTTTGCGCTTGGGTGTAGGAGGCTATGCTGGAATTCGCATCAAGTCAAAACAAAAAATTGAGTATGAAATCGACGATATGGAGTACGACCAAAAGGTGAAAGGCGATTTCAATGCTTCCAATTTTATTTATGGGTTGAGTACCTATATCGGGTATCGGGAAACAAGTTTGTATTTGAAATACGATTTGAATCCGCTTTTCCAAAACAATGCCATCAAACAAAACAACATCTCATTGGGCGTTCGCTTCGATCTCAATTAACGCACATGACGATTGGATGAGGGTAGAAAAGACGCTTTATGTAAGGCGTCTTTTTTGTATTTTTACCCGTTCCTAAACAAAACCAAGGTGATTACCAAAGAAACGATTGATAAAGTATACGACGCCGTTCGGGTAGAAGAGGTCATTGGCGACTTCGTGCAGCTCAAGCGCGCGGGCAGTAATTTTAAAGGCTTAAGTCCGTTTTCCGACGAACGCACTCCTTCGTTTATGGTGTCGCCTGTGAAGCAAATTTGGAAGGATTTTAGTACAGGAAAAGGGGGAAATGCGATTGCATTTATTATGGAGCACGAGCATTTTTCGTATCCTGAAGCCATTCGTTATTTGGCCAAAAAATACAATATCGAAATTGAAGAAACGCAACGTACTGATGAGGAGCGCGAGGCGATGAACGAGCGGGAAAGTATGTTTTTGGTGACCGAATTTGCGGCTCAATATTTTCAAAAACAATTGTGGGAAACGGAAGAGGGAAAAGCGATTGCATGGACCTATTTCAAAGAGCGTGGTTTTACCAACGATACCATTAAAAAGTTTGGACTGGGTTATTCACCCAATGCCTGGGATGCCTTGACTAAGGAAGCGCAGGCCAAAGGATATCAATTGGAATTTCTCGAAAAAACAGGATTGACCATAGTGGGAGAGGATAAAACGTTTGACCGCTTCAAAGGCCGTGTCATGTTTCCAATTCAAAGTTTGTCGGGACGTGTTTTGGGATTTGGGGGGCGTATTCTCACCAACGATAAAAAAGCAGCCAAATATTTGAACTCTCCCGAAAGCGATTTGTACCATAAAAGTAAAGTCCTGTATGGGATTTCACACGCCAAACAAGCCATTGCCAAGAACGACCGCTGTTATTTGGTGGAAGGCTACACCGATGTGATTCAAATGCACCAAGCGGGTATAGAAAATGTGGTAGCCTCTTCGGGGACCGCTTTGACACCCGATCAAATTCGGTTAATCAGTCGTTTGACCAAAAATATTACCGTATTATTTGACGGTGATGCTGCAGGATTACGTGCGTCTTTGCGCGGTATTGATTTGATCCTCGAAGAAGGAATGAATGTAAAAGTATGTTCGTTTCCCGATGGTGAAGACCCCGATAGTTTTGCCAAAAAAACGCCGCTGCACGATTTGTTGGCGTATCTCGACACCGAGGCCAAGGATTTTATCCAATTTAAAGCTTCGCTATTGATGCGGGAAGCCCAAAATGATCCTATTAAAAAGGCCGAACTGATTCGGGATATGGTGGTGAGCATTTCTAAAATTCCTGATCGAATCAAGCGTGAAATTTATATCCAAGAGTGTTCCCGTATCATGGACATTTCTGAAGACGTGTTGTTTAATACGTTGGCCCAGTTGCTCAAAAAAGAAGTAGAGGCTATAGGGAAACAACAAAAGGAAGCTCAAAAAGCATTTGAAGTTCACCGCAATGAAACCCCCGAACAACCCGCCACAGGAGTCGATATTCAGCATCTTTTGGAGCAGCGAATTATTGAAATACTCTTGTTGTATGGAACCCAAGAGGTAGATTTTGAAGATGTCTTGTTAAAAGCTGATGAACGAGGTGAAATGGTTGAGGTGCGGGAATGGAACCGCTATAAGGTTTTTCACCGAATTTACTTGAGTTTACAAGAGGACGAAATTGAATTGGCGCATTCGGGATTCAAACAAATTTACGACGATGTAATTGCCTATTTACACCAGAATGAGCAGTTTGATTTGGACCAATACGTGGCGCAATTACCGCCTGAGCTTTCTGCAACGGTCACGGGAATATTGATGCAAGAAGAACGTGAGTTTTTACACAATTGGGAGTCCAAGAATATTTTGGTGAAAGATAAAGTGCAAGGAATTGCGCAATATGTTACCGAAACTATCCTCACATTGCGTTGGTATTGGGTAAATAAAATTATCGATGAGCTTAAAAAAGAAATCAGCCCGGAGGCTGATTCAGATAATTCAAATACATTAGAGATGATCGTCGACTACTTGGGGTTGACCAGTGTCTTTTCAAAGAAACTCGGACGCGTAATCTCGCGCCACAGTCTCCATTAAACGATATCTAGCGTTTTTGCTTTGTTGACCAAGTCGACCAAATTGGTTACGTTTAATTTTTGTAATAAACGCAATTTGTAAGTGCTGATCGTTTTTTCGTTAAGATTTAAAATCTTAGAAATTTCGTTGTTTTTCTTTCCGTCAGACAAGTAACGCAGTACCTCGATTTCACGGTTGGAAAGTTTGCGGTATACCCGTTCGGTTTTGTTTTGTTTGGCAATGAGGGCCAAGTTCTTTTTGATGTTTTCACTCATCATCACCAATCCTTGGTGAACACGGATGATGGTGGTACCTAAGGTTTCCAATTTGGAACTCTTGTGTACATAGCCCGCAGCGCCCGCTTTGATGGCATTAGGAGCGTAAATTTGTTCGTTAAGACTGGAGAAAACAAGGACTTTCGTGTTGGGAAAGTTTTTAATAATCGCTTTAAGTTCGTAAATACTTTTCAGGCCATCCAATTCTAAGTCGATAACCAGTACGTTGATCTCACGGTTCCGAAGGGCGTCGGGCACCATGTAGAAGCTACCTACATTGGATACCACCGCAATTTCGGGGTGATCCCTGAAATACGATTTGACCCCGTAATGAACCACGGGTAAATTGTCGGCTAGACAAACTGTAATCATAATTTAACGTTTTAGAGTGTGTTAGGGTAACTTTATTTTTTCTTTATGTTGTTCCAAAACGTTGAAGATCTTCAGGATTAGCGTAATGCCTCCGGAAGGACACAAACTGGAATCGGTTCCATTTTGTGTTTGTTGGCGCGGTTGAGTCGCTGAAAGATTGTAAAGACTTCAAGCTCGCGGCCTGTGTAAGCATCAGCTTGCTTGCCTTTTTCTTGTTCGCGCATCGCCCATTCCAGTTCGTTATAACTGGCTCCCAACTGATCTTCATCGGTTCGGTTGTCCCCAAATAATCCATCCGTTGGAGCGGCGAGCTGAATTGATTCAGGAATGTTTAAAAACTTTCCAAGTGCGTAGACTTCACTTTTCATCAAATCGGCAATCGGACTTAAGTCGACACCGCCATCCCCGTATTTGGTGTAGAATCCAACGCCAAAATCTTCTACTTTGTTGCCGGTACCAGCGACCAAACGGCCATGTATACCCGCCAAATAGTATAAAGTAGTCATTCGCAATCGCGCTCTACTGTTGGCCAACGATAAGAAGTAGGCTTTCTCATCAGGACTCGTGGGAACTTCTTTTTTAAAACTTTCAAAAACGGGGGTTAAATCAACGCGCATTCCTGTAACCCCTGGGAACCGCTCTTGCAATTGAGCAATATGTTCTTGCGCGCGATTGACCTGACTCTCGGCCTGATGAATAGGCATTTCTACACACAACGTAGGGAAGCCTGTTTGGGCACATAACGTTGAAGTAACTGCCGAATCAACGCCCCCTGAGATTCCTACAACAAAGCCCTTAACGCCAGCTTGTGTTGCATAATCCCGCAACCACTGTACGATGTAGTCGTTTACAAGAGCCGGATTAAACACGTTTTTATTTGTCATTAGTACGGTGATGAAAAGTATTGTATCTCACGTATATTTGCAAAAATATTAATTTATACGAATTCTAATACTTGTTCGTTTTGAATTAATTGACAAAGAAATTAACCATTTTAGAACGTTTTCTTTATTTACGTAAAAGGCGAAGGTAAGGTTTTATTTACGAAAGAAAAATAAATTTTTGTAGGAATGAAAAAATTAATAGGATTGTTTTGCATCGGTCTCGTAGCCATTGCTTGTGATTCGAAAGCTAAGGTCGAAAAAGAAGTAGAAGCTATACCTGTAGTGACCAAACTGAATCGGTTTGAACAAGCATTTTATGAGTCCAAGCCCGCCGAATTGGCCAAAGTCAAACAACAATATCCCGATTTTTTTCCTGAGGATGTTCCCGATTCCGTGTGGATTAATCGCCTACAAAATAAAGATTGGCAGGCACTTTACCGCGAGGTCTCCAAACGCTACAATGATTTTAGCGCCGAGCAAACCGAAATAGACGATGTGTTTAAGCACGTTAAATATTACTTTCCCAAAGTTAAAGAACCCGCGATTTACACGGCCATAGGTGAAATGGATTACCTTAACAAAGCCATTTACACGCAAGATAAGTTGATTATCTCCTTGGAAATGTATCTCGGAAAAAATCATCCCTTTTACGCAGGAATTCCGCAATACATTCGCGATAACTTTGAGTCGCGACAAATGATCCCCGATGTTGTAGCCGCCATAGGTTTTCGGGTAATCCCCAAATCACGCAAAGCCGACTTTTTGAGTTTGATGATTGATGCGGGGAAAGAATTGTACCTTAAAGATCTTTTGATTCCCGATTATACCGATGCGGAGAAAATTGGATATACGCCCAAGCAACTTCAGTTTTGTCAAGAAAATGAAGCCTATATTTGGGAGAATTTTGTGCAAAACAAATACCTCTACAGCACCGATAGTAAGTTGCCCAACCGATTCATCAACATGGCTCCTTTTTCAAAATTTTATCTCGAAATCGACAACGAAACCCCTGGACGCATTGGCCAATGGGTAGGATGGCAAATCATTCGCTCGTTTGTTGAAAATAATGAAGATGTAACTCCCAAAGACTTGCTCGCGATGGATGCACATCGTATCTTTGAACAATCCAAATACAAACCCAAAAAGAATGAGTAAGCAAACCTTTACCTCGGAAATAAAAGTAAATGTAACCCTCGATGAAAATCGTATTCCCGAGGCCTTAAGTTGGACCGCCATTGACGGTGGAGTGGAAAATGCGGGAGCCAAAGCGGTCTTGTTGTCGTTGTGGGACAGTCAGCAAAAAGAAACTTTACGGATTGATTTGTGGACGAAAGATATGCCAGTAGATGAAATGAAAATCTTTTTTCATCAAACCCTAGTAGCCATGGCCGACACTTACCAACGCGCCACCCAAGACGATAAAATGGCCGATTCCATGCGGGATTTCTCTGATTTCTTTGCCGAAAAATTGAATTTGAAAGGGTAAGCTAGCGTACCGATGTTCGCCGTAAATCTTTTATTCCTTTTTCATAGGCTTTGAGCAATAAACTTTTCGCTTGAACGCTAAACTCCCAACGTTCGCCCCCGTGAAGCGAGGTGCTGGTGCTGCTTCCCGTAAATCGCTTGGAATACAACAGGGTTTGTTTTTTGAGGTCGTAACATTCCAAGGTAACATGCGCCATATTTTGTTTCTGTGTTTGCTGAAAACGGGAATTGTAGTTAAGGAGTCCCATTTCATCTCTAGCAATAACGGCTTTACATAAAATTACATAATCACAAGTTGGAACCCCCAACGCCAATTGTTTCAAGGCCGTTAATTTCATCTGTACTTTGGCGTCTTTCGGAATAATAGCACTTTGTATTTGATGGGGAAAGTAAAGACGATCGCCCAAAATTGCTTTGAAGTCGGTTTGTATTGCCGTGTTGAGTGCACCATAGACTTCTGGCGGACAATCGATTTCCAACAACAACCAATTACCGGTACGAAAATCTACCCCGCCTGCTGGTCCCTGAGAAAGCGTCGTGTATTTAGCTGGATTGCAACCTGATAAAAGTGTTGTGGAAAGAGTGAGAAGGATCAAAAGAAAGGCAAAAAATGTCGATTTTCTCATGGCAAAAAAATATTAAGGAAAGGGTGATTTCCGGATCGTTTCATTGATGGACTCGATATACGTCAAAAGTTCCTCGCGACCTACTTTAGTCTCTGAAGAAGTGATAAAATAAGGAGGCATTTCTTCCCAATTTTCGGCCAATAGTTTCTTTCGGTAAGCCGCCACATTGGATTCAGCTTTTACCCGTGTAATTTTATCCATTTTGGTAAAGACCAAACAAAAGGGGATGCCGTTTTCTCCCAAATAATTGATAAATTCCAAATCGATTTTCTGAGCTTCCAAACGCACATCAATCAAAACAAAAGCACATACCAATTGGGTTCTTTTTTCAAAATAATCGGTGATAAATTTTTGAAAAGTAGCTTTGGTCGATTTAGACACACGAGCATAGCCATACCCTGGTAAATCGACCAAAAACCAATTTTGATTGATTTTGAAATGATTGATTAACTGGGTTTTACCGGGTCGCCCCGATGTTTTAGCCAAATTTTTATGGTTGGTCAGCATGTTAATCAGTGAAGATTTCCCCACATTGGAACGCCCAATAAAGGCATATTCGGGAAGGGGTTCTTGAGGGCATTTACTGACCACAGAATTGCTGATGATAAATTCGGCGCTATTGATTTTCATGCCTTATAAACCTTCTTTTTTAAGCCACGTTTCCAAATGCTGATTGAATGCTTCAGGTTGTTCCATCATCGCAGCATGGCCACATTGGTCAATCCAATACAAATCCGAATTAGGCATTAACTTGTGGAATTCTTCGGCAACTTCAGGCGGTGTAACTCGGTCGTTTTTCCCCCAAATAATACAGGTTTTGACATGCATTTTGGGCAAATCTTTTCCCATATTGTGACGAATAGCACTTTTGGCAATCGTAAGTGTTTTTAAAACTTTAATACGGTCATTTACAATAGAAAACACCTCGTCTACCAATTCAGGAGTAGCCATCTTAGGGTCGTAAAACACGTCTTCGGTTTTCTTTTTGATGTATTCGTAATCACCGCGTTTGGGGTAACTGTCTCCCATGGCGCTTTCATACAAGCCTGAGCTCCCTGTGATTACTAAACCCGCCACTTTTTCGGGGTACATTTTTGTATGGTATAACGAGATATGTCCTCCTAGAGAATTGCCCAAAAGAATTACGCGCGAAAACTCTTTGTAGGTGATAAAATCCTTGACGTATTTCGCAAAAGCTTTGACGTTAGTTTTTAAAATGTTTTGGGTGTAAAGCGGTAATTCAGGAATCACCACTTTGTAGCCTCGGGTTGAAAAGTGATCGGCAACCGCTTTAAAATTACTCAATCCGCCCATCAATCCATGCAACACCACGATTGGGGTGCCTTCTCCAGCTTCATAATATTGGTACTTACCCTCTTTTTTTGCGCTTACATCCATAGTGAATCTTACGATTTTGCTTGGTTACAAATATAGTTTTTTAAACCTAATATCCCAGTGCTCTCATCATTATTTGCGGTGATGTTTCTGCGCGATTTCGATTCAAGACACCCAAAGGCTAATCGTCTTGAAATCAGAACTTCATTTTTTCAAAACGCTTCAAAACTGTTAAATCTTCTATGGGGTTTGTGGTAAGCATCGATAAAGAACACCTTAAAATGAGATTTTTTTATCCATTATCCACAATTGTTAAACTTTTGGTAAAAGACCCTTTTCCGTGTTGTTCGAGGATTTTCCTTTAAAGTGGTAAAACTTATCAACAAAGTGGAGGAAAGTGGTAAAAGGTGGTAAAATCTTTCCTATTTTTGTTCCCATACATCCGATTTCGCATAATGAACGCATTAATAGGGACATACGAGTGTAAAGTTGATGCCAAAGGAAGGCTTTTGATGCCTGCGCCTTTGAAGAAGCAACTTGCGGCTGTACTTCAGGACGGTTTCGTGCTGAAGCGCTCGGTATTTCAACCTTGTTTGGAGTTGTACCCTATGGCGGAGTGGAATCTGATGATGCAAAAAATCAACAAGCTCAACAAGTTTGTCAAAAAAAATAACGACTTCATTCGTCGCTTTACAGCGGGGGTTAAAGTGGTTGAAATTGACAACTTGGGCCGCTTATTAGTCCCCAAAGACTTAACCGCTTTTGCCCAAATCTCCAAAGATGTAGTCTTATCATCGGCGGTACATATCGTCGAGATCTGGGATAAAGACTTGTATGAAAAAGCAATTGATGATTCTGTCGTTGACTTTGCAGATTTGGCCGAAGATGTAATGGGAAATGTAAACGACGATGATCATGGACTATCATAACCCCGTATTGTTGCAGGAAACCGTTGACGGTTTGGCAATTCGTCCCGATGGCGTCTATGTTGACGTGACTTTTGGAGGCGGGGGACATTCGCGTGAAATTTTACGTCGTTTGGGTCCGGAGGGAAAACTGTTTGCTTTTGATCAAGATGAAGACGCTTGGGCCAATGCGATCGAGGATGCACGGTTCACTTTGATTCCCGAAAACTTCCGATACCTTAAACGCTTTCTCCGATTTCATGGGGTTCGTGCCGTCGATGGGATATTGGCCGACTTAGGCGTATCGTCCCACCAGTTTGACGTGCCCGAGCGCGGATTTTCAACACGTTTTGAGGCGAAATTGGACATGCGAATGAGTCAGCAAAATGAATTAGACGCCTATCAAGTCATCAACACCTATGATGAAAGTGCGTTGCGCAGTATGTTTTTGTTGTATGGCGAGCTCAAACAAGCTCCCGCTTTAGCGCGAACTATCGTCGAAGCACGCAGTCAAAAACCAATTGAAACCACCGCCGATTTGAAACAGGTTTTGGCCAAATATTTACCTGCACATTTGAGTAATAAAATTTTGGCACAAATCTATCAAGCCATTCGTATTGAAGTGAATCAAGAAATGGAAGTGCTCAAAGATTTTTTGACACAATCTCTAGAAGTATTGCGCCCTGGCGGACGGTTGAGTGTGATTTCCTACCATTCTTTGGAAGATCGTTTGGTGAAACGCTATGTCAAAAACGGAATGTTTGAAGGCGAACCCGAACGCGATTTCTTTGGGAATTATTCGGTGCCTTTCAAAACTATTGGGAAGCTCATCGTGCCTAGTGCAGCAGAAATTAGTACAAACAATCGTGCGCGAAGTGCGAAACTACGTATAGCCGAAAAATTAGGATGAAACGAGGAATATATAGCTTGCTAAAAGCCCGATTTCTAGTGGATGAGTCCGCCTCACAAAACTGGCGGTTTATTCTATTTCTGATTTTATTGGCCATTATCATGATCGCCAATACCCATCGGTATGAACAAAAGGTGTTTCGTATCGCCGAATTGAATAATGAAGTAAAAGAATTGCGTTCGCGATTTGTTGATCGCCGTTCGCAATTGATGAAACTCCGTATGGAGTCGACCATTTCACAAAAAATGGAAGCCCGTGGGATCAAACCTTCTCCCGTGCCTCCACAGAAGATAACTGTAACCAAAAAAGAATCGAAAGGATTTTGGAGTTCCCTATGGCAGGAGTAAACAACGATAAAGCACTTTCTTACCGAACCTACCTTACCGCGTTGGTCTTTTTCCTCATGGCGATTGCTATCGTGGTAAAATTGACCAATATCCAATGGGTAGAGGGACCCTATTACCGAAAGTTAGCCAAAGAACGTTCGGTAAAAACCTTTGTTATTCCCGCCAATAAAGGCAATATCTATTCTGCCGACGGAAGTTTATTAGCGACTTCCATTCCCAATTACACCATACGCTTTGATGCGATGGCGCCTAAACTCGAAGATTTTGAAGCCCATGTCCCCGATTTAGCCCAAGCCTTATCCAAGATGTTGGGCAAACCCGCTTCCCATTACCAAGATATGTTGCGCAAAGCACGCGCTAACAAAAACCGATACCTGTTTATCGCTGATGATTTGACCTATACGCAGTACATGGATTTCAAAGCGATGCCCTTGTTCAACAAAGGGGCCTACAAAGGCGGTATGATTGTAGAACAACATACCGTTCGGGAGCATCCCATTGGGAAAGTGGCCGAACGGACCATTGGTTACGAACGTGTTTTGGACGATGGTACAGTAAAACGTATCGGTATTGAGGGGGCGTTTAGCAAGTATTTACGGGGAGAAGATGGTAAAATTTTGAAACAAAAAATTGCCAAAGGTCAATGGAAACCCATTCGGGATGAAAATGAAAAAGAACCCCGCGATGGCTACGATGTGATTTCAACCATCGATGTTTTCATTCAGGATATCGCCCACCATGCCTTGCTAAAGCAATTGGAAGAATACGGGGCTGAGCATGGCTGTGTGGTGGTTATGGAGACCAAAACGGGTTATGTACGAGCGATTTCCAATTTGGGCCGTGATGAAAAATCAGGCAACTACTACGAAACCATCAACTATGCGGTAGCGGAGTCGCACGAACCCGGTTCTACGTTCAAACTAGTAGATATGATCGCCTTGTTGGAGGATAAAAAAGTGGACACGAGTGCGGTGTATAATACCAACGGCGGGGTGATTACGTACCGAGGTAAAAAAGTACGCGATTCTCATGAGGGAGGCTATGGAAGTATCTCTTTGGCACGCGGATTTGAAGTTTCGTCCAACACCGTCTTGGTGCAAGCGGTTTATGAAAATTACAAAGGCAATCCCAAACAATTCGTGGATCGCATCGACCGCATGGGATTGAATAAACCCTTGGGATTACCTTTCAAAGGCGAAGGCGTTCCTTTTATCCCACAACCCGGTGAAAAGGGTTGGAGCGCTATTGCATTACCCTGGATGGCTTTTGGCTACGGGGTTTCGGTGACGCCACTTCAAACATTAACCCTATACAATGCCATCGCCAACAATGGAGAAATGGTAAAACCGTTGTTCGTTTCTGAGATTAAAGAATGGAACAATACCATTAAAAAATACAATAAGGAAGTGATAAACCGACGCATTTGTTCGCCAGAAACCATTAAAAAGTTGAAGGCGATTATGGAAAATGTAGTCAAACGCGGTACCGGTTCAAAGTTGTATTCCAAAGATTTCTCAATGGCCGGAAAAACGGGAACAGCTCAAGCCAATTACGCAAAAAATGGAGGCAATGAAAAGCATTACATTTCGTCATTTGTGGGCTTTTTCCCTGCCGACAAGCCCAAGTATTCGTGTATCGTTGTAGTGCACAAGCCCAACACGTCCAACAACAATTACTATGGCGCCGATGTAGCGGGTCCTGTATTCAAACGTATTGCGCAGAAGATTTTTACCGATGCGCCCGCCATGAATAAAGTGCACAATGTGGATGCCAAAATTGCGCGTCAAGAACAACAATACAATGCCTACTATCAAAAATTGCAAAAAACCAAAAACACCATGCCCAATCTCAAAGGGATGCCCGGCATGGATGCCATTGCTTTGTTAGAAAATATGGGCATGAAAGTTAAAGTCAAAGGGATAGGGAAAGTGAAGTCCCAATCGTTGCGACCTGGAGAAATCCTCCGAAAAAATACACCCATCACCCTAGAATTATCATAATGCAACTCAAAGATTTACTCTACCGCGTAGCTTTAGAATCGGTTAAAGGACCGACCGATATTCCTGTGGCTAAGATTGAATTTGATTCCCGCAAAGTTACTTCGGGGGATGTGTTCGTAGCCTTACGCGGGACACTAGCCAATGGACATGATTTTATAGAAAAAGCAATCACTTTGGGTGCTGTAGCGGTGGTATGTGATTCGCTTCCCGAAACGCTTTTACCTCAAATCACCTATATCCAAGTGGCCGATACCAATACGGCTTTGGCATGGATGGCGAATAACTTTTATGATAATCCTTCCACCAAATTACAATTGGTAGGCGTAACGGGAACAAATGGGAAGACAACCATTGCAACACTGTTGTATCAATTGTTTAAAAAAGCCGGATTCAAAGTCGGATTGCTTTCCACCGTAAAAGTGATGGTTGATACCCACGAGTTTCCAGCCACACATACCACGCCCGATTCCCTTACCATCAACCGGTATTTGGCTGAAATGGCCGAGGTGGGATGTGAATATTGTTTCATGGAAGTTAGTTCCCATGGGGTACACCAAAAACGAACCGAAGGATTGGTGTTCAAAGGAGGTGTTTTTACCAACTTAACCCATGATCATTTGGATTACCACAACACTTTCGCAGAATACCGTGATGTGAAAAAATCATTTTTTGATCATTTGCCCAAAACTGCTTTTGCACTCATCAATACCGACGATAAAAATGGTGCAGTTATGGTTCAAAACACCGGGGCCCGTACCCTTTCGTATGCCTTGAAATCAATGGCCGATTACAAAGCACAGGTGTTGGAAAATCAGTTGTCGGGGTTGCTTTTAAAAATCAACGAGCAAGAAGTATGGGTCAAATTAATCGGATCCTTCAATGCCTACAACGTTTTGGCCATTTATGGAGTTGCCATTGAGTTGGGACTCGAAAAATCAGAGGCTTTACGCCTTTTGTCTGAATTGGAGAGTGTGTCAGGACGCTTTCAGTTTGTGGTTTCGCCCAACCAAATTACAGCGATTGTCGATTATGCACACACGCCCGATGCCTTAGCCAATGTGCTGAAAACGATTGGCGACATTCGCACCCGCAACGAACAATTGATAACCGTAGTGGGGTGTGGTGGCGATCGCGACAAAACCAAGCGTCCGATTATGGCCAATATTGCCGCAGAACATAGCGACAAAGTCATTTTTACCTCGGATAATCCACGTACGGAAGACCCGCAACAAATTTTAACTGAAATGGAAGCTGGTGTAGAACCCCAACATTTCAAAAAAACCCTTTCGATTTTAGATCGAAAACAAGCCATAAAAACCGCATGTCAAATGGCTCAACCCCAAGATATTATCCTGATTGCTGGTAAAGGTCATGAAACCTACCAGGAAATCAATGGGGTGCGCCACGATTTTGATGATTTAAAAATAGTTACCGAATTCCTCCAACGCTTAAATTCCTAACCCATGCTTTACTATTTGTTTGATTATCTCGATAAACAATTGGATGTGCCCGGCGCAGGGGTGTTTCAATACATCACCTTTCGCTCGGCTTTAGCGCTCATTCTATCGTTAATGATTTCTACCATTTATGGAAAGAAAATCATCAATTTTTTACGCAACCAACAAGTGGGTGAAACCATTCGAGAACTGGGTTTGGAAGGACAAACACAAAAGGCTGGAACGCCAACGATGGGAGGGTTAATTATCATTATTGCTACGCTGATCCCCGTTTTATTGTTGACCAAATTGAACAACATCTATGTAATCTTATTGGTCGTCACCACCCTTTGGATGGGAACTATTGGCTTTATTGACGATTATATCAAAATTTTCAAAAAAGATAAACAGGGCTTAAAAGGCATTTTTAAAGTCATCGGTCAAGTCGGTTTGGGATTGATTGTGGGGTCTGTCTTGTATTTTCACCCCGGAGTAACCGTTCGTGAAAAGTCGACGGCGCCCGTTACCTTCAATCAAACCCAAAACACGATTGCTCCCGCAGCCAAAGAAATCAAGTCAACCACAACGACCATTCCGTTTATGAAAAATAACGAATTGGAATACGCGCAAATTTTAAAACCTTTCACCGACGATTACCATCAATGGGCTTGGTTAGTGTTTATTCCGATTGTGATTTTTATCATTACAGCGGTTTCAAATGGAGCCAACCTCACCGACGGAATAGACGGTCTCGCGGCTGGAACCTCGGCCATATCGGTACTCGCGTTGGGAATTTTTGCATTCATCTCTGGAAACATCATTTTATCCAGCTATTTGAATGTCATGTACATCCCCAATTCGGGAGAAATGACGGTATTCATTGCGGCTTTTGTGGGCGCTTTGGTCGGTTTTCTTTGGTACAATTCGTATCCCGCCTCAGTGTTTATGGGCGATACGGGGAGTCTTACCATCGGCGGAATCATTGCCGTACTCGCAATTTCGGTTCGCAAAGAAATGCTTTTGCCTGTTTTGTGTGCCATTTTCTTTGCCGAAAGTGCTTCAGTAATCATTCAGGTTTCCTATTTCAAGTACACCAAGAAACGATTTGGCGAGGGACGACGGGTTTTTCTAATGTCGCCTTTGCACCATCATTATCAGAAAAAAGGCTACCATGAAAGTAAAATTGTAACCCGTTTTTGGATTGTTACGATTATGCTTGCTATTGTCGCTATTGTTACTCTAAAATTACGCTAGAATGAAACGATTGGTTGTGCTTGGTGGGGGCGAAAGTGGCGTGGGAACTGCCATTTTGGGTCAAAAAAAAGGATACGAGGTGTTTGTGTCCGATTTTGGAGCAATCAAGCAACATTATAAAGACGTTCTTACCCAATACCAAATTCCGTGGGAAGACAACCAACACACGGAAGCTTTGATTCTCAACGCCGATGTGGTGATGAAAAGTCCAGGAATTCCTGATAAAGCCCCAATTGTGAAAAAGTTGGTGGAAAAAGGAATTCCCGTGATTTCAGAAATCGAGTTTGCCTATCCCTTTACCGACGCGATCACCATCGGAATTACAGGAAGCAACGGCAAAACGACCACAACGATGCTCACCTATCATTTGCTTAAAGAAGGCGGATTGAATGTGGGCTTGGGTGGAAATATTGGGAAAAGTTTTGCCTGGCAAGTGGCCGAAGAAAATTACGATTGCTATGTGCTTGAATTGAGCAGCTTCCAGTTGGATGGTATCGTGCATTACAAACCCCATATTGCGATCATTACCAACATTAGCCCCGATCATTTGGACCGCTATGAGTACAAGTATGAAAACTACATCGCTTCCAAATTTCGAATCACGATGAATCAAACCGAGGACGATTACCTCATTTACGACAACGATGACGAAGCCATTAACCAGTGGCTCCAAAACAATAAAATCAATGCAAAACCCATTCCGTTTTCGGTAACCAAAGTACTAAAAAACGGAGCTTATTTAAACGACAAAACTATGGAAATCAACATCAACCAAGAGGAGTTCATGATGGAAACTGCTCAAATTTCATTGGAAGGAAAACACAATTTAAAAAACGCAATGGCAGCGACCTCTGTGGCGCAACTCATGCGTATTCGCAAACAAACCATTCGGGAGAGTTTGTCCAATTTCCAGGGGGTAGAACACCGTTTGGAAAAAGTGTTGAAAATCCAAAATGTACAATACATCAACGATAGTAAGGCGACCAATGTCAATGCGACCTATTTTGCCTTGGAAAGCATGACTACTCCTACGGTGTGGATTGTAGGGGGCGTTGACAAAGGGAATGATTATACCGAATTGATGGCTTTGGTTCATGAAAAAGTGAAAGCCATTATTTGCTTGGGTGTAGAAAATAAAAAAATCATCGATGCTTTCGGAAATGTAGTAGACATGATGGTGGAAGTCGATAATATGCGCGATGCCGTGAATACAGCCAAACACATTGCCGAAAAAGGCGATACCGTGCTTTTGTCTCCTGCATGTGCGAGTTTTGACTTGTTTGAAAACTATGAAGATCGCGGACGTCAGTTCAAAGATGCCGTTCGGAATTTATAGATAAACCACTATTGTAAAAGCTCACTTGAGGTTTTTAACTCAAGAATCAATTTTTACAAGAGGGTGCAGAAGGAGCCGAGAACCAAAAGGTTGCATGTCATGCTGCATTGCTGTCGTTTCAATGCAAGTAGACCATCAATGGTTCGGTTCGTGTTTAGGATAGAAAATAAAATAACCCATGAAAAACCTGATTAACAGCTTACACGGAGATAAAGTCATTTGGGCGCTAGTCGCCTTCTTGGCGGTGTTTTCCTTTATGCCCGTATTTAGCGCCAGTAGTAATTTGGCCTATATGCGTCATGGTACTGGAAACACGCTTACCTACTTGATTAAGCATGCGGTGCATATCATCATTGGGTTTTTTATCATTTATAAAATACATAAAGTTCCTTACCATTATTTCAGAGGGGTGTCTCGAATAGCGTTGCCCTTTGTGTGGCTGTTGTTGGGCTATACACTCGTCAAAGGAACTGTAATAGACGGGGCCAATGCGAGTCGTTGGATTCAAATTCCTTTCCTAGGCATTTCGTTCCAAACGTCAACTTTTGCAGCGATAGTGTTGTACGTATATGTGGCACGCTACCTCTCCAAAACTCGGGAAACCCCACTGACGTTTAAAAATTCATTAGTCGACCTTTGGCTTCCAGTTTTTATAACCTTAGGATTGATTTTTCCAGCCAATTTCTCCACGGCAGCCTTGTTGTTTGCCATGGTGCTAATGATTGCCTTTATCGGGAAATATCCGTTGCAATATATCGGACTCATTTTGGCTTTAGCGGTGGCGGCAGCTTCGTTTTTTGTGCTTCTAGTCATTGCCTTTCCCAAAGCCTTTCCCAACCGCGTCGATACGTGGAAAAGCCGTATTGAAAATTTTACCTCCGACAAACCCGGTGAGGATGATTATCAAATTGAAAAGGCCAAAATTGCGATAGCTTCGGGGAATGTTTATGGGTTGGGACCCGGAAAAAGTGTCCAAAAAAACTTTCTGCCGCAATCGTCTTCCGATTTTATTTATGCCATTATCGTAGAAGAATATGGGTTGATGGGCGGATTGACGATCCTGTTTTTTTATATGCTCTTACTCTTCCGATTTGTGGTAGCTTCTCACAAAGCCAATACGCTTTTTGGCAAGTTGGTCGTCATCGGTCTCGGATTTCCTATTGTTTTTCAAGCGTTAATCAATATGGCAGTAGCCGTTGAATTGTTACCCGTTACAGGACAAACGCTTCCTTTAATCAGTTCGGGGGGAAGTTCGGTATGGATGACTTGTATTGCTTTGGGAATTATCTTGAGTGTGACCAAAAAAGAAGAGGAAATTGCGCAAGAAGAAGCCGATAAACAACGTCGTGAGGAAGCTTTACAACGGTTGATTGATAAACAATTGTTGGAAGAAGAGGAAGCCGAACGTGCGGGAAACCAAGGGCAAAATGAAGATGATAATCCGATGAATGCTGTTTTAAATCGTTAGCCATGAAAAAGTATAAATTCATATTGAGCGGTGGGGGAACTGGCGGACATATTTATCCGGCCATTGCAATTGCCAATGCGTTAAAACAACGTTTTCCTGACGCTGATTTTCTTTTTGTAGGTGCCGAGGATAAAATGGAAATGCAGAAAGTACCTCAAGCAGGGTATGCTATCGAGGGATTGTGGATTGCAGGATTGCAACGAAAACTCACACTACAAAACATGATGTTTCCGTTTAAATTGTTGAGCAGTTTATGGAAGTCCCGACGTATTTTGAATCGCTTCCAGCCCGATGTGGTCATTGGAACTGGCGGATTTGCTAGCGGCCCTTTATTGCAAATGGCCAATAGTAAAGGCATTCCTACCTTGATTCAAGAGCAAAATTCCTATCCAGGCATTACCAATAAATTGTTGAGTAAAAAAGCAAATGCGATTTGTGTGGCGTATGAAAATTTAGAACGCTTTTTTCCTAAAGAGAAAATTGTTGTCACAGGGAATCCTGTGCGTCAAGATTTGCTTGAATTGTCGGATAAACGCGAAGAAGGGCAATCGTATTTTAAACTAGACCCAAAAAAGAAAACGTTACTGGTGCTGGGCGGAAGTTTAGGCGCACGTCGCATTAACCAATTGTTGGCAAAAGAACTTGATTTTTTGTTGGAACAAGGGATTCAAGTGTACTGGCAATGTGGAAAACTCTATTTTGAAGAATACAAGCATTTGAATGAGAAACCGAATGTGCAAGTGACTGCGTTTATCGACCGAATGGATTTGATTTATGCCGCGGCCGACGTGGTGATTTCCCGAGCAGGCGCTTCTTCGGTTTCAGAATTGTGTTTGGTGGGAAAACCTACGTTGTTTATCCCTTCGCCCAATGTGGCCGAAGATCATCAAACCAAAAATGCTAAGGCTATTGTGGATAAAGGCGGAGCGGTATTGTTACGCGAGGACGAATTGGATGAAAAATTTGAAAGCACTTTTTCAATGTTGTTATCCGATGAAAATTGGCAACAGGAATTATGTCAAAATATTAAAAAGTTGGCTAAACCCAATGCTACTCGTGATATCGTTGAAGAAATAATAAAATTGGTGCAGTAACAATAACAATAAAAATAACAATAAAAATAACAATAGCAATAACAATGACAACTAGCAATAACAATAAGAATTGTTGGAAATAGTCAGAGCTATGGAAATCATTGAAATTGAACTTTGCCATTGAATTTTAACATAAATATGAATCTAAACCAAATCCATAACGTCTATTTCATCGGAATCGGAGGCATCGGGATGAGTGCCCTTGCGCGGTATTTCCAATTCATAGGGAAAAACGTGGCCGGTTATGATAAAACACCTACGCGTCTCACCGATGAGTTGGTTGCAGGCGGTATGCCCATTCATTTTGAAGATTCCATTGCAGCGATTCCGTCGTCTTTTACGAAAGACACTACACTGGTGGTCATAACGCCTGCCATTCCCCAAAATCACGCGGAGTGGAACTATTTGGTTGAAAAAGGCTTTGTCATCAAAAAGCGGGCAGAAGTTTTAGGTTTAATTACCCAAGGTACTTATTGTTTTGCAGTGGCAGGAACGCACGGAAAAACGACTACGTCAAGTATTTTGGGTCATATTCTCTATGAAAGTGGAGCCGATGTGACCGCCTTTTTGGGAGGAATTGTTGAAAATTACCATTCCAATTTGATTGGACACGGAAAAACAATTTCGGTAGTGGAAGCCGATGAATTTGATCGTTCCTTTTTGCATTTACATCCTGATTTGGCTTGTGTAACCTCAATGGATGCCGACCATTTGGATATCTATGGAGATGCTACGGCGATTGAGGAATCCTTCCGAGAATTTGCGGCCAAAGTTTCCAATCCAAAACATTTGTTTGTGCCCAAAGGATTGCCCTTGGAGGGAACAACCTTAGGGATTAATGAAGAAGCCGATTTTGTCGCACATCATATTCGGGTGGAAAACAGCGCCTATGTGTTTGATGTTAAAACACCCACAGAAACGATTTACAATATTGCCTTTGGATTGCCAGGGCATCACAATTTAATGAATGCCTTAACCGCTTTAGCAATGGCTTACACGTACGGCACCCCAACCGGTTCCATTGCTAAAGCTTTGGCTTCATTTCAAGGCGTGCAACGTCGTTTTTCGTATCAAATTAAAACACCAGAAAAGGTGTATATAGACGATTATGCCCACCATCCGACGGAAATTAATGCGGTACATCAAGCGGTACGCGAATTGTATCCCGAAAAAAAGGTGACGGCTATTTTTCAACCTCATTTATTTAGCCGAACAAAGGATTTTATTGAGGGTTTTGCAGCCAGTTTATCCCAGTTTGACGAAGTAATTTTGTTGGATATATACCCCGCGCGTGAATTGCCTATCGAAGGGGTAACCTCAGCTTGGTTAATGAGTAAGATGACGCTTACTGAGGTGAGACTTTTGAGCAAGGAAGAACTTAGGGTACAAATCCCCCAAATTAACACTCCTGTCTTGGTAACAATAGGGGCTGGCGATATTGGTGAAATGGTTCCAGAAATTAAAAAAATATGGGCATAAATAGCAACACTTGGTCCACCATTCGATTGGTGCTAATCCTAGGATTGGCGGGGTTTTTGTATGCTTTTTCCTCGCTGCGCAATGGCCGTCGATCCCTGCAAAAAACAGAGGTTGTTTTTGTAGGTGAAAGCAACAGTTTTATGCGCCAGGAAACGGTTAATAAATTGTTAATAGAAAATAAAAGTGACCTGCGAAGCATTACTAAAGAGCAATTAAATTTGGATAAATTGGAGTCTTCTGTCAATAAAAATCCAATGGTTGAGAAATCAGAGGTTTACGTAAGTGTTGACGGAGTATTGCGGGCTGAAGTCGTGCAACGAACGCCTGTAGCACGCGTAATGGTAGGCGAAACGTCGTATTATTTGGATAAAAATGGAAAACAAATGCCTTTGTCCAATCATTACACCGCTCGAGTGCCCTTGCTGACAGGTTCAATCACCGATGAAGTGATGCCGAAGCTTACCGCAGTGATGGCCATGATGCAGAAGGATCCATTTTTGAAAAAAAATATTATTAGTGTACGCGTGTTAAACGATAAAAGTCTGGAAATGGCTTCGCGCAATCACCCCTTTGTCATTGAATTTGGACAATTGGTGCATCCGGAACGAAAGTTTTTGAATTACAAAGCCTTTTTCCAAAAAGCAGTGAAAGACAGTACACTAGAAAAATATAAACGCATCAATTTACGGTTTATCCACCAAGTTGTATGCACCCGATAAACAAACAGTAAGTGACCATTTTTGAACTATGAACCCGAAAGAAAGCATTGCCGTAGGATTAGATATTGGAACAACCAAGATTGTGACCATGATCGGAAAGAAAAACGAGTATGGGAAATTGGAAATTTTGGGCGTTGGAAAAGCCAAAAGTTTGGGTGTTTCCCGTGGGGTTGTCAACAACATTACCCAAACCATTCAATCCATCCAACAAGCGGTATTAGAAGCCGAGGAAAATTCCGGTTACAAAATCAATGATGTAGTCGTTGGGATTGCAGGACAGCACATTCGCAGCATCCAGCATACCGATTATTTGATCCGCAGCAATCCAGAAGAGGTGATTAGCGAAAAGGATATTCAATTGTTGGTCGATCAAGTAAGTCGTTTGGCGATGTTGCCTGGGGAAGAGATTATTCACGTGTTGCCGCAAGAGTTCAAGATTGACGGTCAATCCGACATCAAAGAGCCTATCGGGATGTACGGGGGGCGTTTGGAAGCAAGTTTCCATGTGGTCGTTGGACAAGCGTCTTCTATCCGAAATATTGGGCGATGTGTCCAAAGTTCGGGTATTGAATTATCGGGCCTAACGCTAGAGCCTTTAGCCTCTGCGGATGCCGTATTGAGTCAGGAAGAAAAAGAGGCTGGAGTTGCCTTGATTGATATCGGAGGGGGAACAACCGACTTGGCTATTTTCAAAGATGGAATTATTCGTCACACGGCTGTAATTCCTTTTGGAGGGAATGTGATTACCGAAGACATCAAAGAAGGCTGTTCTATTATCGAAAAGCAAGCAGAGTTGTTGAAAGTAAAGTTTGGATCGGCTTGGCCAGGAGAAAATAAAGACAATGAAATCGTTTCGATACCCGGGGTTCGCGGACGTGACCCCAAAGAAATTTCGCTAAAGAACTTATCCAAAATTATTCATGCCCGCGTGGTTGAAATCATTGAACAAGTTTTTGCCGAAATCAAAGCGTACGGCCATGAAAATCCGCGCAAGAAATTGATTGCTGGGATTGTATTGACGGGAGGTGGTTCACAGTTGAAACATGTAAAACAATTGGTTGAATACATCACGGGAATGGACACGCGTATTGGGTATCCCAACGAACATTTGGCGGGAAATTCTAGTGAGGAAATTTCAAGTCCGTTGTATGCCACAGCCGTTGGATTGGTGATGAATAGTGTGGCAAACAATACTCAAAGTGCTTACCGTATTGAATTGCAACAAGCGCCTCAACCCGTTGCAGCCCCTGTACCGCCTGTAGTCCCGGTAAATGAGGTGCCGCCTGTGGTTTCCGTCACGCAAGAGGTAGAAGAACCTGTAGCGACAACTCCACAAGCACCGAGTACCGAGAGTACCATTCGACGATCGTTTTTTGATCGGTATGTCGATAAGATTAAAGATTTTTTAGATAACGCAGAATAAGTAGACAGCAAAATACAAACAAAACCAAAATCGTATGATGAGCAACTCAGAATTTGGAAGCATCTCATTTGATTTGCCTAAAAACCAATCAAATGTTATTAAGGTAATCGGTGTTGGCGGCGGCGGAAGCAATGCCATCAACCACATGTTCAAACAAGGAATCAAAGGTGTAGACTTCGTGGTATGTAACACGGATGCACAGGCTTTGCAAAACAGTCCTGTTCCCAATAAAATCCAATTGGGTGTGGGGTTGACTGAAGGGCTTGGTGCGGGTGCCAATCCTGAAGTCGGTCAGCAGTCTGCGATTGAAAGTATTGCCGAGATTGAAAAAATGTTGGACAGCAATACCAAAATGGTTTTCATTACTGCCGGTATGGGAGGTGGAACTGGAACGGGTGCTGCTCCTGTGATTGCTCAATTGGCCAAAGAACGCGATATTCTTACCGTTGGTATTGTGACGATTCCTTTCCAATTTGAAGGGAAAGTTCGTTCCGAACAAGCGATGGCTGGGGTTGAACGTTTACGTAAACAAGTAGATTCGCTCATCGTTATCAATAACAATAAATTACGCGAGGTTTATGGGAATCTTGGTTTCAAAGCTGGGTTCTCCAAAGCCGATGAGGTTTTGTCTACGGCCTCACGCGGAATCGCTGAAGTCATTACGCACCATTATACACAAAATATCGACTTGAAAGATGCCAAGACGGTGTTGTCGAATAGTGGTACAGCTATTATGGGATCGGCTACTGCGACGGGTGATAACCGTGCCAAAGATGCCATCATTGCGGCCTTAGATTCGCCGTTGTTGAATGATAACAAAATTAATGGTGCCAAAAACGTATTGTTGCTTATCGTTTCTGGGACTAGTGAAATTACCATTGATGAAATTGGTGAAATCAACGATCATATTCAAGCCGAAGCAGGGTTCAATGCCAACATCATTATGGGGGTTGGTGAAGATGAAACCTTGGGAGAAGCTATTGCCGTTACCATCATCGCTACCGGGTTCACCACCGATCAACAAGCCGAGATTGTGAACACTGAGCCCAAAAAAATCATCCATTCTTTGGAAGACGAGCAACGTTTAGTGCGTGATTTAATTCAGCCTTCGGTACCCGTTTTTGAAAGTCCCGTTGAAACTCCCATTACTCCGGCTTTTGAAACAACGGCTCCCGTAGAGGAAAAAGTGGTTTTTGAATTGTTGGAAGAAGAGGTAGTTGCGCCCGTATTTACGCCAGCAGTTGAGGCAGAAGCTTTGATTCCGATGAATGAGTTCATCCGTAATTTGGATGTTACTTTTGAAATTGTTTCTCCTATTAAGGACTTGGATTTCGGATTTACAGCTCCTGTAACGCCTGTTCAAGAAATCAAAGTAAACGAACCACAAACTATTTCTTTTGCGGAAGAAACGCAAGCGACATTAACGTTTGATTTACCTTTACAAGTATCTGAATCCCCTGTAGCAGAAACGTCAAAATTGGTTTTTGATTTGACGGATGAAACGAAAAATATTCAGGTGAACGAACCTATTGAGTTTGTTCCCATGACTGAAGTTGATCAAGGCGTAATTCGTTACTCTTTGGAAGAGTATATGGAAATTGAGAATGAGCTTTTGGGTACTTCAAAACCTGCAGCGCCAGTAGCAAAAGTGGAAGAGAAAGTGGATGAAACACTTCAGTTTACCACCAAAGTCGCTGCTGAACCTGTGATGCAAAAATATGCCGCTGATGAGTTGTCGCCTGTGGAGTTAACCATTGAAGAAACTTTAAAAATGCGCGCAGAAGAACGTCGTCGCAAGTTGAAGGAGTTTAATTACAAATTTCACAACAATCCATCACGTGTGGATGAGTTAGAAAAAGAACCCGCGTACAAGCGCATGGGGGTTGATTTGTCAGCCAATCAGCCCACTTCCAATACGTCTAGAATGTCCATTGGAACCGATAGCAATGACGATGTTCAATTGCGTTCCAACAATTCATTCTTGCACGATAATGTAGATTAAATCATAAGTTAATTAAAGATGGGTAACCCGAAGGAATTGTTTCTTTCGGGTTATTTTTTTACCTTTGGCATCGCAAATTGGCAATTGAAGTGTTGCTGGTTTCTAATCCCCTAAAAGACAAAGAAATGAGTTTGGAAAGCCAAATTATGGAAGAAATGAAAAACGCGATGCGTGCCAAGGATACCGTAGCCCTTGAAGCTTTGCGTGCGATTAAATCTGGGATTATATTGGCCAAAACGGAAGCAGGTGCCTCGGATACCCTTTCTGCGGACGATGAAATTAAGTTATTGCAGAAATTGGTGAAGCAACGTAAGGACAGTGCTACCATTTTTACGGAGCAAGGACGAACTGATTTGGCTGAACCCGAATTGGCTCAAGTGGCGGTTATTGAAAAGTTTTTACCCGCTCAAATGACAGAGGCTGAGGTAGAAGCGGCTGTAGCTCAAATCATTGCTGAAAATGGATTCTCAGGAATGGCCGCTATGGGTCAGGTCATGGGCATAGCCTCCAAAGCTTTAGCGGGAAAAACCGATGGAAAAACCATATCTACCATCGTAAAAAAGTTGTTGGCTTAAAATAAAATATAGAATACCATAAAGGCTGCGTAGTTCAACTGGATAGAATATCAGATTTCGGCTCTGAGGGTTGGGGGTTCGAATCCCTCCGCGGTCACAAGTCAGCTTAAAAGCTGAAAAAGAAGAAGGCATAGTAATAGGTAATTGCGTGAAAATTAAGTGATTGTTTAATTTTTACCTTTTATTACTATGCTTTTTTTATCTAATTCAAAATCGGTTTTTGACACGCTGTATGACACGCAAATAAATTACGTGTCAACTATGAAAATCAAGTACAAATTTTACGCGCGTAAAGACGTACAAAACAAAACACTGGGTTCCCCTGTGTATCTACACATAAAGATACCAGGGTATGAAAGGATGCGGATTCTTCTAAAAAATATATACGTGAACCCGACAAAGTTTTGCAACAAAACATTTCAAATTCAACGTCCAAATAAAGAAGAATATGTGGTAAACATGATGCTCAAAGATTTTGATGGTAGAGTCAATACCATCAACATGTATTATTTTTCAAATCCGGAACTAGAATTCAATCCTACTATTTTTAAAAATGAATTTTTAAACGGCCACACGAGAGGTGACTTCATCTTGTTTTTTCAGGAATGTTTGAAAGAGGACAGGTCTAAACTTGCTGATGGAACTCGAGGCCGATATCAATCTGTTTTAGCAAAGCTGAAACAGTTTAAAAAAGAGATACCCTTTAACAGCATCAATGACAAGTTCGTTAATGAATTCCGAAACTTTTTAAAGTTTACTCTTGGGAACATGGACACAACCATTAATTCAAATTTGATGCCGGTTAAGAAGTATTTAATACGAGCGAGAAAATCGGGCATAAAGTTTCCAATGGATCCTTACGATATCATGGTTGGAAATACCAATGGAAACCGAACCTATTTGAATGCAAGTGAACTTAAAAAGATTTACGAACTCTATATGGCCACATACACATCGGATTCTATTCGCATTGTCGCGGGCTATTTTTTATTTGCTTGTATGACTGGTTTACGAATATCAAATGTTCAAGCGCTTAACAGGGATCAATTGCTTGATGATGATGTAAGTTTGGTAATTGTGAAAAGCAATAAGGATAAGACTATAGCACTAAACAAAAATGCTAAACGCATTATTTCGGATCACCCCGAACTATTTGTGAAAAAATTTTCAGACAAACATATCAATGAGACTTTAAAGATTATCTGCAGAATGGTAGGGATTCAAAAAAAAGTTTCTTTTCACGTGGCCCGGCATACTTTCGCCACGCAGTTTTTAAAAATGGGTGGGAAGGTTGAGAACCTGCAGCAGCTCTTGGGGCATAGCAACATAAAAGAAACGATGATTTATGTCCATATCGTTCAAAGTGAGGCCAACGAAGAAATCTTTTTACTTGATAAACTTTTGAAATAGAAATAGAGCGGCCGAGGCCGCTCTAAATTGTTTCCCCTGTAATCTCAACTTCAAACTGATCTCTTTTGTATTGTGTTTTGTTTATTTGTCGAGGAATAAAGTAGCGGCCATACGCGTATATCTTACGCTTTGTAGTTAGCTCACGAATGAATGTTTTCGCACTTTTAAAAACCCACACAAACTGAATTGCATTAATTCTGAAGTTAAACCATTTGAGCCAATACCGGTTATGTACTTGAGGAATAAAAAGAGGTTCTGGTGATTGGCAAACGTTTCTGCCCAAAACAAGCCCATCGTATAAAACAAGATAAGCTTTATCTTCAGTAAGCTCAAAATCATGCGATGTTTGTAACCCGCTTACTGTTTTTAAAGGCAAAGGCAAGCCGTTGATTTCAATAAGATTGGTTTCATCGTTTTGAGTGAATCCTTGGCTGACAAAACCATCTTTGTTATGAAAAACTGGAAGAAATGTATACGTAGCCACTGAAGGATCTTGGAACTTCAATAAAAAAGATATTGAGGTTTGAAATATTCTTCTTGTAAATCGGACTTCGGTACCAGACAGGTCAACAGGATTATCAATATTCACTTGATTATTAATCAAATCAAGATAAACGGTTTTATCCTCTATTCTGTTTATGTCATAATTGAACCAATTCTTAATGAGTAAAAGCAAATCCTTTGCGGTAATGTCGGGTACCGATTTTCTTAGGTCTACTGCATTTTCGAAAAACAATGATGGCAATAAATTATTTGAAGAATCTGAAACTGAAATCAATGACACTGTCGCATCGACAACCATCCAGTCGTCTAAATTTATTGTGTACTGTGAGCATTCAAAAGTAATGACGACGGGTGAAGTTACTGTAATGTCTATCTCTATATCCCAAAAATCTTTGGAACCGTCATAATAAAAGCCAGAGGCAAACCTGTACCATATTTCAGTATTACCATTGTAGATTTTTAAATAATTCCAAGGTATGTCATATCGGTTACAAACAAATACACCGGTAATTTTGTAAAAACCAGGTTGAGTTAAATTAACAGTTCTTGAATACAACCATCTATATCTTGGATTTGCTGAAGATCCAGAAGAATCCATGCTGTTGTAATCGGAACGCATAAAATTGACATCTCCTTGAATTGATGCGGTATTATTTAGGGTATAGTTTTTAGAATTATACAGCAATGCTTTTTTGAGAATTGAATCCTGAAGAAATTCGCCTGCCAAAGTATATCCATCGGCTTCAAATATTTTTTGGACCACATGAAACAAGTATGGTAATGGCTGAATAATGTTTCGATTGTAATGCGCTTCTTCAGCGACGGAGAATTCATTTTGCAAAAAACCGCTTGCATTTCTATTGTTTATGACTTTTTGAAAAAACTCGAAACCAGCATCGTCATTGGAATAACGGTCGGTATGAATTGCCGGAAAATTATATGTAGTACCTGGCCAAGTTTGTGAAACTTTAGCCTGTGCATGCGTATAAATTGACTCTGGGAAAGTTACGTTTGTCAATGGAAGCTCCGATAGCTTTTTGGAAAATGACGGGAATTCCTCCAGTCCAAAACGGAGAACGCATTGCAATCGGGTTTGGTGCTGCTCAATTTCAAATATTGCATCCTCAATTACATTATCATGCACATATTTAACTCTGAAAAATGTTTCAGGATTAGAACGATATCGCGATATAAATCCTGTCAAAACATCAATCTCTTTTGTGATATCAATCTCAAAAGGAAATGAAAACTTTGAAAAATATGTGTCTGAAAACCAAGAATTGTCTTCGATTTCGGTAATCTTAAAGTAAGAGATGTCAAGCTCAAACGTTGGGTGAATAAGTTTCCTCATTTTTTTCTCGGTTAATTATGAATTCGAAATTGTATGAAACTAATTGCTGTTGCGAGTTGTAACCAGGTAATGATTTTGGTACCGGTACCACTTCAATGTACTTGTCATCTTGCACCCACCAGGCACGCTTGGCTTTTGAAACCTCAAAAAGCTCTACGAAGTCATTCGGTGAAACAAATCCAGTATTCAAAATGAGTTTTGAGTTTACCGTATCCGAAACTTTTGATGTTACGTCGGTGAATGATTTACTTGTGGAATTCAAGTCATTTTCAAAATCATTCGGCAATGAGTATTCACCTGTAAACTCAAACGCTTGTTTTAGCAAATACGAATCTTCGAAGACAATAATGTTTGAATTTTTTCCAATTGGCCAAACGTTAAACTTTAGCGATTTAAGATTTTGTGATTCAGCAACACCTGTCTTCTCAAGTCGAGCCTCAATCTGATCACCTTGGGTAAAATCATCAAAAAACAACTTGAAAGAACACACTCCCACAACGCCGATCGCAATGGTTTGAAACAATTCATTGTTTTTGAAAATGCGTATTTCGTAACCGGATTCTGGAATGATCATGTTTATATACTTGAAAGAACGGTTTGTAACCCGTGCCGGTACCGCAGTGGAATATGTCAAAAATCCTGCTGTTAAAACACCGCGGGAAAGTCCCGCTACAAAAAATCTTGGAACAAGCTCTTGTGTAGCAATTATTGCATTGGTGCTCATTAACCTTTCCTCAACTGAAACAATCACTTCAGCGGGAGAGTATTGGAATACGCCTGGAGTAATGCCCGGCATACGATCTATTAAATCATGAATGGTTCTAGATATGGAAAACTTTTGAGTACCGTTGAAGGGCAATGCCTTTTCAGGAATAAGATAATTCTTGGTTTCGATGCTTTGGAAACCGTTTATAGTTATTGCTGTATTGATTTGAAAATACGTGTCTTGCGGAGTGGACGAAGACTGATTTAAAATGTATTCTAAATCATCGAGAGTAAAGGCAAATTCATCGCCTTGGTATGGTTCGGTAACAATTGTATTTACAACGCCATCAATGATAATCTGTTCAACATCAAATATAGAGTCGTAAGTTATAAACCAAGGGCAGTTCCCCGGGTCTTTTATCAAACCTAAGTACCATTTCCCATTGGACACATTTTGTACCACATACCAAACATAATCATAAGGCTCAATAGGTATAGCGACATAGTGAGCATAAATCTGTGCGCTAATGAAATGCTCCTGACCGTCTGTTGTTTTTAACTTGACAGAGGCATTATTTAAGATGATTTGCTGTGCGTTGCTTGGAGATATTTCAAAGTCATAAGAACCAGGAAAAAAACCATCATTAGGCCAGTCGACTCTGTTTATAATTGGAATGATCATGATTTTGATTTATTTATAATTGAGTTATATTTTTTCAAGCCTTTTGCCAAATATTTCATTGACTCCATATCTTGGTCGGAGAAGCGGCCTTCAACTCCTTTTTCGCGGAGCTCTCGAAGCAACTCTAATATCTCAAGCATCACTGCATTTTGCAGTGGGTCCGTCATTGGTTGTTGTGTGGACTGCGCTGGAACTTCAAATCTTTGGTTTTTTTGATTGTAGAAACCATTTTCAAAACCTTTTATCGTGGCTAGTTCACCCCACAGCCAATTTTTTAAAGCAGGAGAAAGACCGGCATAGGCTTTTTTATCAATTATCATCTCAGGGGATGATTCAGGACCTTCACCTACTAGAACAGTAGGCTTTGAGAAAAGACCCGTTTCCATTTTGCGAACCCCTCCAGTAGCTTTGAACACCTTACCGTCTTGTTCTCGACGAATGTCGGGATACAAACCTTTTTCAAATCCTTTCGCCGGTAATGGTTGAGCCAAAACAGTGGCCAATTGTAAGGCACCGATTGCTGATACCATACCCGTAAGTAAACCTGCAGAAACACCAAAATCAAATTTTGGAACTTGGGCCCAAATGGACATTATTGCCTGAGCAGTGTTGGTTACAATTTGAGCGACTGAAATTATACGCTGACGCTTCGCTTGACGGTACTCTATTTCAGCCTTTCTTTTATCTAGCTCATCATCTAAACGCTTTACTTGCCGATCGTACTGTGCTTGAGAAATTATCCCTGCATCAAGACGCCTTTTGAGTGTAGTTTTCTTTTGATCATTGTCGCGTTGATATTTTTGAAGTTGGCGGTTTTCATTAGCAGTTACAAACTGATCATAAGCAGCATAAAGTTGAGTTAATGCTGAAAAGGCAAAAGCCATTTCATTAATACCAAACTTTCCAACTTCTAAATTTTTGAAGAATTGGTCCCAATTTTCCTGAGTAAATCCAAGAATGTCGGTACGCGTATTCAATCCCAAGGCTTGCATGCCTTCTAGTTGATCGTTTGAACTGCCGGAAAGCGCTTGTTTCTTACCGATAAGTTTGGAAAGCTCTAGGCCAATTTCTTCGGCTTTTTTCTTAAATTCTTCAACCTGCTCAGGGGATAATAATGACAGGTCAATATTTGAAAGCTTTCCGCCAGAAGTTATTTTGTTGAATTCATCTAAAAGCCGTTGAAGAAATTGTTTTTGACGCTCTAGCTCCTCTTCTTCATACTTTTTATTCAGCGCTTTTTTGGCTTGCTCATCATTTCCAAGTGCGTTAAGCTCGTCTTGATGGGCGGTCTCCCTTAGTATTTTTTCTCGGTCAAACTGCTCTTTCAGTTGCTTAATATAGTTTTCTGCCGCGCGCTCGGAAATAGTTGCAAGTTTAGTTTTATGCAAACCTGCCTTGCCGAGAATAACTTGATTAATTTGTTCTTCAAGCTGAATGTTTTTTTCGCTCCAATCTTTTTTGAGTCCTAACAAAAAACGATAATAGCGTGTGTCGCCGTCGGACTTTGCTTTGGCAATTTTCTCATCGAGTTTTGCTAGTTCCTCTTTGTTTACTTTTTGCTTTTCTAGATCTTGCACTTCACGTAGGTAGCGAAGGTTTTCTAACTCAACTTCTTTTTCGTAAGAATCCGTTTTTAGGGCCAAGGCATCATCTTCATATTGACGCTTAAGCTTAAGAAGGTCATCTTGAAACTTACGCTCCATTTCCAAACGCTCAGAATTCATTTCTTGAATGCTTCTGATTGTTCTCTGTTGCGCAGCGCCTGTGGGAGTGTCTGGTGTGTCGGGCGTAGTTGCTTCAGGATTTACCTTTGATATTGCTTCAGGATTATCCTTTAAAAATTTTTCAAATTCAGATTTGGTTAGCTTTAGTTCTGTACGAAGTTGTTCTAAACTTTTTGCTTTTCTTGATGATGCTTTGACGATTACGTCTGATGCAGCAAGTTGAGTATTCCCAAATCGTTTCAACTGGGCAAAAGCCATATCATACCATTGGACTTCTTCATCTAAGCTTTGCTTTTCTTTGTCTCGGATGGCCTGATTTTTTGACTTTATTTCTTGCAAGAAAATTTCAACCATAGCCTGCTTCTCAAGCGACTTGATATATTGGTCAATCATTTTCTTAGCCTCAAACGTTCCAATCTTTTCTAACGTCAGATTGCCAATGTGCTCAGGAAGAATTTCATTGATTTTGTTAATCGCGGCAATTTTTGCCTCTCTTGTTGCATTTTCATCTCTGGCTACAGCAAAAAGCGCAGTAATCTCGGCGGTTTCTTCTTTGGTTTTGGCAATGGCATCACCCTTTATGCGATTAAATATCTCTTGCGATGTCGCAGCATCTTTTGCACTATCTGAAAACAAATAAAATGCAGTTGCAACAGCGGCTAAAGATGTTAAAACAAAACCCCAGGGCGTGGTCATCATTGTTGCAGTCATCACACGAATAGCCTGAGTTGCTCCTTTAATGTTTCCTGTCAAAAGCATTTGTGCTGCGGCCAACGCTTGGGTAATTACAATGTAAGCTCCATCGGCAAAAGCACGGGCGCGAGCGGCCGCGTTATATAAAAGAGTTGCTTCGGTGTTTCTTGTTGTCCAATAAGCGACTAACTTTTGCCAAGTTGTATGGGTAATCATGGCTGCGGTCACTATCACGATAAGCTTCAAAACAAATGCTAGAGTATTTCTCCATTTAGCAGCAGTACCATCAGTTGTTTCTATCGCGCCAATTAGTTTACCAAAGCCGATAACTAAACCTCCGATCCATTTGTTGATAGTTTCTGAAGTGAAATAACCCGATATCTTTTTGCCAATTTTGTCTAATACAGCCCCTAATGTATTATTCTGGATGTTGTACTCTTTGGTCATAGAAGTAGATTCACCCATAGATTTTGAAGCAAGCTCTATCTTCTCGCGGAACATGTCTGTATTTTTTGCTGCGGCTCCCAAAACCATTTTCACCTCATTATCATTGAGCTTGAGGTAATCAAGAGTAGTAGCAAGCTGTGTGGCATCTAATCCATTTAAAGAATTGGCAAACTTCAAAAAGAATTCTGTTGGATCCGTATTCAACATCTGTTTAACTTGCCCCTCAGTCATTTTCATAACTTGAGCAAATTTTGGAAAGTCTCTTGCTGCGATGGAAATCACTTTGCCATAATTGGTTCCAGCAATCTCAGCTTTAAGACCCGACTCCTCAAAAGCGGCTCCCAATCCGAGAGCTTGAGCAATACTTGGTTTTATTGCCGGTGGAAGCGAACCTAATCGCGTTACGAATTGTGCAATATTGGATTCGGTCGCCGCTCCATTTGCCCCAAGGTCGTTAATGGCAGAACCGACTGCTTTAAAAGCAGTATTTACAGACGCATCTTCAAGTTCATCGTAAAGCCCTTTAATTTTTCCAAGAGAATTTGCCACTTCTTCGGCGCCACCCTCAAAAGCATCCCCCATAGCCACGTTGGCTTCGTTCATGACTTGAACAAAATCAAATATTTCATTTTTAGCAACTCCTAAAAGCCCACCTTGCTCTGCTATACCTAAAAGGTCTTTCAAAGAGGTTCTGGTTTTTAATCCCATCAACTTTTTTGATAAGTCATCAACTTCCTGAGCATCCATTTGTGTGGTTTTCATCACCCGGGCTTGCGCATCTGAAAGTTCGCCTTGCAAATCAATTACTTTACGAATTGTTAGCGCAACACCTGTGAAGAATGCTATAACCGAAGCGCCTAGAGCGGCAAAACGATTAAAGTTATCGGCTACCCTCCCCAAATCGAAACCTTGTTGTGCCTTGCCTCGCAATTCATCAAGACGGTTACTTACTTGCTTTAGCTCGTTTTGAATTCTATTGAAATCCTCCGAGCCAGGAATCATCTGACGAAGCTGAATCTTTAACAAATTGGCCTTTTCGGTCAATTGCTTCATGGTTAATCCGGTAACTCCAATTTCACGCTGAAGCTCAGTCATTCGGGCTTTATTAAGATTCAATTGGCGTGAATTCTCTTTGATTTGGCCGGTCAATTCTTTATACCGAGCTGACTCCGTGAGATTGGCGGCTTCTAGGCGCTTTTTCTCAAGCCGTAAAGCAGCTTGCGATTCATTTAACTTTCTGTTGGCGCGTTCTAAATCATACAGCTCTTTTTGGGCATTGTTGCCATTGATGATTACGTTGAGCTTAATATCTTCGTCAGTTATGGTTTTGGCCATCGGATTGAAATTTTACCAAATTTCGCAAGTGGCCGTTAAGCAAATTGGACACGTAAAAAAAGCGGCCAATTGACCGCTTTTTTTTTAAACTTCTATAAAATCAGAATCAGGATAATGGACGCTCACAAAGCGATCATCATCAATCAGTATTAACTTGTCGTCTATTCGCTTGAATAGTGAGTCAATCTCAATTTCAAAGTCAGACATTTTTAATACTGAAGTATTGCGGTATAGTCCGTGACATTCGAGTTTTCGAACAAGTTCCATTTCGTCTAGTTCACCCGCTAAAAAAGCTTGTATGACTTGAAAATCAAAATAGAATTGTTTTCCAGTGGAAATTGAAACAAATTTCAAAGGTTCGGTTTTGTAAGGCAAAGCAATTAATGCTTCAGACAGGGCTCGCAGTGATTTCACCGCATTGATTTCCATGGATGCCCCATCCATGAAATGCACACGAATATTCATACTATTCAAAGTGCATTTTTAAAATTAGTGTAAAAGTTTCTTTTGACATATCAGAAAATTTTAAACACACGAATCCCCGTACAGGTGTGTCAAAACAATCCATGGGATTGTGATTCCAGCCTTTCGGTTTAACTGGACACCAACGGGGATTCGCTATTAGTAATAAAGTAAGATCGGTTTAACCCGGATTGTTTTGACTCAGCAATACTACAAACTTAAGCTGTAATGTCAAAAAAAAAGATGTGCTTTTGCACATCTTAACTTGATTGAGTAATCAAAACAATAAAAGCTATTGCTAAAGAAACAATAAAAAGCCAAAAGAAGAATGAGACAAAAAATGATATGCTTTGAAGATGCCTTTCAATAAGGTAATTGTACTTTGCATTTTTTTCAATAAGTTCACGATCTGTAAGTGATTTAATCTTTTCTTCTAATTCTTGATTTGTTAACTTAGACATGGCTATAAATTTTAGTTAGACCCCTAAAATAAAAAATTACGCTTTTCGAGCGTAATCTTTAACAATTTGTAATGCTTCAAGATATTCAGAGCGATGCTCTGGCCGATTCATTAAATCGGTTGAGAGCATGGCTTTGAACCAAAACTTTAAAATTTTGCGAGCTTTACGGAGTTGCTTTGTTTTAGGGTTTTTCTTCTGTGGCATATAGTTCAAATTTAGAGTACAACTGGATAACTATACTAGGGGTTTAAATATTGCCTTCCATTTTACTAATCTCGGCAATGGTTGCATCGGTATAGCCAATACTTAACTCACGAGCAATATCATTAAGATGCCCATATACAATCTTGTTATGAATTGCATTGCGCTTTTTTCGAATGGATCCTGATTTTGTTTTTCGGGTTGGCATATCATGAAAGCGATGCACTTTTAAATGCCGGTATTCCAATTTGGATCCGGCCACAGTCATTGAGCGGTCGCGCCAAAAATCAGATTGAAAACCTGCGGTATCCATAACGGATTGAATAGTCTCATCGACATCGGTACCGGCGGCCGCAAGTACCTTTGATATGAATCGACCTTTCATTACTTCTTCAAGACGTTGGTTGCGCTGATTTCTAAGACTCATGCTTATGTATTTTTATCAAATTATGCTCAAGCAAAAATTCAAGCTGCGTGCCTAATGTAGGTAACTTCCTTCTGTAATTTGCTATCGTAAATTTATCAACCCCTAAAATTGAAGCTGCCTTTTTTTGATTAATTACTTCTTTGAAGTATTCAGTAACTTTTTCTTTGTCCATGGCTTGTTTAATTAGTTGTTAAATGTACAACTAATTAGTGAAAAGAACTATTCTTAATTGAAAAATTTATCTCCCAGCCATCGCATTCGTGAAGCTTCCAAACAGGGTCAATTTCAATGGATACATTCAAGAATTTCATCATGCATAGCTCTTGAGTATCTTGGAGCATTTGTTTTTTGATTGTATTGGCCAAAATTTGAAGCCGATTCATTTTCTCAATGAAATCCTCGTTGGATTCTTGACGATCGGCGCGTTCCAAGATCATAAAAAGCATATTGGAATTGTCACTTGCCATATCGGAATTGGATCCAGTGGTTTTTATGGAGGGAATAAATGAAACAAGAATTGGATTGTCATCTAGTCCAATAGGAATCTCTTTTAAGATCGCGCCAAGTTGGCTGTCATCAATCACTTGAACGTGCTTTTTCAAGTCAGTAATTCGGCTAACAAGCGAATCCCCATAAGTCTTAAGTTCACTTATAAAAATCATTTTTTACTATTTTTTAATTGGGTTTCAGCATCAATAGCCTGCTTGGCCATTCGGTGCATCATAATGATTGCTTCCCAAAAAGGAATTTGTCTGGCTTGATTGAATGTTCCATGGACACCGCTCTCTGCAATGGACATCAAAACGCCTCGCATTCCAAGTCCAGGAATGTCAGAATCTTTATCTTTTGTAGATTGATCAAAGATGATTGATAAATCTAATTCGTTACCTTGAACAAATATTTTTCGGTCGACAAGGTTTTTGTAAAAAGATGTAAAGTATAGGTAAAAACCCCACACAAAGCCCATGTGCATACTAGAAAAACTTCGGGCTCTTTTAACTACCGTTTCGGCTGATGGGCGATGTCTTTTTCTAAAAAAAACAGGAACATAAGCAATGGCCAACATTCTAAGTAAATATATGGTCTCCCCAGTTTGGTTGAAGTTTATGTATTCTTCTAGCATATCGATAAAATCACCAAAAGAGATGTTCTCAAAGTCATTGCCCGGGCCATATAAATTGAATGGAAACCAGTGTATCTTTGGAATTGGATTATTGACGTAGTATTGCTTCAGTACAAGTTGATCGTCTTGGCTTTCAAAGAATGATGTGAGAATTTCAGAGTACTGCTCAATAGCCGATCGTTTATAAACATCATCTTTGTTTTGGTTTACCCTTTTTATCTTTAGCAAATCGTAGAAAGCTGAAACGCGCCATTGTTCAAATGAAATATTCCCTGATTGATACAAAAAAAGGAATGCGCAAATAGAGATGTATTGCGATGAATCACATTCAGACAAATCTGATGGGACGTATGCTCTAAATTGCTTTTCAGGAATTTCTATCGTATGCATGTGAATGAAAGGTTAGCATTCATAACTACGCCAAGCTCTTGCATTTCCTTTCCATAAATATTGTTCACAATTGAGACGAGTTGCGTATTTCGTGACTTTTCTTTAAAAGGAATGAATCGGGAAAATCCGTAACGGTGCCCGGTATCTTTTTCAAAGTTTTTGATGATTTTGTTTATCAGTTCTTTTTGCGATATGCTTTTCTTAGCCATTTCCGTATAAATTGCTTTGTAAATAGCATCGGCATTATCGTCTTGTTTTTGCTTCTCAGACTTGAATAAGTTGAGAAAACTGCGCCATAATTTGAGGAAGATTTTTTTCATAGGGTAACTACATTATCATCTGGGTTAAACTTGTCTTGAATTGTTTGCGGTGGTCGCTGAGCTGATTGAAGTGACTGAATGTAAGAGGTCAATTTAAGTAATGCTTTATCTCTATCGACCATGAACTGATTGGCCGTATCTTTAATAAAAGATGTGTCTACTGCTTTTCTTGAATTTATTTCATTTCGAGAGCTGTCACCAGGGAATGTTATAGCGTCCGGAAAGTACTGAAGGCTTAGCTTAGGAATACCCCAATACAAAGAGTGATAAGCGCATACTTCTTGACAAAACAATAAAAGCTTATGGTCGATGCCGGTGTTATCCTTGAGTGATTGGATAAGCAAATCAAAAGGTTCTTGTCCAATGACCGGTAGTATGAAATCGGTTTGTGCTTGTTTGATGCCAGGAACCAATTTCAGAAACAATAGTCTTGACTGGCCAATGGTGAAAAACATATCAAAATCATCAGGAACACGAAGAAACAGCTCACGACTATTTTTGTATGCATCTGTTTGCCTCCAGCTGGAAGAATTTTTATCCAAAAATTTGATTAACTGGTCAAGCTCTCTATAGTAATCTTTCTCCAACTTTCTGTTTGAGGAAACAATTTGCCATTCCCATGCAATTTTTTGATTTTCTTCTATAGAGTTAACTCTACCGTTAGACGAATGATGTAAGTCGTTGTCCTGAGCAAATGAATAATAAGAACCACGTAGGATTGAAGTTTGGAAACGACGCACTAGATCCAATTGTTCCGGTGATGGATTGGCAGCTGTATAATTTGAAACAGCTTCATTATAAATTGGCAGGCCCAGTAATTCAATTAAAGCATCGGTATAAGTATAAATGTAAGGCTTCAGTTTTTCAAAAGTTACATTTTTTGCCAAGAATGTAAGAATTGAATTTACTTCTTGGTTACCATTATTGTCTTTGTTAAAAAGTAACTGTGCCATAACTATTGTGCCGCAGGGCGGTCTTTTGGACTAATGTTCGACAATGTTTGGGGACTATATCTGTGGAACCCTATTTTGTACTCGGTTCTTGGGAAGTTAGCCTTGATTGCTTTATTCAAGGGCAAACAAATTGTTCGCTCTGGAATGTCAACAGAGTAATTGATAAAGTTGGCAGCGGCATAAACTTGTTGGGAACCTCCATTGACTTCGCCAGACTGAGAAACGTTTGAAATTCCTGTATTCATCCCCAATGCTGTGGATAAAGACCGTGCAGCTGAATTGTCAATTTTTAGGTGCGAATCAACAAACTCTTTTATTTTTTGCTCAATTGGAGTCAGCTTCCAACCGCGCTCAATTACATTTACTCCTTGATAGTTTAAAACAGAACGGGTGTGCAGCATTTTACCAACATTATGCTCTGCCTCGAGAACCTTAGTAACTCCTTTGATATAATCGGAGCGGTATTTTTCAAAATCTTGGGGGTTGTAGGTTTTTCCCTGATCTTCAAGACGCTTTTTAAATTTTGCTTCTTCTTCGTCCCAGAACTCCTGGGGAGATTCTAAATGAAACTTAACGTTTACACTGTTTTTAGAAAGATACTTAAAAATCAAAGGTGTTGCCGTAGATCTTCTGAGCCATTCAAGTGAACCTACTAGAACAGGTGTAGAGTAAAAGTTATCACCAAAAGTGTACTGGGAAGAATAAACCATCGATGTTGCTTCTTTAAATGGATCGTTCCAATCAATAATTGGAAAGAATTTCATCTTCAAGAAAGATTGCAAGTTGTTGAATTCAAAGTTATCGGTGACCGCAACGTGGGTAGGTTTTGTCAAGTCTTGACTATCTTTTCTTATGGCCAATCGCGCAGTGATTAACTGCTGATGCTCTAGCTCTGCTATGAATGCTTTTTGACCAATACGGGCACCGCGATTGCGCTTAAGCTTTGTGAATGAACCACGCATATACTCGTAATCTACAGCACAACGCTCAAGATATTTATGGTAGTCCCAAGTATCAAGCCAGCTTTGAACTTCTGGATCTACACCAAAATCACGCACAAGTACTATACCCTTATCGGTTTCTACAAATCTTTCTTTGTAAAGAAATGGTCCGTCTCCCATAATCATGAAGACTTTCTTTTCAATCATTCCAGGAGCTTGACTGTTTTCCTGAACAGCTTTTTTTATGGTTTGCGGTAAATCGTTGTTGTAACCATAAGGAAGAATAAAGTAATCGCCAAATTGCTGGTAGTTAGCAATGTTGGTCAAAACTTCACTTCTTTCTTGAAAAGTGTTTAAATCCCTTGGATTAGAAGATATCTCAAAAGTGCACAGAAAATCCTGTGTACCGGCTATACCTGACCTACCGTTTAATTCGTAGATGCTCATTTGTGACTATTTTACCGTTAAACATTACAAGAAGAGGTAAATAGAAATGTCTATCCTTATCCTCTAACTGTTTGTATTGTGTGTATTCAACCAGAATACCATAATATGCTGAAGATTCTTTACGCATACTCTTTCGAAGCAATGCAGAATCAACAAATACTAATCCTTTTGAATTTCGCTTTGATTGATCTAGTGATACAAAAGCAAATGAGAATGGAACATTACATGATGATAAATGTTTCATTTGTTTGTATGCGTCTGACAAGCGGATTGACTCAAATGCTGGTTGGTTTTCTTGCATGTGCAATTTTACCCATAACATGGTTAATCGATTGGACACGATTAAACCCAACAAAATGGTTGGGTTTCTCGAGAACTGGTTGGGCGCGGAGCGCACCCGCCCCGCTCATATTTCTATTTTAATCGATTAATGCACGTGCGCCTATGATTCTGAGCGTGGCGGGGTCAATCCTTAAACAAGCGAAAAAAACCCCTTTAAACGGAGGTTTTTCGCTTTGTTTTCGGTGATTTATACTCAATTAAGTGTTTTTAAAAGATTGAAATTCTACTTTTTTTATTAAAGAAACTGCTTATTTTTAATCGTTCTAAATGTTGTATTTTTAACAACTTTTTATCGTAAAATAGTTGTATTTTATACAACTTATTCGTAAATTTACTATGTAATAATTTAATATATAAGCCATGAAAAATGCTACAAAACCCAGTGCAGATGCACAAAAAGAAACCGTTAAACCTTTAATCGGTGAAATCAAAAAAGAGGAAAACATTGTAATTCCTGCCGAAAAAAAGCAAGAGTCTACCGAAGCGCTATTAATGAAAATTAAGCCGTTAACCGCAGAGGAAAGAATTGAGCGAAGCGAAAGATTTGAAGCCTTGAAAAAACGCTACAAAACACTGAAACAAAAATGGAACGATTTAAAAACGTTCGAGGCAGGAAACGACAAAATGAGTGCAAAAATTGTTTTCCAAAATCAACAAGGTTTTCAATTTGAAATCCAAAACACCGAAGTTATTAAAAATTTAACCGAGTGCGCTACAAACCAACTCGACCGAATTTTAACCGAGTGCGAAAATGAGGTAATCAATTTCGAAATGTAAACCAAAAGAAAAGCCCTACTGTCGAGGGTAGGGCTTTTTAAAAATCAACGACAAAATTTACAAGCCATGCAAAATTTATCTTCAAACAAAAGTACACTTTTATCCGAGCAGGTAAAACAAATTTTAAACGAAAAAGGATTTTCTTTTTCATTCAATTGGAGCGATTACCAATACTTCAAAGCAAAAGCAAAAAACGCATTTAACAAAGCGGTTGCGATAGCTGAAATGTTTATCGAGGAAAACGGAACAGATAACGGAGATTTTAACCAATACGTTTTTTAATATGGTACTGCCTGAAATAAAAGTTTCCGTATCATTTGACCGAAACGTAAAGAAAAGCGAACTTTTTAAAATCACATCTAGCAAAACTGCCGCAGAACTTTTTAGAAAGATTTTTAACGCTGATACATTCGATTGGCAAGAAGAAGTAATAATTCTATGCTTAAACAACTCAAACAAGGTTATAGGATTTTACAAATTATCAAAAGGAGGTATTACAGGCGCAATCGTAGACCCTCGAATGATTTTTACAATCGCTTTGAAATGTTGCGCCACCTCTATAATAGTAGCCCACAACCACCCAAGCGGAAAACTACAAGCAAGCGAAGCCGACAAGACCATAACAAAAAAAATAAAGGAGGGAGGGGAAATTTTAGACATAGCCCTACTTGACCACCTGATACTCACAGACGAATCCTATTTTTCATTTGCCGACGAAGGAATTTTATAAAATTAATAATTAAAGCCATGACAACAGAAACCCAAAAAACAGAGAGAGCCGAAAGAGCAAAAGCAAGAAGAAAAGAATTGCAAACCCTTTCGGGAATTGCAAAAAAAAGAATGGAAGCCGATTTAGAGGGCTACACCGTTAACGAGGCGTTAATTCAAATGTATAGAGAAGCCAACCCAAAAATTAAGGAGTTCAAAACCTTAAAGGAATGGAACAAACTTGGCTTTTCTATTTCAAAAGGGGAAACCGCTTTTTTGGTATGGGGCAGACCCAACCAAGCGCAGGAGGAACAAGAACAAGCAGAGCCACAAACCCAAGAGGATAACGAAGAAATTTTTTACCCTGTTTGCTATCTTTTTTCTAATCTACAAGTAAAGGAGCGTGAAAATGGTAAAGACTAAAGACATACCGCAGTATTTAAGGGAGTTTAACTCCCTTTTTACTGCATTCGGGTACAGGTTTGACGCTTACCGCCTTTTTGATGATTTTTTGAGTATTGCGATTTGTGCGCTAGCACATCAAACAGAGGAGGAGCGATATTTTGAACTCATTAAACCCTACAACAAAAAAGAACTCGATTTATTTGTGAAGCTATTTGTAGAGCTTAGCAAAATTTACCACTTTGAAAAAATTTCAAAAGGTTGGGTTGACCCATTGGGGACATACTACGAAGTATTAAGCCAAGGAAGCAAGAAATCAAAATTTGGGCAGTTCTTTACGCCCGAATCACTTTGCGAAATCTCCGCACAGTTAATAATACCACCCGACCAATGGGGTAAAAATATACTCGAGCCTTCAAGCGGTAGCGGTCGGATGGTTTTGGCTGCAAATAAGCACGCTCCCGGCAACTTCTACACCTGCATAGACTTAGACCCTATTTGCTGTAAAATGACCGCTTTAAACCTTTGCTTTCACGAGATACGAGCGCGCGTATATTGTAAAAATGCGCTAAATGATGAAAAACCTTATTTTTCATTGGTTATAAACCATGATTTTTGGCGACATGGAACAAAGTCAATACTTTACATAAAATAGCTTAATTTCAAAAAAAATCGCCCCTAACGGGGCGGTTTGCTGGGTTTTTATATAATATCAATACCTGATGCTGAAACTGGCTTTTTCTTCTTACTCTCGTTTATCCAATGCTCTCGACCGCAGAAGTATTTAAGGGCATCGGTTAAATTTGTTGATTCTTTTGGAAGACGGTGTGCCGGCAACTTCTCAGAAGCCTTATTCTTGCGAATAGACTTTATTCCTTTTTTGTCAAAAACCTCTTTCGATTTGGCTTTTTCCATCGCCGACTTCAAGTTTTTACAGCCAAATCGACAGATGCGAAGTACCGGCAGGTTTGAATTATTCTCCTCCATAATGGCGCGCATGTACTGATGCTCCTCTGATTGCAATATCGTACGCTGGCCACGCGACATCAACTGAACTCGCCAACCTTTTAATTCAGGATCGGTCGGATTCTCGAGATAATCTTTAAGTTCTGAAACCATGTCTTCTCCAATTTTTGCATAAGCATTACCTGAACGATCATAATAGAGAATCAATATTTTATTTTGGTGATGCTTGTAAAATTTCAAGAATTGATTGGCTAGTTGCCGTAGGGATTCCGGCGGGAGAGTATAAAACTCTTTCATCAAAAAAAGCATTTTACCTAGTTCCTGACCAGTCACCATAGACATCATATTTCCAAAATCGACGCCTGCCTCAATGGGCCGAGAGGGACTGAGGTATTTTAAAGCTAAGCAGCTTTCCTCAAATTCTTCTCCCACCTTGAATCGCTCGTAGTATTGGGTGTTAATACCGTCTTGGAAAAACAAATCATCATGAAGGTTAATGTAAAATCGCTCTCCCTTTTTTGCTTTAGGGGAAAAGGATCCTATTGCTTTTTTGAATTCTTCAGGCCCTAGTGCAGCAAGTGAATCTTTATAAAAGCCAGGTGTATTGATATCGACATTTACATAGGATGAAACTATCTTGAAAAAAGTGGAATCTTTTCGAGCTTTAATCCATCGTTTTTCCCATCGCTCAATATTTTTTTGGATTTGGTCTACTTTGGTCCAATTATTGGCGCGCTCCTCGTTTATCTTTTCAATTTTTAGCTCATTCAATATCAAACCCGCTTGCAGACAAAGCTTAATCTGGTCAGGATTCATATCCTTATGCTTGTCCAGGATCCAAGAATACTCTCCCTCTGTAACATCGGGCATATCGGTAGTAAATGTCATACCGCGATAGAAAACTGAACTTGCGAATTTAGGATTACCGCGGAGTGCAGGCATTAACTTTTTGAGTTTTTCAAAATCCAAATACTTGGCCTCGTCCCCAAAAAGATGCTGGTAGGAATTACCGGCTCCAGAGCTAGGTTGATCCATCGATATGAGATTCACAAAGCAGCCGTTAAAAACAGAAATGGTATGCTTGTATGATTTAGGCGATTTATACGGCTTTCCAAAATGTGCTGGCGGCGGCTGATCGACTACATAGTGAATGCCTTCAACCCACCCTTTTCGATTCAAACCCTCAATAAGTGCTGGCAAAACGTTTTTTAAAGCATTCACGTATGTGTCGGCAACTAGGGCAAAATAGGCTCCTGGCATATCGTAACACACATCGATGAAACGTTCAGCCAATATATCTGATGTTTTAGCCGTGGCACGCCCGGCAATAAGTAAAAGTATTTTTGGAGCAATCAAATCAATGAGCATCTTTAGCCAAGATGCGAATCGAAACTCCAAACGTTCATCATTCGGGTTGACGCGATTCTTCCTGCTCATTGTCAAATATTCTTATTTGTGAAATTGCCGCATCTTGCTTAAGCAATTCTTTTTCATTAATCGATAGATCTAACTCATCAATTTGTTTGGCCACTTCAAGGCGGTTGATTGATTCCATGCCCAAAAATGAGGTATCCATGGTGTACACCTTGTATGGTTTTTTAAATGTTTCTTCAGGTATTTTGGGCAGTTCTGGAACATCCAAATCTTTAATTTTAAAGGCGCGTTCAAAAATCTTTGAGGCTTTTTCTAAATCTGCGACATTGTTCGAAGCCACCATGGCCAAAGTACCGATATCCATCATTTTTTTAAAAATGATGTTGCGCCATACGTCTTTGGCAAGCTTAGTATCAGCATAATAAAACTCAAGCATTTCATTATACATTCGTTTGGCCGTGTACAATTTTAAATCGTGCTGAAGACGTATTGTATTGATAATTTGCTCTTCGTTGCCATATAAATGGATGCGCAAATGCATTCCATGAAGCGATTCTATAATCTTAAGATATTCAACAACTTCTACTGGCGCATTTTCAATAGTGCCGGTATTGATGAAATTTAAAACATCGTCCATGGATATGTCATTCAAAAACTTACTCATGGAAAAAAATTCTTCTTTTATGTTGTTGAAATTCGTTTCTGTCAATGGCCTTGTTCACCTCTTGCGTAGCTGTTATGTTACCCGATTTCGCGTTGTCCATAAGCTTCTGTTGAATGTTAAATTGACTCTCGAGTTTGCCTTTATCCCAGTAATACTTTACAGCAGAACCGCTTTTATTGTAGGCTTTTTTAAACTGCTCCGAATCAATATCCAAAAGCATTGCAACTTGATCTAAGTCATAATGGAGAGAAGAGTAAATAGCAATAGCTTCCAATTGCTCTTGATCTAAGTTAAGTGTATTGAAAAGTGCTGGAGGGTTATTCATCGTTCTTTTGAATTAAGGAATAGTTTTTCACGATGTTCGAAAACAGATTTTGAATTCAAAAAAATGTACTGCTCATACAGAGCATTTTCCGACCAATTGCCAGAGCCTTCAACAACAAAGCTTGAGAACTCCGTCTGCATCAAAGTAACCTTGCTGTGGTTCCAGGAATACTTCAACCGGATGTTTGGACGACTTTTAAAAAGAGCCTCCATTAAATTCACAGTCGTTGGGTTCCGCTTGCGTAAACTATCGGAAACCATTAAAAAGATTTCATCAACGAAGCCTCCATCGTGAAGCTCTACTAAAGATTCTATAACACGAATGTTGATTGAATAGGTTGAAGCATAAAGACGTTTAATGCCTTGATGCTTTGCAACAAGCACAACAAATGTAAAAGCATTGAAACTATTATCTGTTTGAAGAAAAAAACACTCGTCCTGGGACGGAAGTCGCAGAAGATCCTCCGGCAGTGATTTTACCGTTTCATAATGCTTATTGAGGTACTTAGAAATAAAGAGTTCGGGAGCCGAAACGTCGGCCCCCTTACTCTTTTCAGCGGAAATACTGAAGTATCTATTGTTTAGATTCAAGGGCCTGCTGTATTAAAACAATTTCACTTGAATAGGCTTCGACTTTTTCCTTGTAAGACTTGGCTTTTAAAGGGTCTTTCTCCTTTTCAAGCTTTGACTTATTTCGGTTCATACTGTTTTTTGCGGCCGCCAATTTTTTGGTCAATTCTACGGCCGATATTTCCGAATATTGATTGATAGGTTTTTCATCCTTCTCTTTAGTCAATTCATGAACCCCAAGAAACTTTCCAGTTTCTTTATAAGCATTCAATTCGTCCCAAATTAATTGATCAACCACAAAACCATCAACCGCGGCTTTAGCCAATTCGAAAATGGCATTTTCTTTATCCTCAGGGGTTTCTTTTCCTTCAAGTGCAGGAATAACCAACTTTGAAATCAATTCAGAATGCGACTCAATGAATTGCTCGTAAGCGTTGATTTTCTCACCAACCAAAACAAAGGCAACCTGTGGACAGTCAGCTGCTTTTAAAAATGGGAACTCATCGCGAAGCTTAATAGCTTCTTTTACCTCGTCTGGGGCTTTCAAAAAAGGATTTTCTTCCGAAGTAGATTTCAAGTCAAAAAGCGCGGCTACTTTCGCGGCAATATCCTCAGGGTATTCTTTTGAATTTAATGTCTTAATGAAATCATCATCTTCAAGTATCCCTTTTTCAACAAAAACATTTAAGTTTTCCTGCGTTTCTTGATTATTTACTTCAGCAAAAAATGGCTCTAAATCTGAATCCTTAATCATGCCTTCAAAAGTTGAACCTGGAGGAAAAGTTAGATATTTAGATTGAGATTTTAACTTCAAGAAAAGGATAACCTTGAAAGCCAAATCAACTGCAAGTGAAGTTAAAAAAGCATTGAAATTATCCAGCAAGGTTGGCTCAGTTTCTTTTTCTAATGATTTCTTGAAATTGATTACATCAACTTCTCGAATGTTCAAAAAGCGTTTCAATTCGTACTCTAACTCGTTCAAACTGCCAGGTGTATAACCTGTTCGATTGAGGTGCTGCAGCACATTGCGATTGTTATTTTCGCATTTACCATAAATGGCCAGCAAAGCATTGAATCGCAACGCTGGTTTTTCGTATGAAGCGCAAAGCGCTTCTAAAGCTTCATTTTTCATTTATCTTTAATTTGTTAAACATTTAGTTAGTACAAAGATTACAATGCACATGCACTTGAATTGGACACGATAAAAAAAGCTCCGACACAATGCCGGAGCTTCGCTACAAATAAACATAAACACGCTACGCGCGGGATTGCTCAATCAAATAAGTTGTCGCACCTGCATCAAACACTTTTAAGTGAATTGCCGAATTTTCAAGCGCCGACCAAGCGGTACCATCTTTCAACAAAACGGTAACCGGTCCATTTACACCCGCAGGTAAACTCATAGGGTTAGCACCACCCTGACCTACAAGAGAAATAATTTTCCCGTGCGGCTGAGTCATCGTGTCAATACTTACCGTAGTGTTTGCTGTGGCAGACGGTGCCAAACGATAGATTTCGCCGTTTGCCGGAGTGATAACTACATTTTCGTCAGTTGTTGTTGTAGGCTCCTCAAACTGAAGAGTTCCTTCGTAAAACTTGATTAAATGGCGATCGCGTCTGCGGGCTTCAAAAACCAAGTCTGTGCCCAACTTGTCTTTTGAATCCTCAAAAGAAGCTTTAATGTAAAGCGGATTACAAGGAGTACCTATCAATCGCTTAACATTGCTTCCGCAGTCGGCATCATATAGGATAATGAATCCTTGACCCAACGTTTGCTCCAAAAACTCTGTCAGTTCAATTTGGTCGCCGGGATGCATCCCTTCGAATTTTTTGATGAAGCCTTCAGCATCAGGATCACCTTCGGTTGTCGCAGTTACCTTTTGGGTAACATCGGTCATGTAAATTCGGTGACATGTTGCATTTGCTTTTAAAAGCAAGTTTGATGTGAAACGAACGCCCGTTTCGTCAAACATATATCCTCCAATAACGTCATCTGCATAGATTAACGTAGCGTTTGGAGATTTCCCCTTTGGGGAGCCTGCTCCAGGAGCAGGCTTTGGTACTGATTTTCTAAACTGTAACATACTCTATCTAGTATTAATTAGATTCTACTTTATACCACATACCGTCAACTTTAGTAAGTTTCAAGTATTTCGACGCATCGGTTAATACCACGGCAGTTCCTACAGAAACTAATCCTGAGATATTCTGTACCGTTAAATCACCACCGTCAGAACCGTAAATTGTAATGGTTTTACCATTAACACCTCCAGTAATAGTAGAAAGTGTTGCCGCTGAAGCACCTTTATAAGTAAAGTCAAATCCTAAATCAGCTTCAATTGAAGTATCTTGGAAAACTACACTTGTTGGCGCGACATCTGGTACGGTTGTTCTTTTTAATTCTGAAAGCGTACCATCTGCATTCATCAAAAGTGTTAAAGTACCTCCATCTTTTAAACTGAAATCTGCATTTCCTGCAAGTTTAATTTTAGAGGCATTGTGTTTTACAACTTTCCCTGCTGCTACGGCGGTATTTCCCTTAATGCGAATAACAGTGCCTGCCGGTAATCCTTTAATGCTTTCAATATCTGCTGTCAAAGAGGCATGCACCTGTACGTCTTTATAAGTAAGATTATAAATACCGCTAGCCTCATTAAACAAAGGAATAAATGTATCGTTTGCAAGAGGTGAAGCATCATTTGACCAAACGGCTTGAACATTAAAGGCCTCGGGCTTGTTAATATCATACTCTTTTCCAACAACAACAAAACGGACACCTAACTTGTAGTCTCCCATCAAAAGGATATCACGACCTTGTTTTTGTAATTCATAAGATGTTTTCTCAGACGGAATATTTTCAAGGATTTCAATATTCGTATCATCTGTACATAAAACAAATTGTTTGTTTGCGTGGTCATGCAATACTTCAACACGAATATTAGGAAAATCTTCAAAATGCTCAGGTTTTCCTTTGTAGTCCATATTGCTTCCATTCAGCATCTTATACTTTGCTTTGTACCATGTCCAAACCTCAGAATGCACGTAAGTCACAAGGTTTGTTGAATTTCTTGCCTCTTCGGGTAATCGATACAAAAATCCTTTACCCGAATCATCATTTTGATGGAACCAATCGTAAACATTGTTAGGTGTAATCTCCGTCATTGAAAATGCACGGTACTTCTTGGTCACAAATCTGTGGTACCAAGCTAAATAGAAAACACCATTTTGACGATTAATGAACTTACCAGGCTCTTGTGCGTCATCAGGAGTTTTAACAAAAATACCTTTAACGGTAGCAATACGGTCTTCCAAACGAGCACGCTCCATTAACTTGGTGATTAAGAACTCCACAAAACGCATTTTATAAGGAGAAGATCCGGCGCCGGTATTCATGAAGTTTAACCAGTTGGTTTCAATCTTCTGCAAGTCATACCCAGACCATTTTGCATCAATTTGAATTGGGTAGATTTGGCCAGTTTCTGCCTCGAGCTCTTGAACGTTTTTCGGCAACCAACCTAACTTTCTACCTTGAGTGATTTCGCCTGTAACGATGTGGCCATCAGCTACACGGTCATCTACATTTAATCGTTTTGGCCAAAAATCAGGAAGTTGGAAATTATCCTTGTGGAGATCGCGAATAAACGTTGGATTTTGCTGAACATAGTCCGCAATATCTTTATTCAACTGTTTAATTGTCGCTTCACCATAAGTAGTCGCGGAAGCAATAGAACCATTAGCAGCTGCTAAGTTCCAGGGCCGCTCCTCGCCAATAGCATCAAAGTCTAAGCCCGATGCGAACAAATGTGTTTTTGAATGTTTCAACGCTTCTATACCTTTAATGATGTTCTCTGGTGAGTCGTCTTCGGGTTTTTTCCCTAATATTCGCAATTTCTCTTCGAAATCAGCTTTGAAAGATTTGATAGATTCAGTCAATGCATTTAGCATAGCCGATGGATCGTCGGGATTATCCGTTTTAGCTTTTTGAGCTAATTCTTCAAGTTTAGCTTTAGGAATTTCTAATTCAGCAAAAGCTTCCTCTAGTTTCGCGTCTAGGCCCTGCAAAAACTCTCCAGCTTTGAGTTCCTTTTCAATTTCCTTGTTTGCAGCTTCAATAAGCGCATTCAAGTCTTGACCATCTTTTAAAGCACCTTTGATTTTTTCTAAATCTTCAGGGCTAAAATTGAGCTTGTTACCCTCAATTGGCGGCTCTTTAAGTCCAGCAAAAACGCTAATGGCTAAAATCGCCGCCCCTAACTTTGTTTTCCAAAATTTCATAGTTATCAATAAATTAAAAATTACACACTCATTCCTTGTGATACTGCGTTTTGAAGGGCTAACTTTCGCGCCATAGCGATGGCAGTATCGAGATTACCTATCTCATCACAGATCCCCAATTCAATAGCCTTGTCAGCAAAAACGACAGCACCATTGAGAATGCCATCTTTGTCCTTTAAGTTGGGAAATCCTGCACGCATAGAAGCTTGAAAACGCTGCGCTAATGGAGACAAGACATTTTTGATTAAACCGTCGGGTTTGTCGTTCAAAGCATCCATTTGATCCTTATTCTTTAAATTGGATTCCGGCGGATAATAGGTTTTGATTTCATAACCCAAACGTTCCATGGCCTTCTCAGTTTTTACCATTTGAGTAACCACTCCTACAGAACCAAATCGCGGGGATACGTCGCCATTTGCGATAACATAATCAGCGAGCTCAGCTACTGTCCATAAAGCCAAGGATAAAGCATCGCGAACCAACGCAACAACAGGCTTGTTTTTTGACTCTTTGACACTTTTCAGAATATCAATTGCTTTGACTGCTCCACCCGGGGAATCTACCGGCATTATAATGGCATCAATATTTTCATTGGCAAAAGCCAACATAAACTCCTGTGCGATATCATCAGCGCCGACCGTACACCAATCGCCGTATGGAACAATCTCGCCTGTAATTGCAATTACCCCAATAGATTTCTCTGGAATCTTATTCAACTCTTCTTTGGGTAAATAGGCTTTATTCCCTTTTGGGTCAATAAATTGAATCGCTGAATAATCCGGAACAGGATACATACTTTTGAATTCCTTTCCGTCTTTCATTTCCAAAAGACTCATTTCGTACAATTCTGGTTGATGCAAGCACCAAACTTCGGCATACAATAAGGCCGCTAAAGGGATTTTCTTACTCATTTTTTTTTGAAAAGATTACGGATGAAACGGTAACGTAGTTCGAGGATAAGGGCAAGCAACAAAAGCAGGATCCAAATCAATCTGCCGGTATGCGGTGACTTCCTCACGTTCAACGCTTCCCCAGATTTTTTAACGTTCTTTTTCGCTATGGCATTAGCTTTTTTCCCAGTATTTTTCGTGGCTTTTCGATTGGTGGATTCCTGCTTTTTGGCTTGCTTTGTTTTTTCTGATGCTTTTTTTGACATAGAAGATTGTCCTTTTAACTCAATTTGGCTTTTGAGCGTTCCATCAGGATAGAATTCTTTTTTGATCAAATGAGCATCAGGACCAAGAGTAATGTTTGTAGATTCGTCTTTTGCCTTTTCAGTTGCAGACGAGTCTTTTTTAGTGTTAGTTTCAACTTTACTCGCAGTAGTATCTACTTGATTTAAACCCTGCTCAGAGGAAAAGACCTCCTCTGTTTTATTTCGCTGCCTGTTGACAGAACAAGCAGCGAAAATCAATAAAACAAACAAAACTAACCCAAGTCTTCTCATGATAATGCGGCTAAAAATTTATAGTGATAGCTAGCAATAAGCTCAGCCTTATCTAACAAGTTGATGATTCTACGAGCGTTGATTGGATCATCAACACGCGAATTAAAGTATTGCTCTAGGGAGCGTCCAGTGAAATCTCCAAAGGAAGAGGAACCGCGGGTCATCCCCTCGAATGTAATGCGAACTGAGATATCCATTTGCAACGCAAGCTCTGGCTTGTTTAACAAATCAACGCCCAAAAGGCGGCCCATAAGCTCGTAGTTTTCATACCAGGTTAATTGAACATGGCCACGACCATAGTAAATCACATCAGGATTTGTATAACTCTCACGATTATGTTTTTGCTTGATACCGTAACGCTTACCGCGTCCACGCCCGAATTCTTCAATAGGTTGCATTGTTCGAGCTGTTTCATGCCAAACGGTAGCAAAAATGTAAGCTAGCCAGCGGATGTCTGTATAACCGACGCGCTCCCATTCATTCAAAAAAGCTTCAAAACCATTTACCTGAGCCTGGGTCAAACGACCAAATTCACGGCGCACGATTTTGTAAAACTCCGCGCGATTAATCTTCTGTTTCATAGTTGTCTTTTTTTAATACTCGCTTTTCCATTAGGTACCATCGACGAATTAAATAACCTAGGTAGACTATCGCGCACACAACTTTTAGCACGTCAGCCCAAAAAATTCCGTTGACAGGAATTGACATGATGCCAAAGCAATAGACAGATATCACCGAGGCTTTTAAATCAAGAATTTGTAGGAACTTCATCTTCAGGTTTTACTAAATATTCAATCGCTTCCAATGACCCTGACACACCTACACGGCTTACAAGCATTAGCCATGAATCTTCGGCATAACCCATTGCAAGAAGAATAACCACAGCAGTGTCAGCCAAACGCGTCAAAAAGCGCTTAATACGAAGAAAAAACTTGTATTTTCTTGTGGGGATAGTTGTAACTAGAGTCATTTTAGCGCTATTTAAAGCACAAAAATGAAGTTTTAAAAATGTGAAAATTGGACACGATTCCGCATTTTAGGAACGGTTATAAAAAGGGGTGTGGTTTTGCATCCGCTTTATCTTGTACTCTTTGTTTCGGGTCAAAACCTTACGCAAAGATTCCACCTCAAACCCGAAATCGTCCATTCGATATTGAATCATAAAATCTTCCAAGCACTCTTTAACAGTCATCTTTGGATTGATTTTCTGCATCCCGGCGACATGGAATTGCATAGCAACGCGAAAAATATCTTCTACAAAATCATTGATTTCACGCTTGCATTCAATTGGTACGTAAAGGATCTTGTCTATTTTTCTAAAAACAGTATAAACGGTAGACTCAAGCTCTTTTGAAAAGACATCAAAACGCATGTACAGCTGAGTGCCTGGATCAATGTAAATTCCATGACTTTTTAAAGAAGCTACGATAAACTTCCCCACGGAGGATCCTGGGTCAATTTTTATAATGGTTGTCTCGACCAATCCCGAAGTAATCAAAACGCCATAAAGTTCGCATCGTAGAAAAGGTATAAGATGCGCTCTGAAGTTTAATGGAACCGGAGAATTGGGGAGAGTCATAGATTCGTCTTTTATAGCTTGATTTTATCGGCCTCAATGAAAATATCATCAGCTTGATTATCGTCAATATTCAATACTTGCTTAATCAGTGAAACTGTAGGCGAATAACGCTCGACGGAGTTCCCGAAATTCCAAAGCTTTATGGCTGCGCCTCGAAGTGGCTCCTGAAGATTTTCGATTGCAGCAGAAACAAGATCTTCCAATTGCATAATTGAAAGCACATGTCTGAGCTTCCAAAGTGCTACTTCAACAGGAACTTGGTCTTTTTTGGCTTGTGCAATCTGCTCTGGAGTGGCCGCCTCGATGATTTCGCCATCAATTAACTTCGGAGTGACAAAAACGCTCATTTTGGCGAGGTTTTCGGGTGTAGATTCAATCCCGATTAAGTCCGTTTCTTGATCTGTTGGACGAGTCAAGCGAATGCCTTCGTAATCCCCTGTTTTTTGAAATATATAAAAACTCATATCATTCTAATTAGATTCAACAATAAACCATCCGCTGGCTTCTTTGGTTCCTGCTCCATTCCAAGTTGACCCAGCTAGGGTGTTCAAAACAGTTATAGTGGCAGAATTTGAAGTCACAGTTATCCTAGGGGCATTATTTGATAGGTTACCACCATTTCTATTCAAACCTCCCCCAGTGAAATAAGTAGAACCTAAATGATTCGTATGTATCGTAAAGGTGAAATTTGGACCGTTAGAAGTTCCGGAAACAAAGAAATAGTACATGAACGATTTACCTATAGGAATGTACTTTATGACAACTGTCGACAATGTTGAGAATCCAGAAATTGTGGATAACGTTGAAAAATCAATCCAATTTTCCAAATTCATTTTTAAAGCAAGTGCATTATTGAACTGCGCTTGGCGGACAACTCCCGCGTCGAAATACCAATTACCATTACCATCCGTAACGAAGCGTCGCCATCCATACGAAGCTTGAATTACTTCTGTTCCATTTGTTACGCCGTTTAACTTTTTACCAGTGGGCGCCGCAATGGTCAAAGTAAATGTGCCAACGGTACCTTGCTCATCGGCCACAATGATTTCTTTACCCTGAGGAGCGTCACCGGGCAATGTAAATGTTCGGTTAGCCGAGAAGTTTCCTAGAGTGTATACCCATTTGTCAGTTGCCAGAATTTGGTAGTTTGCATTCTCGATGCCTTTTTTGGCCAGAACAGTGTCATTGAAAAACTTTTGAGTAATTGCACCGTCGGTATTGTCACCGGCTGCGGTATACAACTTCATGATTCCTTTTACAACACTGGTAGCGTCCACGGCCGTCCATTTGGCCGCAATAAGATCCGCCAATGCTTTCCCTTGGCGAGCGTCCAATACTTTGCCAGCAATTACTGTGGTCAAGTTGTTGACCACGTCACCCACATTGACTTTATCCGCCAATATCTGAGCGATATCAGTACCCTCAGGATAATTTTGAAACACCGCCAAGAGCTCGGCGATGGTATTGACGATCGAGTCCCCGTCGGGATTGGTACCGCTTATTATTCCCTGAAGGGCGAGTATTTTATCATTGAGTCTTTTAAGTGTGTTGCCGTCGATCGGCGCCCCATCAATGAGCTGGAGTATTTGATTGTTTATCTCGGAGCTTGCCCAATCTTGAGAGGCAATAAGTTCAATACCAGTGTTTGCAGGAAATTGATAAGTACCACTACCAATAGCAGGCATCTGTAATAGTAGATTGTAAATACCATTTTGAAAATTGACACCAGTCGATGTAATAGTACAAATTGGAAAAGATGAGTTTCCGATAATTTGATGAATAGCAAAAGTTCCATCGCCACTGTTCCAAACTTGTAACTTATCTCCAAACTCTGAAATCATAACAATTCCCCGATCGGTTTCATTATTATTTTCAGTTACCTGTTGAAGGTTGCCTACACCTCCGCCTCCGCCGAGTGTCGCTAAAAAATTGATGGCTTGAACAATTGCATTTATCTCTTCAGCAGTTAAGTAATGCTCATCACCAAATTGTTGCAGAAAAGCAAGTAAAGCCGGTGAATTAACTTTGGTTGAAATGCTTAATGGAAATGTTGGATCTGGCATAACTAGACGGTTAATGAAATTGGTATAAATGAGGGCAAGCCAAATTGGTTCGGATTTGGTGTAAATCCGCATGGGAAAATAGAATCACAGCTTATCTCGAGCTGCGCATTATTCCCGTTGGATTTGTATGTGATTTCGGGGGCCGCATTCTGCGAAAAGTCATTTCTTCCAACGAGTAAAACAAAACCGTCGGTAAAAAAAAGGCGTATGAACTTTACTTGATGAAGTAAAGCAATACGCTGCGACCGGTACTGGTCCTTATCCGGAAATGTAAAAACTACTTTTTGATTGTATGCCGTTCCAGCGGCACTGTTTGTTGATTCCTCGGCAAATGCTATAGAAGGAAATGTTGCGTATGCCTTTTGGAAATCAGAATCCTCTATAATGGAATTGGCAAAAGGTTGCCAGCCTTCAATGGCCGATGGCTTTACTGTAGCGTTAAGGGTAACCTCAATGCTACAAATAAATGATTGTGCCAAAACTTTGTCCAGGATAGCCATAGATTAAAAAGTATATACAAATATATACTCTTTAATCTATATTGTTTTGTGCTCAATTAAAAAATAGTAACAAGCTAATTAAATTAAATAGATAAATCAGCCTTGAATTAGTTACAAAATTGAATGATGAAAAAAAAATTTTGTTAAATTTTTGTTAAAATTATATTAAATTGACATTTCAAAAAACGTTAACTTATTGTCTTTCAGTGTTTTAAAAAATCGCTATGTTAATAAAATTGTTTAAAAATAAGTTGCAATGACATCACTTAAAAAGATAAATTTGAAAATACAAGAAAACAAAAAATGTAAAAAACAATTTGATATCAAAAAAAACCTCCGAGCTGCAACTCGAAGGTTTGAATTTTGCCAGCCAAGGCAGCTTTGGTCACTTTCATTAACCAAACTTCATTAGTATGACATTTGAGAAGACTACTATGAAGGTTATTAAGTTTATGAAAACATTTACGCCTTTTGCAACATCTCTTGCTAGGTTAATTAATGCTTTCGATAAATTCTTTTAACTTTGAACCCTCTGCCGATGCAGGGGGTTTCTAATAGAAAACTATTTTCAGTATTACAACATCACAAATGTATAAATTTATTTTGTAAGTTAACAAATTATTTGTTAATAGTGGTGCTGCAATATTATAAATACGAAAAGGCCCTGATATGAATACCAGGGCCGCCACTTTCGAATCCTGTGTCCGCTGAGCGGGCCACAATATCAAAATATTATAATCAATGAAAAGTATTAACTCATATTTCTTTACAACAATATTAATTAGTATTTCTGTAATTATATGCATTTTACCTGTTTTATTTTTAATCTACATGCTAGGTGATCAAAATATTTCCTACGATTTAAATGATTGGGCAGATTTTGGAAGCTACATAGGTGGTACTACAAATACTTTAATATCTATTCTTAGCTTAATAACTTTAGCATATCTTACATATATAGTCGGTAAACAATCTAGTATAGAAAATAAAAACGTGAACTTATTGATGAGAAAACTTGATGCATTTGATGCATTAGCAGCATACATGCCAAGATTTAACGTTTTTGCACATGAGTTTTCAAGAAATTCAAGAATATTAGCAAAGGAAATAGATTCAAGTATAAAATCTGCAGAATATTTTAATGCAAAATCAAATATTATTAAGAATGTATCATTCATGTTCGAATTGAATTACTTTTTATATTCATACAAAACTAGATATAGTCATTTATTCAGTTATGATTTTGATAGTAAAGAACATTTAGATTTAATAGGTGTAAGTGAAAAAGTAAACCAATACTTCAATGATTTTGCTTGTAATATTGAAATAGACGGACAAATAAAGTCAGGAGTTAATCTTAATGAGATAGAAGAGTTTGCATTAAGGTTAAAAAAGTTAATAATATCACTAAAGTCTGAATTAAAATAGAAAATAAAAGAATAATATTTTCAACAATTAATGGGTTATTACTAGGTATTTAACCACATAGTCAAGCTTAAAACAATCTTTAGATAGAATATTGAGCTCTACTATTTAACTGTCCTATTTTAATAAATAAAAGATTTTGATTTTTGTGCGGTAACATTTAAAAATTAATACATGACCGCAAAAGAAATTAAAAATAAAATTGAAGAAATAGCTTACTCTCCTAATAGATATCTAAGAAATGGAGCGTTGAATATATGTGACGAAATTATCGCAAGTAGTATATTAAATGAGTGTGAAATTAATGTAGTTAACGAAATTAAATTAAGAATTAAAAAGAGTAATAATACTTGGAGTATTGACGATAAACCAAACTTTGTGAGTATTGATGTAATAATTGATAGTTTAAATGAACTTTATAAAATGTTAGAATAATAAAGCCTGCCTATAAAAGCCGCTAGCCGCTATTGCTCGAATTTGCTAGTTTGATGTTTGGTTTACACCAAAAACGTTTATCTTAGTAAGAAAAATTGTTTCGCTTTGACCGCTACTATCGGCTAGCGGCGGAACTTATACGCAATCATTCACCAGATATAAGATTATATAAAAATTTATTATGAAAGCATTTGTAATTATGCCTTTTGATGAAAGTTTTGACGATGTATTCAAAATTGGAATAAAAGAAACCGCTAAAGAAAACGATATTGACGCGTATCGCTTAGATGAAGAGCTCTTTGACGAGGGAATGCTTGACAAAATATATAGCGAAATTGAAAGTTGCGATTTTATTATTGCGGACTTATCAGATAAAAATCCAAATGTTTTCTATGAACTTGGATATGCTCATGCTATTGGGAAATTATGTATTTTAATTACACAAAGCGCTGAAAATATTCCTTTTGATTTAAAACATAAAAGACATATTGTTTATGGAACATCAATTGTACATTTAAAAGAAAAGCTATCTAAAAATTTCGAATGGGCAAAAAAAGAAATTGAAGTATATAAAAATAATCCTTTCGAAATAGAATTGAAAACAGATGGTTATTTAGAGACAACTGATGAATATGCAGAAGTAACTATCAATTTAATAATTGACATAGAAAATAAGTCAAATAAGGTTTCTCCTGAAATTCAAGCAATTTACTTTTACTCTACAAAAATGTGGACTATAAAACAACATGGTAAAAAATTACCTTATAAAAAGTCTGATTTAAAACCTTATAATTACAAGTATCAGCTTTCAATTGATTTCTCCAAAATACCAAAAAAAGGATGGTCACAAGTTGAATTGAATACATGCAGAATAATAGCTAATTCATGGGAAGAAGATATAAAAGATAGTTATAGAATTCAAGGGAATGTATTTATTGAAATAGCAACCGATAAAGGTAACTTTTCAAAAAAATTGCCTATTTCCGTTTACGTTGACACACTTCCATTTTAATATAACTTCCGTTAATAGCCGCTATGGCTGGTAAGTACTAGTTTGATGTTTGGTTTACACGAAAAAGTTTATCTTAGTAAGGAAAAATAATTTCGCTTTAACCACTACAGTCGGCTAGCGGCGGAACTTCATAAGCAAACGTCTACCAAAATCACTTATACAATGAAAGAAATTTTAGAAAGTTTTTCTGAATCTTCCCGTGAAAGAATTAAAAATCCAATAATTGGATCTTTTTTAACAGCATTTCTTATTTACAATTGGAAAGCATTTGTATTTTTATTTTTTTCAAAAGCTTCAATTGAAGACAGAATCATAGTTATTAAATACGAATACTCAAATATTGATTCAATTGTTGTTCCCGTTTTTACTTCAATAGCCTATTTACTGTTATTACCATATCTAAGTTCGTATCTTGATAAAATACTTTATGACATACAAACTAAACGTTACGAACAAAAAAATAAAATAAAAATTTTTACTCTTTCAAACAAAAAAGATACTGCTAAACTAGAAAGAGAAATTGCAGATATAAAAGCAGGAACAAGTGACGTTGAAGAACTTCGGAAAAAAAATGAAGAATTACTAATAAAAAACACTGAAACTGAAAACTTAATTGATAAGATTCAAAAAGATTTCACAACTGAAAAACTTTCTCTTGAATCTAAATTGACAAATCTTGAGGAAGAAAATAATAATTTAGTCAAAATCCTACAAGAATATAAGGAAATTATTATCCCTACCACTGAGCAATGTCAAATTATTTCTAATAAATTAGGCAGAGAACGATTAAGAACATATAGAAACTTTTGTGATCATGTAATTTTCAAGACAAAATCATTTATAAACGCATATAATGAAAATGATGTTGGAATTTTTTTAAACAATAAACTTATCTTCAAACATGATGACATCAACGTGCCTTTAAATTATTCCCTGACTCCTTTAGGATTTAAGGTTTATATAGAAACTAAAGACGCTAGCTTGTAAAAGAGGTTTATCAAAATGCCACAATAACATTCTGTGATTCTTATTAAATTTTGTAAAATGGTCACATAAACCGTGCATCAAGAGGGTTAAGACAAGCTAATGGAATAAGTCTAGTTGGTTAATTTTTTTTTATCTCCTTTAAATCCAATATTAAGCCATTTGATTTTTGAACTTTGGAAATGTAAAATTTTTTGCTCATTACAAAAAGTATAAAAAGGTTAAAAAAACAATTGCACCGGTGATTAATCCGGCCATAAATCCACTAATGAAATACAGCTTACTATTGACAGCTGTTATCTCTTTGTGCAAGGTGTCTAACATGGGTGTTCAGTTCTATCTGCAGGAAAATCAGGTTTCAGTTTTTTTTGTAATTCATCTAGAACCTTCGAGGCTTTAATTGAATTTCGAACCGAAAGATCCTTTGGGTAAATTCTACTGTAGTACCGTGGGGATTGAAGTAACAAATCAATCTCCCGGAGTTCTATATCCGAGCAGCTGTTAAGGAACTGCTCGGGAGTGATTTCCAAACTGATTACTTTATCAATTTTAGGCATAGGTCAGATTCTTTATGGTATAGTCATCAAAATCACGAAGTGCCGGAGAATTGTGGGAGAGCAGTCGGATGCCGAAGGAACCATCCAATGGGCACCACCCTTCCTCGTCGGTCATCAACACGATTAATGCCCCGGTATTCTTTGAGCATCTATGCTCTAGGTCAATTTCCAAAACCATAAATGCTAGTTTGTACAAAAAGAGGCGAACATAGTCGTTGTTACACTCTTTCAGATCTATTTTCCATTGGCTCCAAAATGTTACCATTTCCTGAATCCACTCAAAAGTAGATTTCTCATTAGTTACTCTGTCAAAGTCTATTTCAACTTTGATTGAACCAAAATTCTGGTCGTGCTGCACCTCAAAAATGTGCTTTCCTGTGTACTTCATATTAAAATTGTGTTGGGTGTTTAAGTTCGCATTTGTGAATTTTAAATACGCAGACACTATAGACACCTTCAAGAGTGCTAGATTGATCTACTAAACAGCTTGACCTATCAAAATTTGAAAAATTTGGATGAAGAGGTTTGCATCGTTTATGCTCTGCATTTAATTGGTTGATTTTGGAGATAATTTTTGATTTTACCTCATTGAGGTATTGCGCTTCGATCAATGAGCCACTTATCGATTTCAAGTACTCATACACCGCTTTTTCTAACTTGTTTTTCAATGAGTAGCTCTGACTCATTCGAAAAAGATAATGGGTTGTTTGCATGGCTATTTTTAATTAAAGTTTACAATTGGAAAATTCTTCAATGTCATTTGGCATAACCTTGACTGGGTTTTCTTCGCCCTCAAAAATGACTTCTACTAAATACACATATCGCTGGCTTGCAATATTGAATGTTCGCGCGCGGTACACGACCGCAGGCCGAAGCAGCGCTATAATTCTTGAGTCTTTTCTATGAAGTTTTGATTTGTACACTACACTCATGATGCTGCACGGTTATTGGATTCAAATGTTTGACGACGGGAAAGAACTAACAGGTTGTTGTTTTGGTGCATTTTTACAAAACGATCTACCGATTCATCGGGTTTTGTAAAGTAGGGTCCGGTAACTTGGTTTAAATTCATAATCCAGTACATCATGTTTTCTTTCACATAATTAGGCGTAATCAAAAAATCATCTACCGTAGTTGGTGTTTTTATGATACAGCTGAAGCTTTCTTCAAAATCATGTGGCCTTTCTGATATTTTATACAGCAATTGATTCTGTAGTAAAATTCTGAGCTCCTGCATTTGATATACTTTAATGCTTTGATTCAAACTATCAAATGACCACAATGGGGAGTCGTCCGGCAGTTGATACATACCGATAAACTTACCCGTAAACTGATCTTTTCTGAAGAATGTCTTTCCAGAGAGGAAAACACCATTCTGAGTACAATCCTGCCAACAGGCTTGTATTACAGAAACTTTGATTTTGAAAAATTGGCTATCCATTTGTGAGCTTTGTAAAGGCATCGCTGCCATGATGAAAAATTTCATAATCACGAGGAATGTATCCCTGTTCAATTAACCAAACAAATGATTGCAGAACTCGGTTTAATTCTGTGAGGCTTTCAACTTTTTTGAAAATTTCCTCGACTAAATTTTCTTCTTGATTCATTTTTTTAATGTTGTTTTTGCTTCTCGCGTTTCTCGACTTCTCAACACTTGATTATCAGCGTTTTATATTTTATAATGTCGAGAATGTTACAGAAACTGAAAATCGTTTCTCGACATTCTGCGACATTCTCGACATTTTCTCAACCTTAATTTTTTGAAATTCAATATTTTAAACATGTTGAGAATGTTGAGACTTAATTTTCGATTCCGCCACATTCTTTTAAACTCTAATTTTTTTTTGGGGTCGCAGGGGAAAAAAATTAATAGGGTACATCTTCATCAGAATTATCGGAATTAAAGCCAACGTCGTCTTCGGTGAATCCATTAATTGGCAGCGCTGTTTGTTGGCTTGGTTCTGGCGAATTTGCACCGGCCAATGAATCTTGAAAAACAGTACCATCATTTAGCTGGAATACAATAGATGACATGATATCGTTCTTTACGGCTTGTGGTATTGCTTCAAGGTCTATTGCAATTGCAGATGATCTAATCGCTTGACGGCCGCTGTCAAATGAATAACTGCTACGACTTTCAATAAAAAGGCCAGGTTGCTTTTTGATTTCGTCCAAAACAGTATTCTTGTTTGGAGCAGACTCGTTATACAATTTGTACCATTGCATTTGTACTTTGGCATACGAATGCGTCCATTGGATGTACAATTTATTTGCTTCGACATTAACCATTCGGTGGACTTGTATTCTGTCGTTAGGATTCCCACGAAGGCATGAAATAAAGCAATCGAAAAAACGAACAAGTATAGACGCCGAATTGATTTTTCGTAACTGCTGGTCAATCGATGTTGCAAAATGATCTATCATTTCTTCCTGTGAAAAAGGGAATTTGAATAAGTCCACTTTATCCCGGAATATTTCATAGCATGCTGATAAGATTGAAAGATTGGCAATCATCCTTTCTTTGGCGTCAGGAAATCGTTCTTTAAGAATACCCTTCCATTCCCTTTGCTTTTTTTCGAAGTTTTCTACGAATACCTTTCGATGCTTTAGTATTTCATTAGAATATCCAGATATCCCATCGGCCACCCAGTCCTTTAACTTGTCAAATTCCAAAAGCTCCTCACGCGTAAAGACATTCTTGGTCATTTCATTCCATATCAAACGCTGAATTAAGGCTTCTGCGTCGGGGAAATCGTTACCGGTTAGGACAACTGATGATTCAACTGGTACCGACTCGGTTCCGACGTGGCTCTCGATGGTTCCCCGCTTATATCCCCGTAGGTCATAAATTTGTTTTAGAATACCATCATGCTCTTTCTTTCCGCGTTTATACTCTGAAAATTGAGATATACCATTTCTAAATTGGGCCAATTCCCGAATAGAAGCTTTTGTTGTGGAAACGTCACCCTCCAAATTAATGGCCGTTTGAGGAACGCCAACAAAGCCTTGAATAATTTCTGCAAGCTCATCCTTACCTGTACCACCCGGGCCATATAGAAATAGAATCGGAAAGCGCTTCAGTTTTGTTCCTATATGATCGCGAAACAGGGATGCTATTGCAAACAATACTCCAGATATCGCATGCTCTCGATGCACTTTCTTGACTTGCATTAAAAAGAGAGTAAAATCTACCTGGTTGTATTGTTTCTCAAATCTCTTTTGTGCATCGAACTTGTAAAGATTATTTTTATAAATGCTGTTGGCCGAAGGAATGTAATAATATACCTTATCAATAACTACTTTACCATGTTCGTCAATTTCAAGTTCATCGCCATTTTCCAAAACAATACCGTTGTTCCAGGCCCAAAACTTCCCGTCGGGCTGCCATCCCAAAACATCAATCTTTTTACCGATACCCATTTTATCAAATAGATAGGTTCTGAGGCGTTTGAGATCTTTGGCGGTACCATCAAAGCGGAAGTTGCCTTTACCGGTTACCATGTTATCAAACATCATTGGCTGATTCAAACATTCGGACCGCTCGTCAAAAACCTTCTCGTCTCCGAAAATATTTTTGATACGGAAAAGCTTCATTGGAAATTTCTCATCGTTCATGTGCTGCAATACTTCGATTTCGAAATTTGAAACAGAATAGAAAGTGACTACATCATCATCGTCGGCTTCTTTGGCAAAATAAATTTTGGAGTTGGCCATAAACATGTTGTACCGGTTGATGTCATCAATTAGCTCGCCGAGGGGGATGTTAACGTCTTTGGGTAATTGATAATCAATTTTCCAAAACCGATCATCTTTTGCAGATAACTCGTCTATTTTTTGGTCGGAACGGATATCGCGAATCCATTCTGCAAGTACTTTGTTTGAAACACCCGACTCCTCCCGGATCCATCCTAAATAGATTTCAAAGAATGCCTTGTCCTGGACATTACATATAACTTCACATAAAGTGCGAGCGCCGGAACTGCGAGAAAACTCAGAACTAATGTAAAGCCGGTCGTAATCGGCTTTGAATTTCGCAACAGACTCCCGCTGTTTACGTAAATCTTCCGGAACAGGAAATGATTTTATCTTCGATTTTGTTTTGGCAAGCTCATTCTTTGCGGATACATAAGCTTGATTGGCCAACTTATACTCCTCTGATTTTTTACCATGTTTACTCTCGGCAGACAATAGATCATCATTGCGCTCATGAACTCGGAGCTCTTGCTCAGATTCTTTTGCCTTTAGAGTATCAATTTCCTCTTTGAATGAAGCCTCCATTGTCTCCAACAGGGATATCTCCAATTCAAGTGATTTTTTTGACTCGAGATAATCCTTTTGAATATACTCTTCAATCAATAGCTTGAAACCATCATATTTTTGGCCCGGAGTATTGATGATGTCTACCAAGCTTTTTTCTTCTGTCAATAAGCCTTCAGCCTTCAATACTCGACAATAATCATCAGGATCGGCCGTAAGATTCATTACTTCGCAGCGGAAGCCATTTTTGATAAAATCAGGAATGTATTTAACCATAGATGATCTTCCTGCTTTGTCAGGATCCATGGCAAAGAGAATTTTATCGGTATACTTTTTTATGGCCAATATTTGTCCGGATGTTATGGCAGTTCCACAAGCAGATACCGTATTCGGCAGTCCAAACTTGTGAAATGCGATAACATCATTGTAACCTTCGACAATGGTAGCGAAGCCCATTTTTACAATGTTCGATTTCGCTTTGTCTAAGGCGAATAACTCTGACGATTTATTGTACAATAAATTTTCAGATGAAACATCTGGGTTAATCCATTTTGCGGCTTTAGCAGTACCAGTTACATCACGACCGGCTAAACCTATAAGTTTACCAAGTTTGTCGTGTATTGGGTAAACAACACGGTTGGAATATTTATCCCACTTATTGTCTTTGCCAGCAATAAGCCCTAAATGTTTTCCAAATTCAACACGCCCAGAATTCTTAAGGATGTCGTACAAAAAATTTTCAGGAGCAAAACCTATGCCCCAATCATCAATGTCCTCTTGATCATAACCGCGCCGTTTCAATTCAATAATAGCTGGATGATCTTCCGGAAGACTCTTGAGAGCTTCTCTGTATTTTTTGTAGACTGAATTAAGAACAGAGCGCTGCTCTTCTTTTCGCTCAATTTTTTGCTTGGTTTCTTGAGTGACTTCTTCATACTCCACTGGCTTACCAAACATTGATGCTACTTTCTCTATAGCTTCAGGGTAAGATAGAGACTCTTTCTCCATGACAAAACTGATGAAACCCGAACCTCCCTTGCCAGAGCTAAAATCTTTCCAAATGCATTTGGATGGAGATACCATGAAGGATCCTGTTTTCTCAGAGCCAAATGGTGATAAACCCTTGAAATTTGAGCCGGCACGATCAAGTTTTACATAGCGGCCAATTACGGTTTCTATGTTTAACGAGTCGGTTAATGCTTCAATAAATGAATCTTTAATTAGCGGCATTCAAATTACTATTTAAGGTCAACATCAATGTTTTTTGCTTTTTCCAATAGCAGTTCTTCTAGCTCTGCATTTGCTTTACGAATCTGTTGTTCTCTTTCAGCTTCAGAGAAAAGCTCCGATGTCAACAGTTGCTGAATACGGGCCTCGGCTTGGATTATTTTGTTATTTAATTCGGTAGGTGACATAAGCGAATAATTATGGTGTTTTCAATATTGTTTTTTGAATTAATCGTTGAATATTCAAACTTCAAATTGCTTTGAAAGTTTGCGGTCGCTAGTTCCACAGCTTCTTTTAATGAGTCTACAGGGATAGACTTTAGAACTCTATCGTTGAGTGATATCTTAAGACTTCTCATAGCTTTAAAAGAAGGGGCTTGGCTAAGCTTCAGCCCCGGACATAGGAATAGGTAAGAACGTAGGTTTTAATTTTTTTTCAAGTTCTTTTAATCGTGATTTGTAAAAATTAACTTGTGTCCTTTCAATAACAATGCTGCCAATGTTTGATGCTTTTTTGTATAGCTTTTTATGCTTTTCTAACTCAACCTTAGCGAGCACCCATTGCAGTTCTAATTGAGTAACATTACCAATCTTTAGGATTAATTCTGTTCCTTTTAATCCTTTGATACTTTTGTACAATTCATAGAGTGACTTTTTCATGGTAATAAGTTCATTTGGTTAGCAATTAAAGTGGCTTGTTGTTTTGTTTGAATGCCCAGAACGGACCAAATATTTTTTTTCAATTTGTGAAGAGTGCCGAGCGGCAGGTCAAGTTCTTGAGCAATTACATCATTCGTCATTTCGGTAGCCGTAAACTGAAGTATTTTGACATCTTGTTCAGTAAAGCGCTCACCATTCACCATTGGTAACTTGCACACTATACCATTATGCGGACAATTAGCACGATTTGGACAATTCCAATACTCACCATCTTGGAAATTATCATTATCGATATCGCCCTGGTAGTCCAACCCACCAAATCGGCAACTCACAAATTTTTCAATTCTCAATATCTCTGAATCAGGGACTAGATCATGCATGGCTAGCAAAACCTTTTTGTCTGATTTCATTAGTTCTTTAAAGCGCTCGATCACTGCAAATGGTAAGTTCGAAAATGGTAAAACCTTACCGTTATGTATGGTAAGAACCTTACCATTTTCATCGTTAAAGACTTCGACGCTCTGGTCGACTAGTCCAGGGAGAATTTTTTTTGACATGGCTTGATTGTTTTTAATTAGAAATTAGCTTTTCAATTTTTGTTGTTGACTTTTTAAAATCCTTTGCGACCTCGACAAGCGCTTCAAGAATGTAAAGTCTATTTAGTGGATACTTTGTGTATCTGTTTTTAACGTTGCGAATATTTTGGGATAAAATAGTTTTTCGATTTGGTGGTAGTTTTTCTATCACCAATTCCACATAATTTCTCGGAAGATTGTTTTCAATAAATATGTAAGCTTTATCGATGTGTAAATGCACATCTCGTTTAAAGGTTTTTTTTCTTACTTTCGACATAGTTTTAATATATAACGACACAAATATATACTATTTAATCTATACATTTTATAAAGTATAGACTAAAAAATATATACTATTGCTAATTTAAAATGATTCTAAACATGCTGAAGGAAAGAATCGCGAAAATTATTGAAGAAAACGGTGTGAAATCTATGCGCCAACTATCTGAAATATTGGGTGTAAACTATGATGTGTTTCACCGTAACATAAAAGAGAATAAGATAACTGGTGATATTGTGATGGCATTCGCACAATCACAAAGAATAAAGTGTGATTTAAATTTTCTACTGAGGGATGATTTTAGAATGGAGGAGCCATCGGCAACCTATGAGTTGTCAAATGACCGTAAACTTGACATTGCAATACGTTTAATCGAAGAAGTAAAATCAAAATTGTGACACGTTTTTGTCACGCTAACAATATAATTTGCTGAAATACAGTGCTGTTCTGATTCCCTCCGCGGTCACGAATAAATAACTAGGGTGAAAAGAAATTAAAATTTATTTTAAAATTTCTTTTCACCCTAGTTATTTTCAAAGCGGAGCTTTGAGGGATCAACGGAGTTGAATCCCCTTCGTGGTATCAAAATTTATTTTAAAATTTCTTTTCACCCTAGTTATTTTCAAAGCGGAGCTTTGAGGGATCAACGGAGTTGAATCCCCTTCGTGGTATCATAATTTATTTTAAAATTTCTTTTCACCCTAGTTATTTTCAAAGCGGAGCTTTGAGGGATCAACGGAGTTGAATCCCATTCGTGGTGTCAAAATTTATTTTATTTTTTTTCACCCTAGTAATTTAATAAGTCATTGGCGTTGAATTTTTGGGGCGGCGTTGGGGTAAAAGTCTTTTTCAAAACCCTCATTACAGCACTTGAGATGTATCCAGCCCCGGGCGCAACGGCATCCGTGACGGAGGGTACCGTAGGCACGATACAGTGGAGCACGGGAACCCGCTTTCTTGGGGTATAGGGACTTGCGGCTGCCAAAAATCAAATCAAAGGTTTACCTACAAAATGACAGAGGAAACGGGTTACGAAATTAAAACGCTTGTTTTCGGATAGTGAGTGCACGTTGTATTTTGTTATCTTTGGGTTTTCGACTATGGAGGACTGGTTGACTTTTTCCATGATATTGGTAATGGTTTTGCTATTGGGTGCGGTTGTGCTATACTTCTTCATTCATATTCTCGACTATTTGTTGGCGGTACTCATTGGCCGTACATTGCGACTTCCTTTTCGAATGAAGTACAAAACCTTGACTCCTAATCAAAATGCATTGGTTCGGCACTATTTTTCTTTTTATCGTCGCTTATCACCACGTCGTCAGCGTGAGTTTACGCATCGAGTAGCTTGTTTTTTGGAACGTTATACTTTTCATGGACAAGATCTTACAATAACTGATGAGATGCGTATTTTGGTGGCAGGTACGTATGTGATGCTGACGTTTGGATTTCGGGATTATCTAACCTCGGTTTTTGAGCGCGTTATTGTATATCCTGAAGTATACTATTCAACAATTACGGAGCAGTATCATAAAGGTGAATTTAATCCTGTGGCTCGTGCTGTGGTTTTTTCATGGGCTGATTTGCTCGAGGGACATTCGGTAGATAACGATAATTTGAATTTGGGGATTCATGAGTTTACGCATGTTTTACACCGTAAAGGGTTGGCACAACGCAGCACTTCGGCGTCGTTATTTAAAATGCATTTTAAGGGACTTATGGAATTTGTGAAGCACCCGCATATCCAACGGCAGATCGTGGAATCCAATTATTTTCGGGATTATGCCTTTACGAATGAATACGAGTTCTTGGCGGTGATTATCGAGCATTATTATGAAACGCCTTTAGAGTTCCGGTCGCATTTTCCAAATCTTTTTCGGAAAGTAAGTCGCATGCTCAACCATGCCCACACCCTGCAATTACCAGAAAACCGTATACAACGCCGCTAGAATACCAAGCACCAGCAAACTCCACACCGTAAATGCGGGGGATGTTTTGAAAAGGGCGGCCTCTATTTCAAGGCCGTTGGTTTTTACGCCACGTTTGTTTTCATAAAGGCTGATAGCTACCATACCCAAAACACAAATAAGAAATACAAAGCCCATGCGATCGACAAATGGAATTTCATAAAGGCCGTCGGCATTGGGAACGGCAAAACCGCTGCTGTAGAGGAATTCTAAATTCAGCAAGCCCGGTAGGAATTTGAATCCCAACGACAGTAAGAATCCGCCGATCGTGGCAAATAAAGCGGCATTGGAGGTTGTTTTTTTCCAGAAAAAGCCAAGGATAAACATGGCAAAGATACCGGGGCTCACAAAACCTGTGTATTCTTGAATGTATTGGAATCCCCCTTTTTTGTCAATGCCTAAAAAAGGTGCGACGAGGATGGCGATGAGTAAAGCGGCGATGACGACCTGTTTCCCTACTTTCACCAATTGTGCTTCGGATGCCGGTTGCGCTCGGTTTTTGTTGTAAATATCCAAGGTGAAAATAGTTGCAATACTGTTGGCTTTTCCTGCCAAAGAAGCCACAATGGCGGCGGTTAATGCGGCAAAGGAGAGTCCTTTCAACCCCACAGGGAGTAGGTTCAACAAGGTAGGATAGGCGCGGTCTGGATTTAGACTACCGTCTTGCATCAATTCGTTTCCAAAGTAGCCGTTTTGATGCAATACATAGGCCGCAATGCCTGGGATGACCACGATAATCGGCATGAGTAATTTTAAAAAGGCGGCAAACAAAATCCCTTCACGGGCTGTCTTCAAATCGGCACCTAAGGCCCGTTGGGTAATGTATTGATTACAACCCCAATAGTTCAAATTGATGATGAGCATTCCTCCAATCAAAACCGACAAACCGGGAAGGTCCATGTAGTTGGGATTGGTTTTGTCAAAAATCATGTGAAAATGATCGGAAGCATTTGCTTTCATCAACGTAAACCCGTTCCAAACGCCAGTTGTACCGTATTGTTCGGCCACTAAATTCAACGCGAGATAGGTCGTCACGAGTCCGCCCAAAATCAAAAAGAACACCTGAATCACGTCGGTGTAGCCAATGACTTTCATACCGCCAAGGGTAATCACAAGGGCAAAAACAGCCAAACCGACCATGCAAAACGTGAGGTTTAGGCCCGAAATGCTGCTGATGGCCAAGGCGCCAAGGTATAAAATGGAGGTAAGGTTGACCAAGACATACAGCAAAAGCCAAAATACCGACATAATCATGGCTACTTGACCGTTGTAGCGTTGGTGCAGGTATTGTGGCATGGTATAGATTTTATTTTTCAAATACACGGGGATAAAAAATACGGCCACAATAAGCAAGGTGAATGCGGCCATCCATTCGTAAGTGGCGATTGCTAATCCCATTTTGAAGCCGCTGCCACTCATACCGATAAATTGTTCTGCACTGATATTGCTGGCGATTAATGATGCGCCAATCGCCCACCAGGTAAGCGAACCTTCAGCCAAAAAATAGTCTTTGCTGTCGGCTTCCTTTTTTTTCTTTTTATAATAAATGTAGCCTCCGTAGCTAACGATAAGAATAAAATACAGGAAAAAGACAATGTAATCTTGGGTAGCCAATGTTTTCATACTACGTTTGTTTATAATGTTGGTTGGAGGTTTCCCGAAGGAGGGCGGCACTTTGCTCGGGCGTGATATCGCGTTGTGCTTCGCCAAGCATTTCGTAGCCTACCATAAATTTTTTGACCGATGCACTGCGCAGTAATGGCGGGTAAAAATGCATGTGCAAATGCCATTCAGGGTGGGGCATTCCATCGGTAGGTGCTTGATGTATTCCCGCCGAATAGGGGAAAGAGGTTTGGAAAAGATTGTCGTACTTCACGGTTAGTACTTTTATGGCCTCGGCAAATGAGGCTTTTTCGGCGGCTGTAAATTCAAGGATAGTTGCAATCGTTCGTTTGGGAAGCAAAAGCGTTTCATAGGGCCAAGTTGCCCAAAACGGAACCACAACGATACAATGGGCGTTGCTATACACCACACGCTCTTTGGCCTGTATTTCTGCTTGAACGTAATCGCTCAGTAAATTCGTTCCCTTTTGTTGGTAATAGCGGGTCAAATGTTCGTGTGTTTTGGCTACTTGAGTAGGCAGTGACGACTGCGCCCAGATTTGACCGTGGGGATGTGGATTGCTGCATCCCATAACGGCGCCTTTGTTTTCAAAAATTTGAACATGGTTAATGTAATCCAGTTGCCCTAATTGCTCGAATTCGCGTTGCCAAGTGGAAATGACTTTTTCAATGGCCGTTACGTTCATTTCGGCTAAGGTCAAATGGTGGTAGGGCGAAAAGCATACGACCCGATTGATCCCGCGTTCCGGTTGAAGTGTAAAAAAAGAATCGGGTGGAGCGGTATACTGCACCTCCCGATTCAATAAGGCGGCAAAGTCATTGTCAAAGACAAAACAGTCCGAATAGTCAGGGTTAATTTCTCCGTTGGCACGTGTATTTCCTGCGCACAAATAGCACGAGGGGTCATGGGAAGGTAGGGTGTCGCTAACCACAGTTTCTTGTTGGCCTTGCCACGGACGTTTGGCCCGTTGTGGAGAAACTAAAATCCATTCTCCCAGCAAGGGATTGTAGCGACGGTGGGGGTGTTCGTTTCGATCAAAAACCATCATGCTTTTTTGTATTGGGTGGTTCCTTTTGAAATTTTTACAGGGTAGTAGTTCAAATGGATGCCAAATTTTTCAAAATATGCCGATTTCATGGTGGCGATAATTGTTTTTTCTTGTGCTTTTGGAATCAGATTGATGGAGCAGCCACCAAAGCCCCCGCCCATCATTCGGCTTCCTAAAACCCCTTCTTGTTGTAAAATCGTTTCGACCAAAAAATCAATTTCAGGGCAACTTACTTCATACTCTTTCGAGAGTCCCCAGTGCGTTTCGGTCATCGTTTGCCCCAACAACGAAAAGTCTTTGGCTTGCAATGCCGCAACGGCTTGACTTACACGGGCTATTTCTTTGACCACAAAAAGGCAGCGTTTGTAGATAATATCGCCTAATTCGGTTTTGAGCTGTTCAATCATTTCCAACGAACAATCGCGAAAAGTGTGTACTGCGGGAAACTGAGATTGAATCATTTTTAAACCAACTTCCACTTCATTTCTTCGATCATTATAGCCCGAGGTGAGGTGGGTATGTTTGACACAACTGTCTAAAAGTAGTAAGCTGTATTCTCCTAAATTCGCTTCATAGTAAGTGTAGTCCAAGGTTGTACAATCAAGTTTGATCACCTTATTTTTTTTGCCAAAAACGGAAGCAAATTGGTCCATAATACCGCATTTTACACCCGCAAAACGGTGCTCTGCTTGCTGACCAATCAAGGCAATTTCTTGACGGGAAAGACCTAGATCAAACAGCGTATTTAAAGCAAAGGCCAATCCGCATTCAACCGCTGCCGACGAGGAAAGTCCTGATCCCATGGGTACGGTGCTGCTAAATGTCATTTGAAAACCTGCTATTTTTTTATTCCGACGCTTGAGTTCGTCCAAAACGCCCAAGAGGTAATTCACCCACATGGGTTCGACAGGGACCAAATTGTCGTGAATAGAGAGTGAATAGGATTCGTTGATGTCTTTCGCATCCAAGGAGATCATTTCATTATCCGTTTTTCGAAAGGCAAAACAAACGTATTTATTTATGGCGGCTGGCAATACAAACCCGTCATTATAATCTACGTGTTCCCCGATGATATTAATGCGACCCGGCGACAGAAATAGGGCTTCAGGCGCTTGGTGGTAGCGGTGTTGAAAGTGTTCACGGGTTTGACGGATAAGTTGCTTTTTCATGGATGCTTATTTGGTTTGGGTCAACGTTAGGGTTGCCGCCTGAAGTCCGTTGGCTGTTGCTTTTAGTTGTACGGGTCCTGCGGTCGTTCCCGCCTGTATAATCACTTGACATTTTCCATTAAACGCATTGCGTTGCCAGGTGCCATTCACCCATTGATCGGGTTCGTGTGAACTGGGATCGCCATTCCCAACTCCGATGATTTTGGCCTCTCCTGTGAGTTCAAATTGGATGCGGTTGTCGGCAACAGGGACTTCACGGCCTGCAGCATCGACTATCGAAAGGTTAACCACGATAATGTCGGTACCGTTAGCTTGGCATTGTACACGGTTGGGTGTAGCGCTAACACGATTGGGTGTGCCCGTAGTTTCTACCTGTGCAGTGATACGTTTTCCTTTTTTATATCCAACAGCTTCCAGTTTCCCGGGCTCGTAGGGAACTGACCATTTCAAATGACTGTTGCGCGGCATAACTTTTTTACCCAAACTTTTACCATTCAAAAAAAGTTCGACGTCATCGGCGTTGGTATTTACCCAAACGTCGATGGGTTGACCTACTTTTTCTGGCCAGTTCCAATGGGGGGAAATATGCATTACCTCTTCATCGGTCCACCAACTTTTGTAGTAGTAGTAAATGTTTTTAGGAAAACCACACATATCCAAGATGCCAAAATGCGAATTGATATTGGGCCATTTGTAGGGTGTTGGTTCCCCGCGATAGTCAAATCCGGTCCAAACAAAACCACCCATCCAATAGTCGTTTTCGGCGGCCAATCGCCACCAATCTTCGGCCTTACTAGCCCACCATGGTGCGGTGATATCTTGATCGGGAACGTATGCTCGTACAGGGTCTTTTTCATAAATACCGCGGGTGGTTACGGTACTCCCCATCTCCGTCCCTACAAGCGGTTGTTCGGGATGGTCTTTGTGGTAATCGGCAACGGCATACTGTCGGTAATTGAATCCGCGTATCGGAATGACTTCATTGACCCCTGGAAATTCGTTCCCCATATCGGCAGCATACGTACTGGTTCGAGAAGGATCGAGTTCCCGTTGTTTGGCCAACAACGTAAGGGCAATTCTTTTACCAAAATCATTTTTCTGAATCCATCCTTCTTCATTACCAATCGACCATAAAAATACCGAAGGATGATTGCGGTCGCGTTTGATAAGTCGGGTAAATTGATCCAAATATTCAGCACTGCTATTCAGTAATCGCTGTTCATCGACAACCAACATGCCCAAACTGTCGCACGCTTCTAGGAGTTCGCGCGTGGGAGCATGATGACTCGCGCGGTAGGCATTGGAACCCATTTCTTTCAACAGTTTTATCCGGTAATACTGCAAATCATCGGGCAATGCACTGCCCACTCCAGCGTGGTCTTGATGGTTGTTGGTACCTTTTATTTTAAGAGGTTTTCCGTTTAAGAAAAATCCTTTTTTACCCTCAAACGCTACACTACGGATTCCGAACTTTATCTTGTGTTGGTCGACAATCTTTCCCTTTTGTTTAACAACGGTTACGGCACGGTATAAGTACGGATTGTCAATATCCCAGAGGAGCGGATTGTTGAGCGTAATTTTTTGTTTGATGGTACCTTGTTGATTGGTGGTCAAATAGAGTTGCTGCTCGCTTGACTTCCCTATTATTTTTCCCTCCCGAGTGGTAATATAGGTGGCAACGGTACAATCGCTGGGGGAAAAGTTTTTATTAGTCACGGTGGTCTCTAGGGTCACGGTTGCTTTTTTACCCTCTATTTTCGAATGAACGAAAAAGTCCCCATCGGCCACATGCAGGGAATTGAATTGTTGTAACCAAACATGGCGATAGATGCCTGCTCCTTCATAAAACCAACCTTCATATTGCGTAGCGTCTACACGAACGACCAATACATTTTCCTTATCCACTTGAATATAATCGGTCACATCATACGTGATGCCTACATAACCACTTTGGTTGGTGCCTACATAGAACCCATTGAGCCAAACGGAAGCATTTCTAAAGATGCCATCAAATTGCAATGCATAGCGATCGAGTCCAGCTTGTGGCGAAACGGTAAAGCGCTTGCGGTACCATCCGATACTGGTTTCTGGGAACCGTCCGCCGACCGGTTTGTAGCCGTGCGACTCTACTTCATAACTCGGGTCGTAGACAAAAGGTAAGGATACAGCCCAATCGTGTGGAATATTGATTTTGGTCCACGTTGTGTCTACAAATTTTGGGTCGATCGCGGTTTGTGCGGCGCCTCCCGATTTGGAGAAAATGGTAGCCAAACTATAGTTGAAGTCTTTTTCGGGTAGTGCAGCATGTCCGAAATGAAAGCGCCAATCGCTATCGAGTTTGGTTATACGTTGCGCTTGGGTTGAAAAGCAAATACAGCCCAAAAGTCCGAGGAAGAGTAGCGTTTTTTGCATGGGTTTAGTTTTTAAAAGCGTCCAAAGCGGGCGAAGGTTGGCCATTTTCTAGCCAAGCGTTTAAGCTGTAGTGACTCCAACTTTGAATGCCTTGCGGTTCCCAATAAAAGACGCCCAAACCGCGGTGGTTTGGAACTTTTCGTACCGCATTCAAGGTGGCTTGAAGCAATTGAAAGGTGTTCTCAATTTTGGAGACTTCCCCGCCTACTTCAACAATCATAACGTCTTTGTTGTATTTTTTAGACAAGGTAATCAAATTCGTTTCCAAATCGGTGATCGTCTCTGAGTAATCTTTTTTTATCCAAAAAGGGTAGTAGGAGAGTCCGATAATGTCGTAACGCACTTGGTGTTGTGTGGCTTGGTCAAAAAAAGCATTAAACTTTTCCCGATTGTTGCCTTCGTCGACATGTACGATGACTTTAATGCTGGGATTGACGGCTTTGGTAGCCTCATAGCCTTTATTGAGAAGCTGCGCCAATTGGTTCCAATGTTGGGTGCTCCCGTCGGGCCAAAGCATACCTCCTGGGATTTCATTGCCAATTTGAACCCAATCCGGGGTGATGCCCGCTTTGTTCAAGGCGGTAAGTACTTCATGAGTATGTTGGTAAACGGCATCGCAAAGTTGGGGGAAAGCGAGATTTTCCCACGCTTTGGGTTTGTTTTGTTTGGCAGGATCGGCCCAGGAATCGCTGTAATGGAAATCGATAAGGATTCGCATGCCTAATTTTTGGGCCCGAAGTGCCATAGCGACCGTTTCTTCCGTGCTGCAATGGCCGCTGGTTTTGTCGTTGTTGGGATTCACAAAAACGCGCAATCGGATGCTATTCATGCCCAATTCCTTCAAAATAAGCAAACAGTCTTTGGGTTGTCCTTGCGAGTCTTTAAAGGTGATACCGCTGGCTTCCATTTGGGGTAACCAACTCACATCGGCTCCTTTGGCAAAAAAGGGTTCTTGCGCCCAAGCCATTAGGGTTCCCCAAAGAAATAGCCCGATATAGATGAATAGCTTCTTCATTTCAACGGTTAGTTGGCATTAAATACACTCATCGCAGGCAAAGCATTTTGGTCAAAATCCCATAACGCTTGATTTTCCCAACTGGATCCATTGGTAGCTGTGGGTCCCCGAAACGCCACCCATTCGGCGCCCCAATAGCAAAATCCAATACCTACGGGCGATTGATTCACCATATTTTTAATGGCTGAGAAAAAGCCGCGTTGGCCATTGGGAGTGGCGTCAAAACCGGGGATTAATTGGTTGTTTAGTCCCACCACATTGTTGGTAAAATCATCAAAGCCAAGGGTGAAAGGGTAGGAGGTTTCTGCCAGCATGACTTTTTTATTATGTAGGTTGCCCAAAGTATTCATTTTGTTTTGCACATCGACCAAACTTTTTCCATGCCAAATGGGGTAATACGAGAGTCCGATATAATCATAGTCCACTTGAGCTACTTTTCCAAAATACCAATCCGCTCCTGTCAAACCTGCAAAATGAAGCATAATTTTTGTAGCTGGATTGGCCGATCGAACAGCTCCACAAGCTGCATTCACGAGTTGTAAATATTGATTTTCTTGTGTCGAAAGGCGACCTTCAGGCCAAAGCATACCGTCGTTGGTTTCGTTTCCTATTTGAATGATGTCGGGTTGAATTTCGTTGACAATTTGGGTGGTATAACTAATTACTGCATTTTTCAAGCTGTTAAAATCCATATTCTGCCAGGCAGCGGGTTTGGTTTGGTGTCCCGGATCGGCCCAAGTGTCAGAGTAGTGTACGGTGATCCAAACTTTCAGTCCCGCTTGTTTGATGCGTTGGGCAAAGGTTTTAACTTCATTAAATCCACTATGTCCGTCGGCGGGATTGTGCCAAAGGCGAATGCGAATGGCGTTGCACCCTGCGTTTTTTAGCGTAATTATAGGGTCTTCTGCCACTCCGTTATTTTTATACACGGTTCCTTCACTTTCGATAAGCGGAATAAAAGAAGCATCTGTAGCCCGATAAAACGTCGGTTCGGGAGTAGGTGTTGGATTTGCATTTTCTTCACTATTGGAACAAGAGAAAAGAAAGGCAAGACTACATAAAGAGAGTAACTTTTTCATATGCTTATTGTTTTTGAAATTGAAATAACGTTTCGTGCAAATAGGGTTCGCCTTTTCGTAGCACGGTATTGGGAAAATGGGGGTGATTGGGCGCGTCGGGAAATTTTTGGGTTTCAAAACAAATGCCGCTTAAGCTGTGGTAGGCGGCTTGCTCTTTGCCGATTAGGGTGTCAAAACAGTTACCCCCAACGTAAATATGCACAGCAGGTTGGTTGGTAAAAACATCCATGCGCAATTGGTTCTTAGGGCTGTATAATGTTGCGGCATGTGCATTTGAAAGAATAAACGTCGTATCACATGTTTTAGGACACGCACGAAGTTGCGCGAAATCATCAGGGGTTTCGCGAACGGATAACCGATTTCCTGTAGGAATCAAATCAGCGGTGGTCTCCAATTTTTGGGAAGCATAAAGTTGCAATTGCATGCCATGAATTGAAGTGTCGTGTCCGTTTAAATTGAAATAACTATGTTGGGTGAGATTGATAAAAGTATCTGCCGTCGAGGTTCCTTTAAAGGTGACTTTAAGGGTGTTGTTTTCCAAAAGTTGGTACGTCACCCACAAGGTTAAAATACCCGGATAATTCCCTGCTTCTGCCACTGTGGTAAAGGTATAGGTCAAACTCGGATTTTCACCAAAAGTGGCCGATTTAAAACGCCACAATTGATTGCTTAAATTGATCGAGCCGCCGTGCAAATGGTGCCCTCCAGCATTGGTTTCCAATTGAATGATTTTATCATTAAGGGGAGCTTTACCGTGATTGATCCGACCGGCAAAGGGTCCCACTACAGCTCCCATAAAGGGTGGGTTGGGCAAGGAAAACGATTGAATATAGTCGTCGACCGATTCAAATCCGAGGACAACATCAACCGCATACAGTACATTCACGGGGATTTTCAAACGTGTAATCGTCGCTCCAAAATCAGCCACAGAAAGTTCCATCCCATTTTGATTGCGGATGGTACGCAAATACACATCTTGACCCAAAGGCGTTGTTCCGAAAAATTGTGCTCCCGTAGCGGACTGTATTTGCGAATGTGATGATTTCATCCTGATTTTTTTTTGGAATTATCAAAATTAGCCGACTTTATTGTAAATTGCATACCGGTACCTACCAGTTTTTATTTTTCACCCTACCGGTTTTTAAAAGATGCGCATTATACACATTGATAAACAGTCTGTTACACCCATTTATAAGCAAATAGTTGCTGCCGTAGAGGAGGCTATTGTACATAAAAAATGGCGGAAACACGATCGACTTCCTTCCGTGAACAAGGTTTGTTTGGAAAATGGGGTGTCGCGTGATACCGTTTTGACGGCATATGAGATTTTAAAAAAACAGGGGGTGATTTACGCCCATTTGGGGAAAGGATATTTTGTAAAAAGTGAGGATCTCAGTTATACACAGCGTTATTTTTTATTGTTTGACGAGCTGAATGCCTTTAAAGAGGATATTTATAATGCGTTTTTGGAAGCTTTGGGGAGTAAGGCACAGGTCGATATTTTTTTTCATCATTTTAATTTAGGATTATTTCGCAAAATGATTGACGATGCGGCGGGCAGTTACTCCAAATATATTTTGATGCCCTCAAACATGGAAGGTGTTGAAGAGATCATTGCGCAATTGCCTCGTCAGGATGTACTGATTTTAGACCAAACGCGTCCCAGTTTACAGCAATATCCGAGTATTTATCAAAATTTTGTTCGGGCTATGTATTCGGCGTTGACCTTGGCTGCTACACGATTGGAACCCTATACCCAATTGGTATTGTTGTTCCCAGGGCAAAAAGAACCTTTGGGCATGGTTACGGGTTTTGAGCAATTTTGTCGTGATTTTGGAAAACGGTATACCATTCAATCCCATTTTGAGCTTTCGCAATTGGAACGAGGAACGGTGTTTGTGATCCCCGATGATCGGGATTTGGTTCGGGTGGTAGAAAAATCACAAGAATACGGATTGGAAATTGGTAGTGATGTGGGCATCATATCCTATAATGATACGCCATTAAAGAAAGTCGTAGCCCGCGGAATAACAACGATTTCAACCGATTTTACAGCGATGGGAAAACGTTTGGCATCGTGGGTGAACACGCAAGATTTTATACAGGAGGAGAATCCAAGTCGTTTGTTGCTGCGCCAATCCTTATAACTGATTTATATCATATTCTTTCGTTTGGGTATCGACTACCTTTAGGGATAAATAAATAGAAAGTCTTATGAAAAATCATGTGCCGGTCGCTACGATTATGACCAAAAATGTAATTAAACTCAACAGTACAGACGATCTTACCAAAGCAGAAGCGTTGTTCAAAAAGCATCACATTCGCCATATTCCCGTGGTGCAAGGCAATACCATTGTTGGGATGTTGAGTCTCACCGATTTGTTGCGTATTTCTTTCGCCGATGCCGTTGACGAGGAAGCGATGGAGGTAGATACTACCGTCTACAATATGTTTTCGATTGAACAAGTGATGGCGCGTCATTTGGTTACGGTATCGCCTGAGACTACTATTCGAGAGGTTGCCGAAATTTTAGCTTCCCGAGAGTTTCATGCTTTACCTGTTGTATTGGATGAATTATTGGTGGGTATTGTCACGACCACAGATTTGATCAAATACTTATTGGCACAGTATTAAAAAAAAAAGGCTCCCTAAGAAGCCTTTGTGTTATCGTGTAATTGATTTTAAATTTTGTATAGTTGCTATCGGGTTTTCCGCGCGGAAGACAAAACTGCCTGCCACCAAAACATCTGCACCGGTAGCCGCCAGTTGTTTTGCGTTTTGGTCGGTGACGCCACCGTCGATTTCGATTAAAGTAGCAGCGCCTCGCTCCGTAATCAATTGTTTTAAACGGATAATTTTATTGTAGGTATGTTCGATAAACGATTGTCCACCAAACCCTGGATTGACGCTCATCAAGCAGACCAAGTCTATATCTTGGATGATATCGTTTAACACTTCAATGGGGGTATGCGGATTTAAAGCCACTCCAGCTTGCATTCCCTCGGCTTTAATGGCTTGAAGGGTACGGTGCAAATGGGTGCAAGCTTCGTAATGTACCGTGAGAACATCGGCGCCTAATTTTTTGAAGGTGGTGATGTAACGATCAGGATCGACAATCATTAAATGGACATCGATTGTTTTTTTAGCATGTTTTTGTATTGCTTCCAAAACTGGCATTCCAAACGAAATGTTGGGAACAAAAACGCCGTCCATAATATCAATATGGAACCAATCGGCTTCCGATTGATTAATCATTTCAATATCGCGTTGTAGATTGCCAAAATCAGCGGCCAAAACGGAAGGCGCAAGTAGGGTGTTTTTCATGAGAAAAGAGAATTTGTTGTGTTGTGCTGCAAAAGTAATTAATTAAGTTATGAATTATGAGTTATGAATTGTGAATTGATGGAATGCGAGATACAGGATATAAAAAAATAAAACTCCGGACTCGAGGTTGAAAACCGAACAGAGCGAAGCTAAACTCGAGCTGGAAGCGAACAGACCGGGTTTTGTTTGCCCTAAAAAAACAAAACTCCGGATACTCGAGCTGGAAGCGAACAGACCGGGTTTTGTTTGCCCTAAAAAAACAAAACTCCGGATACTCGAGCTGGAAGCGAACAGACCGGGTTTTGTTTGCCCTAAAAAAACAAAACTCCGGTAATCAGCCGGAGTTTCAATCATCAATCAAAAAACGAACAGTCGTGGACTGTTGTTGCTTTCAAGTTTCAAGTTTAAGGTTTCAAGTTATCATGAGAAACGTGAAACGTTAAACCTGAAACAAAAATATTATCCTAAATACGTTTTTAAAATTTTGCTTCGTGACGTATGTTTCAAACGTCGGATGGCTTTTTCTTTGATCTGACGCACACGTTCACGGGTCAAGTCGAAAGTTTCTCCAATTTCTTCCAATGTCATCGGGTGTTGATCGCCCAAGCCAAAATACAAACGAACGACGTCAGCTTCTCTTGGCGTTAAGGTTTCTAAGGAACGCTCGATTTCGATGCGCAACGATTCGTGAATCAATTCACGGTCAGGATTCGGAGATTCCCCTGAACGCAATACGTCGTATAAGTTAGAATCTTCCCCTTCCACCAAAGGAGCATCCATTGATAAGTGACGTCCCGAGTTTTTCATGGACTCTTTCACGTCATTAACGGTCATGTCTAATTCCTTCGCGATTTCCTCAGCTGAAGGTGGACGCTCGTTTGATTGCTCCAACAAAGCGTACATTTTATTGATTTTATTAATCGAACCAATTTTATTCAAAGGCAAACGAACGATACGCGATTGCTCGGCCAACGCTTGAAGAATCGATTGACGAATCCACCAAACCGCATACGAAATGAATTTAAAACCACGCGTTTCGTCAAAACGTTGTGCCGCTTTAATCAACCCCAAATTCCCTTCGTTGATTAAGTCAGGAAGTGTAAGACCTTGGTTTTGGTATTGTTTGGCTACGGATACAACGAAACGTAAATTGGCTTTGGTTAATTTCTCCAAAGCGCGTTGGTCCCCGGCTTTGATACGCTGGGCCAATTCCACCTCTTCGTCGGCAGTAATTAAATCGACTTTACCGATTTCTTGTAGGTATTTGTCTAAGGAAGCAGTTTCACGATTGGTTACCTGCTTGGTGATTTTGAGCTGTCTCATTACGTTTTCTCCTTAATTAAATTCAAGTGTTCAGGTGTTTTTACGTAATGCGCTTCCAAAAAGTTACATAAAAATTACCTTTTTTTTAAAAATAGTAATTAAAACCGAGTTGCGTGGTGAGAGCGCCACTGAAACAATTAATGACCGTGCTCTTGGCGTATACAGTATTATGTGCCGTATTTGTGAATTGAAAAGTAGGAGCTTCTGCACCTCCCCAAGTTGTAGTATAGGTTTCAAAACAATACGGTGCAATATGACGAGCGTTAACTCGATTAATTGCATTACCTGAAAGATGATATACCATTCCGAGGATTTTACGACCAAAAGTTCTTTCTAAGGCTCTATAAAATGGACTTTTCAGTGTTGCATAGGTGTAGTTGTCTACTTGTACGACTACCCAAATGCCATTATCATTTAAAATGTACTTTGTTTCTGTTATGGGATTATGGTTGGCGTCAAAGGCAATCAAAACCCGTTGCCATTCCAAGTTAATGGGGTCATAATGTTCATAGAACGTGCGATCTCCATTTTGAATGACCATTTTAGAATGCAATACAGGGCTGTAGGTTGTACCGCCATTAACACTTCGTTCCCAATCCGAATAAATAGTGTCTTGTACGGTGTAGAAAGTATGCTTGTTGATAGAACCCACCACTCCAGTATTGGAAATGGATTCTGTTCGGAATTCTGACAAATCATCACCATTATAAGTGTAGTAAGATTTTGAAGTAAGAACGTTATTTTGTCGGCGTTCTATTTGTGCAATCTTACCATTATTGTAGAGGTATGTGCTTGTTCCTACGTTGGAATTCGAAGTAAATCTTCGTTCTACTTCAATGATACGCTCTTGACTGTCTAAGATGTATGTCGTCGAATCACTAAGGGTAAAAGGTGAAGTTGTAGTGTTGAAATTGTTTTCGACTATTTTCGTCACTGTAGTGGTTGAGGTTGCGGCTGTGTCCTCTGATTCAGAACAAGCTACTAGGGTGCAAAGAAACAGGCTGCTGAACATTAGTAGAATATTCTTTTTCATTTTATTCTTTTTTAAGGGTTAGTAATACAATTCAGTTTAGAATGGCAATTGATAGGTGATTCCAGTACGAATAGAGAACCAATAGTTCATGGCTCTAGTTCGTTCCACATTAGTCAAAAAGTGGTATTGAAAAGCGGGAACGATTTCCAACCGCCAATTCTTTTTCCATACATATTGTAGGTGTACTTTAGCATTGGCCGACATACTGTTACGCGTGTCGGTAAACACATTTCCGATATAGAAAGATTCTCCGTTGGCATGGGTACTGCTAAGACTGTTTTGCGTTTGAACCAAATAACTGAAGCCTGCACTTACCGCCATGTTCCATTTGTTTTGCGACCATTGATAGTATCCCTCCATGGGAACTTCCCAATAGGTAACGTCGCGCAGCAGTTGAATGGATTCCATACCTGCAAATTGATTGTTGAGGTCATTTTGATTTAACGACGATTCTACATGATCAAAATTGAAAAGTAAGTTTTGATTGGTAAATGTAAGGCGTTGTCTAGCTTGCATTTTTCCGATTCCCAATTGCATCCCCCAATTTTCATTCATCATCCATCGAAATTGAACGCCATAGGTTAGTGTAATTTCACTCACTTTCTGCTTTGTATCTTGATTTACCACTATTTGATCGGTGCCTGTATCGTTCAAAAGTAGGGGTCCGGCATACGGCATAATCCAAAACGTATTCTTTCCTTTTTCCTCTTGTTCGTCACTAGCCGTTTCCAGTTTTTTCTTCTGTTTACGCCCATTTTTTTTCTCCTTACCCGCTTCCCAACAAAGGGAATCTATTTCTTCTCGGAGTAAGGTGCCGTCTACGTTGGTCATTGACACTAGAATGCTATTTTGTGTGGTATTGATAGTGGGTTGTGGTTCTACTTTGTCTGCTTTGGTATCAAATGCTGATAATCGGCGTTCAAAGGATTCTTTAGGTGCATGAGGGTTATCTCTCGTCTCGGTATACAATTTTTCAGGCTTGCTGATTTGGAAATCAGTCTCTACAATAGTAGCCTTTGCTGGTGAAGAAGCTTTTTTCGCCAAAATAACTACTGAAGACTTATCGCTGTTGGGTTCTACCGCGACTTTTGTGCTTTTTTGTATCGAATTCGCTTGAGGAATGTTGTCTTTCTGTTGAGGCAAAAAGGGAAGATTACGGTTCCAGGTATAGGTTCCCAAACCCACAATAATGAGTAATCCTCCAAGCCAAAACCAGATTATAAAGCGTCTTTTCTTTTCCTTTTTAGGCAAATGCGGCTCAATCGCCTGCCAACTATCTTCTGGCATTGAAAAATCCATATTGTTTAGTTGCGCATTGAAAAAATCACCGATATTTTGGGGTTTATGTTCCATGATTTTTATGGTGTAGTGAAAATTGTTCAATTTTACTTTTCAAAAGTTGTTTTGCCCGCGACAAATTAGAGCGCGATGTTCCCTCGCTTATTTGCAAAAGGGAACCAATTTCAGCATGCGAATAGTGTTCCATCTCATAAAGCGAAAACACGAGTCGATACTGATCGGGTAACTCCTGTATCATACGGATTAATGCTTCCATTGGAAACGTTTCAGGGTCCTCAATTTCGGGTTCTTCTGTGAGCCAAACTGCGGGAACATCTTCTGTAACCGTCTTTATCTCTGCCCGGTACCGATCGATAGCATGGTTAATAACGATGCGTTTCATCCATCCTTCAAACGAACCTTTTCCTCGGTATTGGTGAATTTTATGATAAATGGTGATAAAACTATCTTGCGTATTGTCTTGTGCATCAGCAAACGAACGGCAGTATTTTAAACTCAAATGGAACAGCGTCTTCGAGTATATTTCGAAAAGTCTTTTTTGTGCATTTGGGTTGTAGTTTTTACACCCATGGATGATTTGGTTTAAATCCAAGGTAAAAGGGTTGTTTATAGCAAGACGGACAAAAAGTGAAAACGTTGCGTGTTCATTTTACTCTTGTATTGACTCTTTTATTTTTTGGTGGTAAAATTGAATGCGCTGTTTCTTTTTGGCAAAAAACTGGAGGCGGTCTTTCGGACCTGCGGTATTCAAACATTTGGCATTTTGCAATAGGCGTTGAAAATAGGTTTTGGCTTCTATCAAGGTTTGCTCATCTTCGGTTACCAAATAACTAATCATCGTGTAGGGAACAAATAATTTTCGCAAACGCTCGTTTTCCACCAAAACATTATTGTTCATCAACAAAAGTTCGTGGTAGTATAAAAAGTAATTGGATTCTTCATTTAATTTTCGTTCAATGTCCTGCACCAATTGCAACAAATCGGCCAACAAAAGTAAAGCCTCATTTGCCTGCAACAATCCCGATTCGTAGTAATAATCAATTTGAAAAAGAGTGCTATTCAACGTAGAGTCATTCCACAATTCATGTACAGTAGCTTTGGCATAAATTTGTTGCAAATGCTGCGCTTGTTCGGCAATAGATGCAGTAAGGTAAAATTGATGAAATGCTTTGCTCTCCTCCGGTTTTGCCAACAAATTCAGCCAAACATACCATTTGAATTTGGTCAAAAGATTACCCCCAAGCGTATAAAATAAGGGGATGTCTTTGGCCGAATAGTAAAATGTACTTTGCGGATGAAACGCCTGTAAATCGGATACCGCTTGTTGAATATATGAGGCTAACTCTGTTTGTGAAGTGACACTCACCGATTTTTTACAATGCAAAAGTCCCGACTTCGAGTGGAGTTGGTCCAAGGGAATACTAAAATACTGACTCAATGTCAGCGCTTCTTCCAGTGTTAATTTACTTTTTCCGCTAATTCTTCGGTGGGCCGCATCATAACTAATGGCCAATATTTCGGATAATACATCGTGTAAGGAGCGGTCTCCAATTTTTTTTCGAATGCTGTGTAGCAAAAGGTCTTGTCTATTCATTTGTGAAAAACGCAAATATTTATTTCAAAATTACGGATAAACACAAATGTATTAGCGATAATCGCAATTAATTTTGAACTGTGAATTCCACGCAATAGCACTATGAGATGCAAAAAAAAGCACTTTGGATTTTGTCTTGGATCTATCGAAAAGGAGTCGAATGGTATGAACCCGAAAGCCTTTTACGAAAGCAATTGAAGTACCTGTTGTTGCAATTAATGAATTATCTAAAAAACAAATAATATGAAAAAGATTCCCTTACTTCTTATCCTGTTTCGATTGTTGTTAGGCCCATTCGCCATCACACTTGTTGTGCTGGACGTTACTCAAGTTCGGCCTATTTTGTTGGTGCTTATGAGTCTCGGATTTGTGAGCGATATTCTCGACGGTATCATCGCCCGTAAAACAGGTGTGGCTACCGCCAAATTACGTCGCATGGACAGTCAAACCGATATGGTATTTTGGGTTTGTATCGGCATTTGTGCTTGGTGGTTGAATCCAGCATTAATCGCTCAAAATCGAGTGGCCGTTCTCACCGTTTTGGGTATGGAAGCCTTAACCTACGTATTTAGTTTTCTCAAATTTGGGCGCGAAACCTGTACCCATGCCTTTTTATCCAAACTTTGGGGCATTACGCTTTTGAGTGCTTTTGTTTCCCTCATTGGCTTTGCGCATACGGGTTGGCCATTTGCTTTAGCTGTTATTTTTGGCGTGATAAGTCATTTGGATGTATATCTCATCATTTGGATTTTACCGCAATGGACCCATGATGTTCCCAGCGCCTATCATGCGTATTTGATTCGAAAAGGAATTCCGTTCAAAAAACACCGCCTTTTAAATTAATCCAATCGGTCCTTGTATTTTTTGAATAAGCTGTTCATCACCAATAGCACGACTCCAACTCCAAGTAACACCAACGCGCGGATCAAAAAGTCGGTATTAGAGAGGTCAAAAAACATCAATCGTACTATGCACAATCCCACCACCGCTAAGGATACATAACGGAAGTATTTTTCTTTTAAAGTGATGCTCAACACCAACAAGCCTAATGCTTCCAAAACCCAGAAAAAAGTAAGCGCGCCCTTGTCAAATGTGAGGTACAAAAACAAGCCAATACTCAACGTAACGGGATAAATCAAAAGGCTGTTTTTGAGAGGAAAGGAATCCAATACACGGTAGGCATAACCCACAAAAACGCCCAAGATTCCCATGAGCCCCAAATAAAAGGGTAAGTAGTCTGGGTGATAGTACCAAAATCCTAAAATGCCCAAATGCAGGTTGGCCAACATGAAGTAGATCAGTGGAATGGAAGTGTGGAAAGTCACTTTTCGTTGCACCAAATACAATTGTATAACGGCCATTACAGCCCAATAAAATGGCATCCATTTTTGATCAAGCTGACTAAATAATAGTGCCGATACCCAAATATTCACCAAAATTTGACGCCATCCATTTTCCATCGGGTGCAGGGAAGTGCGTTGCATAACCACGATCCAAACCCATGCTAATCCATAAACGCCCGTATACACCAACCATTCCATCCCTTTGAATTGCGTTTCAGCCAGTGCATAAAGCAATGAAACAATGAGCCCTAATAAGGCAATACCATCGGGAACCAAACGATGTAGGCCAATATTTTTTTGGAAACGAAGGTAATAATTGCACAGGGCAACACTCATGAACGCCAAACCGAAATACAATTCCTCTATCGATTGATACCAAAAGAGCAACAGAAATAGATTGAGCACATAAATCGTTTTCACCAGATGCTCCGATCCACTGGGCTGCTTCGAACGAAATTGAAGCACCCCATAGCCTAGCGCAAATAAAAACCCAATAGCATAATACAACGCAGTAGTGGGGTCATACAACCCAATGACTTCAATCAATTCGGGGCAACAATAACTGAAGCTGAAAATCAGCTGTAAAAAAGCAAAGAATCGAAGGGGCTCAAACCAATTCGATTTTTCATACAGTATATAATAGACCATCGGAATGGCTCCAAAATAAATGATGGAGTAGGGCGAAGGCACCACCCAAAATCCTATACTTTGGGTCATTAAAAACAAGGCCAAGGCTTCATGCGTTTTGGATAACAAAAATGGATCTGTCGCAGGATAACGTAAGGCAAAACGATGCGAAAGTCCCAAATTGATAAGCGGCAACGCCAAACCAATTCCAAAACAGCCCACCATTTCAATCCATGAAAACGAACTTACCTCGCTGCTTACATAATATAAAAGACAAAGAAACGTCAGTCCATACAGTATTTTGAAGAATTTTGCCAATTCCAACTCATTCGGCTCCGATAGAATAAGATGATGTAAAATTCGAACTAAACCAAAGGCGAGGCCAAAAAATCCTAACGTAGTCAATAAGGGTTGATAATCGCCATATTTAAAGTTAACTACAATCAAGAATAAGGTCGTAACAAGACCAAGGGTAAAGCGCACAAAAAAGCGATTTTCTGCCCATTCAGGCTTGCGCCATTGAAGGCCAGCAATCAAAGCTAATGCAAGAAGGTATAAACCGTCTATCCAATGCTCGGCCCCCTCCAAAGTCAGATAAATTACCTCGATACCCGCAAGTATGAAGAACAAAATCCGACCTAAATTGAGCAGTAAACTCGATCTGAAAAGGAGCAAAACACTCCACAGCAATGCCGCTCCCAACAGCACATAAACAAAAAGATTATGTGTCGTTTGATGATAAACCAAAGCCACCAATAAAAGTTGAAGTCCCACCGCAAAAAGACCGTTTAAGGCTACCGATGGCAACCCATAAAACGCATCAAACGACTTCCATTTGGCTGTGCCAAGGCTATATACATGTAGTCCCAAAACCAACAGCGAATGTGCAATTAGTCCATACAACCAAATGCCATAATCGTCGGTTTCCACCACGACCTTCAAACTAATGAGCAACGAAAAACCGATGTACGCATGGTATCCTATTTTTAAAATACGATGTAAAAAATCCTGCTGCTCCAAATGGGTAAACAATAAGCCCAAATTAAACGTTAGGGTGAGACCCAAAAACAAAATGGCCAAGCCGACGTTCCATTCGTTTAAGGTGATGATGGTAAATGAAAGCAGTGAAAAACTAACCAAGAAATCAACGTGATACAACCATGTAATCCCTCGTTTTTTGGCCACACGAGACGCCCAAAAACACAACACAGCACCCAGGGCTATAACTATAGTTTTAAATTTACTTCCTGTGGCATGCATTAACAATCCTGTGGCAAACAAGCTCCAATTGACCAAATGCGTCGTTAAACCCGCTTTGTCAAAGGTCGTGTGGTCATATAATTTGCGGTATTGCATCAACATACAACTCACCGCGACACCCACAATCCCTAGAATAGCTATTTTATTCTCTACATTCGTAAGAGGTGAATCGGTCACGTTAAACCAAACGTCAAAAACCAAAAACGAACCAATTACCGAAAGAATATGGTACTCCCATTTCTCTTTGTAAGAAAGTAAAATACCCACCGTAGCCGTACCCGCGGCCAGTAAAAAGGTAAGGAGCAACTTCTCGGGTATGACACACAAGATAAGCATACTGAGTACCACATGCAGTGATAAAAAAGTTTGCCTTTTGATGCGGTACCCAATCCATAAATTCAATCCAATACCAATCCCCAAAAGTCCGTACCCCAAAGTCGTTTGCTCTATAAATTGTAAAGCCGGAATCTGAGAAGCGCCAAAGCAGCCAAACAAAAACAAACTCGCTCCGGCACTGCGCAACCATAAGCCCGTTTTTTCCCAAAGCGGTTTTTTCTTCAATAGGAGATACGAACCCATTAAGAGTCCGGCATAGGCCCAAATAATGAGCACTCGGAAAAGCGGACTTACTTTGAGGGCCGTATAAATACTCAAATACCCCACGCCCAAGACCATAATCGCGGTGCCCAAAATTCCCGTCCAATTGTCAGCAAATTGGCGTTCCCATTTTTTAAAAAATAAATATAATGCCGAGGGTTCAGGAGGAGTGGGCGGAACATAAGGAGTGGGTTGAGCTGCGGTTTCAGTAACTTTCGGGGTGCTGAAGGCAGCAACGGTACTGGTCTCAGGCATTGCTTCTTGTGCGAACTCCTCTATTACTTCTGATTCTGAGAGGGATAATACTTCTTCAGGAAGCACAGGTTTCACAGCAGGCTCTACGTCCATCGGTTGCGGCGGTTCTGGTGCTTCAATCGGAGGTTCAATTTCAACAGGAGTTACCTTGATTGGTGGGCTTTTTAATTGTTGCAGTTCTTCGCGCAGCGCATTTACTTGTTGCTGCAAACTGTCCCGATCACTCGCTAGTTTGAACAATTGGGTCATCATGACGTCCACGCTCGATTTCAGCGATTGGAATTTGACCACACCATAAATTACAAGAATAAAAAGTATAAATACAAAAAACTCCATACCAAGGCCTTTAGTACTCAAATATAGAAAAACAAAACCGAAGTCGCTTTTTTATTTTTTGGGCACGCCCCGATAGCCAGTAATTTGGCCAATGATAAGGAACATTGTCTGCCGCAATCGGGGCCGGGTGATCCGCTGTATCTGCCCCTCCTCGCGTCGGGGCAGGATGCCGCTTCTCCCCCTCGTGCACTTCCTGCAGGGAATGAAAATCACTAAATCCTTAGAATTGATGGAATAACTTTTTCCCTATCCTTAAAAATAACGCACCAAACGTGTGCCCACATTGGCTGTGTTTTTAGGGAGTAAAACGGTCGCTCCGGTACTAAAATCTATGCATTTTGCCTGTGGCGTTCCCGTGTCGGTTGAACTCCAGTAGGGAATCGCTGTAAATCCGCCCGCTCCCGTTACATGTAAGTTGTCGTGAATCAGTTTTAATTCATCATGCGAAGGCAAACACCAGTCGCGTTGGTCCCCAAAATCATGCGTTAAGCCCGAAAATGCTGCAACGGTTCCATTATTCAACGCACTGCAAATTGCAGGATTCGTTGCATATTGATTCAACGATTGGTGAAAATTGGCAATAGCCACCGAGTTTTGATATCCGCTACCCACACCGTCAAATTGGGCGTTCATCAAATTGGAGGTGACACAACCCCACTCGTTGGCGGGTAAATCGTTGGGTGCCACTTCCATATAGCGCCATCCGTCCGAGTAACTTCCTTTGTCATAGGCAATAATTCCACCTGAAGGTCCGAAATCACCCACTTGATACGGTAGAATTTCGTTGCAAACTTGTAGAAAATAGCGCGATCCTCCCGAATAGCTAAGTTTTCGATACGGTCCCACAAAGCCCAAATAGTGATAACTTTTATTCCAATAGGTCGCAATGGGATTAATGCCCGCAAAGTTGATGTTGATGTACGATTTTTGATTGATAATCATCACCGTCCAGGTTCCTAAGTAGTTGTTGCCCAAATGGCGTAAAGTGATGGTGTTGTCAGGATTGGCGTAAAAAATAGCGCCTGCATATTCATTATCTGCATTATCCGGGAGGTAGGGGACTTTCGTCACACAATTCATGGGCGTGCAAAACTGACCCGAAACATACGAAATAACGCTTTCATCCGAACACGAACGTAGGGAAATCAACAGTTCATCATCGTTGTTTATACTTATTATATTGCCATTGGAATCCGTGGTTTCAATGGGATACGAAATGCTGATGCTGTGATTTAAGGGTAAATTCATCAACGTTTGAAACAAGGTGCTGTCATCGGTCATAGTCAAGTTTTGCACCGGATCCCGATTGGTATTGTACACCAACAATTGAAAAGGATACACAAAATCAATACAAATTTGCTCCTTCATCGGGTCCCCATTTTGCGAGCTGGTATTTAACATAAGTTTGAAGAGCTCATTCTGGTATCCGATAGTCGACTCAGTGCGTTCAGCGGGCTCGTTAGTACAACTCCCGACGACGAGTATGAATAGGGTGAGGTGGATGAAATGTTTGATTTTTGGTAAGGCTTTCATAGGATTGTTTTTTAGTATGACGATAAAATAGGGTGTAGGTTGCGTCAGGGCAAAACAAATTTTAAAATTTCCTTAAAACAAAAACCCCAATCGGTTGCGATTGGGGTTTTCTATTGAAAAAAAATTGTGAATTAACCTTCTTGATTTTCTTTAGCATCACCTTTCGGAGGGAAAGGTTTGCGTGGTCCACCTTCGGGACGTTTATCGTCGCGTGGAGGACGTGGTAACAATTGTTTGCGGGAAACTTTTTCTTTACGCGTTTTCGGATCAATACCCAAGTATTTCACTTGGAACACATCGCCCATATTCACTACGTCAGAAGGTTTCTCGGTGCGCTCCCAGGCCAATTCAGACACGTGAAGTAACACTTCATTTCCTGGCGCTTGGGTATATTCAACTACTGCACCAAAGTCCAACATCTTGATGACGCGAACTTCATACGTCTCGCCAATTTCAGGTTTGAAAATAATTGAATCGATTTTGGCCAAAACCATGGCGATACCGTCTGGACTGGTTCCTAAGATTTCTACAATACCTTGCTCGTCCACTTCGTTGATGACAATCGTGGTTCCCGAGGCTTTTTGTAATTCTTGAATTACTTTTCCACCGGGTCCAATAAGTGCACCAATAAAGTTGCCTGGAATAGTTCGGGTAATAATTTTTGGCGCGTGATCTTTAACGTCGGTTCTTGGAGTAGCGATGGTCTCGGTAATTTTACCTAAAATATGCATACGGCCTTCACGAGCTTGCTCCAAAGCTTGCTCCATGATGTCATAGCGCAATCCATCAATTTTGATGTCCATTTGACAAGCGGTAATTCCGTCTGCAGTTCCCGTTACTTTAAAATCCATATCCCCCAAGTGATCTTCATCACCCAAAATATCAGAAAGAACAGCAAATTTTTGTCCGTCAGTGATCAATCCCATGGCAATCCCTGATACCGGTTTAATCATTTGAACTCCCGCATCCATGAGTGCCATTGTACCAGCACAAACCGTAGCCATTGATGAGGAACCGTTGGACTCTAATACTTCTGAAACCACACGAATAGTATATGGACAATCGGCAGGAATCATATTCTTTAAGGCGCGTTGTGCCAAATTTCCATGGCCTACTTCACGGCGCGACGTTCCACGTAACGGTTTAGCCTCTCCAGTAGAGAAAGGAGGGAAGTTGTAGTGTAAATAGAATTTCTCTTCCCCTTGTTCAGAAGCGTTATCAATCACATTGGCTTCGCGTGATGTTCCAAGGGTTACTGTGGCCAAGGCTTGTGTTTCCCCACGGGTAAACAATGATGATCCGTGAACAGAAGGTAAGTAATCTGTTTCACACCAAATAGGTCTGATTTCAGTTGTTTTTCTTCCATCCAAACGAATGCCTTTTTCTAAAATCACATTGCGTACGGCCTCTTTTTGTGTTTTGTAACTGTATTTACCAACTAACCCAGCTAAATCGGGGTTTTCGGCGTATTCTTCTTCGCTAAAAAGCGCTTTTACTTCTTCCTTAACTGCCGCAAATTTTTCGCCTCTTTCGCTTTTAGCAGAAGCTTCTTGTGCGATAGCATAATACTTGTCATATGAAGCTGCTTTTACTTTTTTGTACACCTCTTCATCTTCAACTTCACCTTCATATTCGCGGTAGGCAGGAGAACCAACAGCGGCTCTCAATCGCTCTTGCGCTTGAATTTGAATTTTAATGGCTTCGTGAGCAAACTTGATGGCTTCAATCATTTCGGCCTCTGAAATTTCTTTCATTTCGCCTTCTACCATCGCAACAGAATCCATAGAGGCCCCAATCATCATGTCGATGTCTGAACGCTCTAAATCGGCACGACTTGGGTTGATGACTAATTTTCCGTCAACACGGGCTACACGAACTTCCGAAATTAAGTTGTAAAATGGAATGTCAGAAACAGCCAATGCAGCCGAAGCGGCCAAACCTGCTAAAGCATCGGGCATCACCTCTTCGTCATGCGACATCAATTGAATCATGATTTGGGTTTCGGCGTGATAATCGTCTGGGAATAAGGGACGCAATACGCGGTCAACCAAACGCATGGTTAATACTTCCGCGTCACTGGGACGAGCTTCACGTTTAAAGAATCCGCCAGGGAAACGCCCTGCAGCGGCAAATTTTTCACGGTAATCTACCGTTAAAGGTAAAAAGTCTACTCCGGGATTGGATGTACGTGCCGATACGGCAGTGGCCAATAGCATAGAATTGCCCATGCGAACAACAACCGAACCATCGGCTTGTTTGGCAAGTTTCCCGGTTTCAATGGTGATGGTTCTTCCATCGGCCAAAGTAATGGTTTCTTGGGTTACTTTTGGAATCATAAAATTTAATTCTGTTTTTAATTAAGGTTAGTTGTGTTGTTGTTAGTTGTTGTAACCCAATGAAAAACTGAAACTTTTTTTAATAGTGTTTAAAAAAAAGAGGCGCGCAGGCACCTCTTTAGTTTTGTATTATTTTCTAATACCTAATTCCTTGATGATTTCACGATATCTGTTGATATCTTTATTTTTCAAGTAATCGAGCAAGCTTCTTCGTTTACCTACCAATTTCACCAACGAACGCTCAGTGTTGAAATCGTGACGATTTTTTTTCAAGTGCTCCGTTAAGTGGTTAATTCTGAATGTGAACAAAGCGATTTGTCCTTCTGCTGACCCTGTGTTTGCAGCAGCTCCTCCGTGTTTAGCGAAGATTTGTTCTTTAACTTCTTTAGTCAAGTACATGCTAATATTTATTTAAATAATTATTATGTAGATTGGGTCGTTCCCAATTCGGTTGCAAAGGTAGCCTTATTTTTGAATTAGACAAATAAAAAAAAGGAATTAAAATAATTTGGCAACTTCTTGATTTACAAACTCCAAGAAACGTTCGTCAGCTTCTGAAAACGGGTCGAGTACATGACTGTCAATATCGATTTGACCCATATTTTGACCGCGAACAAACAACGGAACTACGATTTCTGATTTGACCGTAAAACTACAAGCGATGTAATTATCTTGGGCCGAAACATCGGGAACCACAAAGTTGGTGTTGGATTCGGCGACTTGCCCACAAATACCTTTCCCAAAAGGAATTACAGTATGGTCGGTGGGAGCCCCTACGTAAGGTCCTAGATGCAAAGTACGCGTTTCATGGTCGGCAAAGTAAAATCCTACCCAATTGTAATAGGATACTTTTTCATTCAAAAGCGCGCATAGTTCGAGTAACTTTTCATCCCGTGATTTAACGGGTTGCGATAAAATCGAGACGACTTCGGGCTGTAAATCTTCAAAATGCATTTGCGGTATTTTTTTGCAAAAGTAACCAATGGCTTTTCGTATTTTTACCTAAAATTTGTTAAAAAACTTTGAACGCAAACCGTCAGGCATACCGTCCTTTCTTATTTTTTCTCCTTCGTTTTGGAGCGGCGTATCTGCTCTTTGTGTTTCTCTATGCTACGTATTTAGGTCAATTTGATGTAAAACAAAAAGAGGTTGATTCCATTACCTATGAAGTAGCCCAACAATCAAAATTTGTATTGCAATTTTTTGATGATTCCGCATCCATTGCCCCCAATCCAAAGGAAGCAGGGGTCAAATTATTCTACCGTCAACGATGGATTGCCCGTATCATTGAAGGATGTAATGCGGTTAGTGTGATGATTCTCTTTGTCAGTTTTGTGATTGCCTTTCGAGGAAAAATGAAATCCATGCTTTGGTTTATCCCGCTGGGAATAGTCGTTATTCATTGTGCCAATATTTTGCGTATTGCCTTGTTGGCTGTGGCTTTATACCATTTCCCGCAAGCCGAACATGTACTCCATGGGGTGCTTTTTCCCTTAGCTATTTATGGAATAGTATTTCTGTTATGGATGGTATGGGTAAATCGTTTTTCAAATTATGCACAACGCGATGAGGTTAAGTAAGCGACAAATTTTTGGGGCATTGGTATTGGTACTCCTTCTTGTGGGTATTCGTGCTGGTGAGTCTTCATTATTCTATGATCCTTTACAAATGTATTTTAAGGGCGATTTTCAAAACCTCCCGATTCCCAATATTGATTCCCAACAATACCTACTTCATTTGGTGTTACGCTACGTTCTCACGAGTCTTATTTCACTTGGGATTCTTGCACTTTTGTTCAAAAATTCACCCTTGTTGCGTTTTGTTGCAGGTTTGTATGCTGTTTTAGGGGTTTTATTGGTAGTGTTGTTTTTTGGGGTTCTTACCTACTTTGGAAATACCCACAAACAAGAATTGTTCTACATTCGTCGTTTTTTGATTCAACCTATTTTTCTGCTTCTTTTTTGCCCTGCGCTTTATTATCAAAATAAACATCAATAACCGTATTATTTCGTACCTTTAAGGGATAAAGGTAGCGGTATGAAAGTAGTAAAACAATCGGGGCATTATGTTGATTTTGATCGTGAAAAACTTCGTAAGTCCATGTTGCGTTCTGGAGCCGAAGCGTCTTTGGTCGACCATGTGGTTCAAAAAATAAGCGAATCACTATACGACGGAATAAGTACCCGCAAAATCTACAAGCAAGCGTATGCATTACTAAAAAAAGAATCCAGTTCCCATGCAGCACGATATAATTTAAAAGCAGCTTTGCAAATGTTAGGCCCAGCAGGCTTTTTCTTTGAAAAGTTTATCGCAAGACTTTTTGAACGACAAGGATACCAAACAGCGGTAAATTGTTTTTTGCAAGGAACTTGTGTTACCCATGAAATTGATGTAGTGGTTCAAAAAAATGAAATTACATCCATGATAGAATGTAAGTTTCATGCTACGCCAGTTGCCGTAACAGATGTAAAGGTGCCTATGTATATACTTTCCCGTTTCAATGATATTAAGCCGATTGAACATAAAGTATTTGGTCATTTCTACACGATAACAGCTTGTATATTAGTCACTAATAATCGGTTTACGACAGATGCTTTAACCTTCGGTACATGCAGTGGTCTAACCTTATTAAGTTGGGATTATCCCCAACATGAAAATATTCGACATCTCATCGATCGTGAAGGATTGTACCCCATAACATGCTTGACTACATTAACCGCAGTCGAAAAGGAAAAGGTGTTGATTCAAGGCATTATCTTGGTGTCTGACGTGCCCAATCAATCCCATGTATTGGAAACTATCGGACTAAGTCCACAGCGGATAAAAAATGTTTTGCAAGAAATTCGAGAACTCACCAAAACGTAAGGGCAGTATGAAAGTAACTTTTTTGGGCGGTGTAGGTACCGTCACAGGGTCAAAAACCTTAATTGAATCGGAGGGTATTCGAATTCTCGTAGATTGTGGACTTTTTCAAGGACTTAAAAATCTTCGGGAGTTGAATTGGGAATCCTTGCCTATTTTGCCAAAAACGATTGATTTTGTATTGCTTACCCACGGGCATCTCGATCATTGTGGGTGGCTCCCTTGTTTGGTGGCTCAAGGTTTTGAGGGTAAAATTTTCTGTACTCCAGCTACGCGTGATATTACAAAGTTGATATTGTCGGATAGCGCTAAAATTCAAGAAGAGGAAGCTGAACGAGCAAACAAAGAACGGTTTTCAAAACATGAAGTCGCCCGCCCACTTTATACCGTTGAAGAAGCCGAAGCGGTTTTTCCACTGATACATTCAATTCAGGAAGAAGTTGCAATCCCCCTCGATCCTGAAATTTCAGCCCTTTTTTTTCGTGCAGGACATATTCTTGGTGCGTGTTCGATTCAACTTACACTAGAAGGAAAGACTCTTGTTTTTTCTGGTGACATAGGTCGTGAACACGATGATTTAATGCTTGCGCCAATACGACCCAAAAAAGCGGATTTTGTTTTTTTGGAAAGTACCTATGGCAATCGCATCCATCCCGTTGAGCTGGTAAAAGAGATTTTGGCGGAAGTTGTCAATTCTACTTTTGAAAAAGGGGGGACTGTTTTGATTCCTAGTTTTGCTGTTGAACGTGCTCAAGTATTGATGTATTTGTTATGGCAATTAAAACAAGAGAATCGTATTCCTAATATCCCTTATATTTTGGATACCCCAATGGGGATGAGTGTATTGCACCTTTTTAAAAATTATCCTAAGGCCCATAAATTACCCTTGCATGAATGTGAGGCGATGAGTCACATGTTTCAAATTATTTCCAATTACAAAGAAACCATAGCAACCATTTATGACGCCCGCCCCAAAGTGGTTATCGCTGCCAGTGGAATGCTAACAGGGGGTCGAATATTAAGTTATCTTGAGCGTTATCTTGATCGTCCCGAGACGTCAATTGTTTTGGTTGGGTATCAAGCCGAAGGAACCCGCGGCCGAAAATTACTTGAGGGGGTAAAAGAACTAAAAATGTTTGGAAAATATATTCCCGTAGAGGCTACTGTTTACGAAATTGAAGGTCTATCTGCTCATGCCGATCAAACGGGTTTGCTCCAATGGCTGAATGAAATGCAATGGCCTCCTCAAACCCTTTTTTTGGTTCATGGTGAAAATGAAGCGGCCGATGGTTTGCGGGTAAAAATTCAAGAAACATATGGGTGGACTGTCCATATCCCGCATCTTGGTAGTTCGCTGACCATTTGATTTTTAACTTTCCATTATCTAAACTTAGCTCAAATCTGAGTATCTTTGTGCCATGTTGTTGCGAAAGTTTCTTACGGTTTGTCTTGCAGTCCTAATTGGGTTTGCCCAAATGGGGGTCGCTTTGCATGTACACTATTGTGGCGGAGAAGTAGCTTCTGTAAAAACCGTTTTGGGGTTCACTGAACTTGCCGCACAAATGGAGGACACGTGTTGTGGTGAGGATGCAACCCCTCCCGAGAAAATGTCTTGTTGCAAAGACAAGAAATTCAAATTCAAAGACACAACCGAGAAGTTACTTGTTAAAGATATTTCGCCTGAATTGCTGGCTTTAGAAGGTAATAGCGCTTTCTCTTTAGCTTCTTTTTTGTCGAAAGCTACGGTTTATAAGAAACCAATTTTAGCCTATTATTGCGATGCGCATGGGCCGCCCTTGTACGCGCGCTATTCCCAACGCTTATTTTACGCTTGATTTATTATTTGACCCGTATCTCTTTTGTCAAATAATAAATTATTGCATTTATGAAAACACATACGTTTGTAGTCGCGTTGTGCTTTTCTATGATGAGCTTTGGTCAACAAAAATTGGACGAAGTCAAAGTAGAGGGCAAATCGCGAAGCATACAAAAATCCCTATCCAAAACCACCAATACCGCCGTAGTAACCTCCAAAGAGTTGCTCAAAGCCGCGTGTTGTAACCTTGCCGAGAGTTTTGAAACCAATCCCTCCATTGACGTTAATTTCTCGGATGCGCTTACCGGCACTAAGCAAATCCGAATGCTCGGATTAACAAGTCCCTACATCCTTATTGCCGAGGAGAACATCCCTTCAGTGCGGGGAGCTTCCCAAATATTTGGGCTTTCCTTTATTCCGGGGACCTGGGTCGAAAGTATACAAATTACCAAGGGAGCTGGCAGTGTTGTCAATGGCTATGAGAGTATTTCTGGGCAAATCAATACCGAATTGATAAAACCCCAAAAAGACATTCCTTTTTTCCTCAATGCCTATGCCGACAATGGAAACCGCTATGAATTGAACACCCATTTTAGTGCCAAATTGGGCAAGTACTGGGCCTCGAGTTTGTTTATTCATGGCAATGCCCGTCTAGGCAAAAATGACATGAACGACGATGGATTTCTCGATAATCCCTTGGGGCAACAGTTCAATATCACCAATCGTTGGCAGTATACCAATCCCGAAACCGGTTGGGTGTCTTTTTTTAACCTCAAATATTTGAATGATCAAAAGCAAATGGGTGAAGTCGATTTTCATCCCCACCATCATCGGGGAACGACGCAACGTTGGGGCTCCGAAATCAACACCGAACGCTTTGATATAACCACCAAATCGGGCTATGTATTCAAAGGCATGCCGTACCAAAGTTTAGGATTTCAAAATGCCTTTTCGTATCATCATCAATCCTCCTATTTTGGCTTGCGCGAATATGGCATGAAGCAGCAAAGTTTGTACTCCAATTTCATTTTCAACTCCATTATTGAAAATACCCGAAACAAATTTTCTACAGGAATCAATGCAACACTAGATCGCTACACCGAAGTGTTTGATGCCACCGATTACAGTCGTATCGATAACGCCATTGGAACTTTTTTTGAGTATACCTTCGATAATGGAAAAACGCTGAGTTACATTTTGGGGGGACGTGTCGATTATCACAATCGTTTGGGCGTGTTTTTTACACCTCGTTTTCATTTGCGCTACAATCCATGGGAGTTTGGCGTATTGCGCTTATCGATGGGGCGCGGTAAAAGAGCGGCCAATATTTGGGCTGAAAATCAAACGTTATTCAACAGCTCCCGTCAATTTGTGGTGCAAAATTCAGGCGGCTCCTTGTATGGTTTAGATCCAGAGATTGCTTGGAATTATGGGCTTAGTTTTACCCAAAAGTTTCGCATTTTCAATAAAAACGCTTCGTTTACCATAGATGCCTACCGCACCGATTTTCAAAATCAAGTAGTTGTCGATGTCATGCAAAATGCACAACAGGTGATCTTTTACAATTTAAAGGGGCGTTCGTATGCCAATACCTTGCAACTTGATTTTGATTTCGAACCCCTTCATCGGTTGAATATTCGAAACTCGTTTAAGTATTATGATGTGGCTACCGACTATTTGTCGGGGCGTTTTCAACGGCCGCTACAAGCGAGAAATCGTTTCTTTTCCAATATCGAGTATGAAACAGCACTCACCGAGAAACAGCAACAATGGAAAATGGATGCCACTTACAATTGGATAGGAGTACAGCAATTGCCCTTTACAGGAAACAATCCTACTACCGCACAAATGGGTGATTTTTCCCCTTCCTATTCGTTGGTCAATGCGCAAGTTACCCGCGTTTTTTCCCGATCGTTTGAAGTCTATTTGGGGGCAGAAAATGTATTCAACTACCAGCAAGAACGGGCAATTTTGGGAGCAGACGCACCTTTCGGGCCCTTTTTTGATGCCACCATAACCTATGCTCCTGTTTTTGGTCGAATGGTGTACACAGGATTACGTTACAAAGTCTTATAATTTTAAAAACAATATTTATATCGCAACAATTATGAAAAATGTACTGATTTTAATGATGGCCTTCCTTTCCCTTCAAGGATGGGCCCAAGAGAAAAAGAATAAAAATGCCTCCTATACTTTTGAAGTGAACGGCAATTGTGAAACCTGCAAACAACGCATTGAAAAAGCGGCTTATGCGGTCAAAGGTGTAAAATCGGCTGTGTGGGATATCGAAACCCACCAGTTGCAGTTGATCATCAACGAGGAGAAAACCACTCTCGATGCGGTAAAAAAAGCCATTGCCGCAATCGGGCATGATGTTATCGGTTCCTACAAGGCTCCCGATGCGGTGTATGAAAACTTACACCATTGTTGTAAGTACGAACGATAACAAACAATCCCGGCGATGAAGTCGGGATTTTTTTTAAAATTATCTAAAAATCAACAGTTGTTAAAAAATATCAGATACCTTTGTTCCTAGGTATGAATGCAAATAAGAATATGGCAAAGACCCAAATGGGGAAGAAAAGTTTTGTTTCTTCGCTCTTGCTTTCTTTGTTTGTAGTTGCCTTTCTAACTTCTTTTGTTACTCCAACTTTTGACATTCACACTCCTTTAATTACTCAAAAAGAGCAATTTAAAAGTAACAAAGAACGTTTTTCGCAAGCCTATTCCTTCTCTGACACGGATGATTTACCCCTTTTAGATGAAATTGAAGGGGATGATCTTTTTGATTTAAGTTCGTGTAATGAGACATTATTTATTCGTGATACTTTTGAGAATAACAATTCTTTACGATTACCAGCAAACGAAATTATAGCGGTAAAACAAACACCGCTGTATATTCTTTTCTGTTCTTTAAAAATCCATTTAAGCTAAATAAAAGTTACTGTGCTCATTGCGTAATGAGTGCCATTAATAGTGAGACTTAACTCGAGTTTTCCCTTAACTTTTATTTATTTCTATGCAATCTATCGAATCAGGTTTTGACGAACAACATGTTCTTCATCACCTCAAACACTATTTGCCTGCACAAAATCCGCTTAAAGATTTCGTGCATCACAATACCTTGCATGCCTTTCAAGACCGAAATTTTCATACAGCGCTTCACGAAGCCGCAACCTTGTTTGGGTATCATACCTATCTATCGTTGGCTGAGTTTCGTGCGCGTTATGCCAAAGGTGAAATTCATCCAGGTATTGTACAACGGGTTATTCAGCGCCAAAAAAAGGAGTCTGAACATGAAACTTGGCTTTGTAATTTAGTTTACAAAACCTATGACGAATCTTCTCAGCCTCGCATTGGAGCGTTACGGGCGCATTGGAGAAAAGCTTATGCAGTCAATTTAGAAAAGTTAACATATAGTTTACTCTTTAAATTACTGTGTAGTTATTTGGATCAAGGCGTAGCTGTTATTCCTTTTCCATTGGCATCCGAGGGCTTATTGGAGGGCTTAATTGCCCTTGAAAAACAAAGTGCGGTGAGTTTGTTTCGATCGCCTCGTGCCCGAAAATTACTGTTCAAAAAAGCATCAATCACCGAGTTGTTACACCTCGTGGTAGGCGACGAACGCTATTATGAGCAATATTTATTTGACCAACAATTTGGGCATCCAGGTTGGAGCGGTATGGTGGCTACAATTGAGTGTAACCCCGCTTCTTTATTGGATAAAAAAAACATAACCCTCGAAGCGTTGATTCAACTCGAATTACTTTTAGAAATCGATGCTTTAGATGCTAAGTTTAATGAGATTTGGGCACCCTTAGCCTACAAAATCAAACAACCCCCCTTGGATTTATTTTCAGAAGTCAAGTCCAACGAGTTGTTTGAAGTGTATCATTTATGGCAAGAAGCTTTCGAATGGTCGTTGTATGATCGCGTTTTGGCGGGTTTACAAATGATTGCTCCCGAATCCAAAAATGAAAATCCTTCCTTTCAAGGTTTGTTTTGTATGGATGACCGCGAATGTTCATTTCGGCGACACATAGAGCACTTAGACAAAAATGCGATGACCTTTGGTACAGCAGCTTTTTTCAATTTTGAGTTTTATTACCAACCCATTAACGGGAAGTTTTTTACCAAACTTTGTCCCGCTCCAGTAACACCAAAGTTTTTGGTAAAAGAGCTCGATCGAAAGAAAAAGCAAGCCGTCGATTTCACCTATCACAAAGGCTCCCACAACTTGTTTTTTGGCTGGATTATTTCACAAACCTTAGGGTTTTCAGCAGCTTTAAAACTTTTTCTAAACATTTTTAATCCCAAGATGACGCCTGCTACGAGTGCATCCTTCAAGCATTTGCATAAAAAGTCGCAGTTGATGATTGAAAATAAAAGCCCTGAAGATCGTGTTGATGGACTACAAGTGGGTTTTACGGTTGAGGAAATGGCAAATCGCTTGGAAGGCTTATTAAGAAGTATCGGACTCGTAGATCATTTTGCCCCAATTGTTTATGTCGTAGGTCATGGGGCAACCAGTGTGAATAACACCCATTACGCCGGCTACGATTGTGGGGCGTGTAGTGGTCGTCCAAGTTCGGTGAATGCCAAAGTCGCTTGTTTTGCGGCCAATCACCCAAAAGTGCGGGAAGTTTTGAAACAACGCGGAATTCATATTCCGTATACGACCCAATTCTTGCCAGCCCTGCACGATACGACGCGTGACGAAATTACATTTTATGATGAAGAAATTCTTTCAGAACATAACCGTCATTTGCATCAACACCATGAACTCACTTTTTTAAGCGCTCTAGAAACCAATGCTGTCGAACGCTCACGGCGCTTTGATTTGATTGATTCCAAAGGACAACCAAAAGTTATTCATGAAAAAATAAAACGTCGATCGGTTTCCTTATTTGAACCTCGCCCTGAATTAAATCACGCAACCAATGCGATGGCTATTGTAGGACGACGCACGCTATCCAAGCAATTGTTTCTTGACCGTCGTTCTTTTTTAAACTCCTATGATTATGAGGTCGATCCTACGGGAGATTATCTTTCTGGAATTTTAAGTGCCGTGGCTCCCGTGGCTGGAGGCATTAATTTGGAGTACTATTTTTCCCGAGTTGACAATCATAAATTGGGCGCCGGAACGAAACTTCCGCACAATGTCATGGGGTTGATTGGAGTAGCCAATGGAATTGATGGCGATTTACGACCGGGCTTGCCGAGTCAAATGATTGAGGTGCACGATCCCGTGCGAATACTAATCGTAGTCGAGCATTTTCCGGAAGTGGTTCACTATGCCATTACCAAAAATCCAGCTACCTACGAATGGTTTAAAAATCAATGGGTAAAATTGGTGGTGGTACATCCCGAAACTCATGCGATTTTTCATTTTGAAAATGAGCAATTTGTATCCTATATACCGCTTACTTCCGAGTTGGAAGTGATTCAAGATGAAATGCCTAAAGTGGTTGAAACCTTAGACAATCTACCCGTTTATATTATTAACTAAAACGCAGGGACATGAATACGCTATTGCAATATTTTATTTTACTTCCTGGTTTAGGATTTGTAGTGAGTTTAGTGCTACCTGAACGCAATGAAGCTGCGATTTCAAAATGGGCCTTCGGTACCGTAGTGGCGCAATTGTTGGGGTTAATGGTGTTTATTGTGCTTTGGATTTTATCAGGTCCGTTACCTTTAAATTTGAAGGAAATCACACTGTTAAAAACCGCTCATTATGAGTTTTTTGTCGACTTTTATTTTGATAAAGTTTCGGCAGTATACTTGTTAATCGGAGCGCTTTTAACCGGGATGATTACTACTTATAGTCGCTATTATTTACACCGTGAAAAAGGGTATAAGCGATTTTTCAATACGGTTTTATTCTTTTTTTTCGGGTATAACCTCACCCTTCTCTCGGGTAATTTTGAAACTCTTTTTATCGGTTGGGAAATCATCGGAATCTCCTCCTTTTTGTTGATTGGATTTTATCGAGAACGCTACTTGCCCGTGCGCAATGCTTTTAAAGTATATTCGGTGTATCGCATTGGGGATGTTGGATTGATTTTGGCCATGTGGGCCAGTCATCATTTGTTTCATGAAAATATCACATTCATGAAGTTGGCCAATGCTGATTTGGTTAGCGAGCATCTGCAAAGCCATACGTTTATTGGAGCATTCATTGCGTTGTGTTTGGCTTGTGCAGCCGCTGCAAAATCGGCTCAAGTTCCATTCTCCACTTGGCTCCCACGGGCTATGGAGGGTCCCACACCGTCCAGTGCTATTTTCTACGGCTCTTTGTCGGTGCATTTAGGTGTCTTTTTAATGTTGCGCACCTTTCCGTTTTGGGAACATCAAACCTCGATGCGTATTGCAATTGGATTAATGGGATTGGTTACCAGTATTGCAGCATCAGTAATGGCCAATGTACAGTCCACCGTAAAAAGTCAAGTCGCCTATAGTTCCATTTCGCAAATCGGTTTGATTTTTATCGAAATCGCCTTGGGTTGGGACACCCTAGCCTTAATCCATTTTGCCGGAAATGCTTTTTTACGCACGTATCAATTACTGGTTTCCCCATCGGTGGTGAGCTATTTAATTCGTGAACAGTTTTACACCTTTCAACCAAAAGATTACTCCCGCAGCGGCTTTTTACCTCAAAAATGGCAGTCTACATTGTATGTTTTGGGACTTAAAGAGTTTAACCTCGAAGGAGTGCTCAGTCTGCTATTGTGGCATCCGCTGAAAAAGATTGGGAAACTATTGGATTTTCTCAACTTAAATCGTGTATACGCAGTGTTCATTCCTGTGTATGGTCTAGGAATTCTTTGTTTTCTGTATCGAAATCAACTGCCGTATCAGATTGTCGGGAATTTACCAGAGTTGTTTGGGGTGTTCGGATTAATCTTTGTTTTTAAAGCTTTTTCAGAACGAAAAAGTCCGTTTGTCGCTTGGACTTTAGTCGTGCTTAATCATTTTTGGATTGCTTTGGCTATCGCATTTAATGAAAAAGTAGATTGGAACGAGCAATTCGTTTACCTATCGGGAGTTGTAATGGCGGGTTTAGTGGGTTATTGGGCATTATTGATGTTGAAAAAAATGGAAAAACGGATATTGATCAGTCAGTATCTGGGCCATGTGTATGAACATCCAAAATTTGCCTTCCTCTTTCTATTAGCCACCTTAGGGATAACAGGCTTTCCGATCACAACCACATTTATTGGAGAAGATTTGATCTTTAGTCATGTAGAAAGCCATCAATTTGTGCTAGCGTTCTTGATTTCATCCAGTTTTATCGTTTCAGGAATTGCTGGAATTCGGCTTTATGCCCGATTGTTTTTAGGTCCACACGTAAAGACCTATCATGAGTTACCTTATAAATCATCTTAAAATTTAGTTATGTCAAAAAATAATTCCATTCCCGCCGAAGGTATGACGGGATTTAGAGTACATTTTCAATCCGATGCTACATCGGGATTTGTTGTTTTTTTATTAGCCTTACCGCTGAGTTTAGGTATTGCAAAAGCTTCTGATTTTCCACCATTGATGGGGTTAATAACCGCAATTATTGGTGGTATTGTAGTTAGTTTTATCATGGGTTCACGCCTCACGATTAAAGGACCTGCAGCAGGATTGATCGTAATCGTTGCTGGCGCAGTAGCTGATTTTGGAGGTGGTGAACAAGGGTGGCGGTATACGCTAGGCGCCATTGTAGTAGCTGGATTTATTCAAATACTGTTTGGTGTTTTCAAGTTTGGAAAATTAGTTGATTTTTTTCCGCTTTCGGCCATTCACGGCATGTTGGCGGCCATTGGATTGATAATTATTGCCAAACAAGTCCCCGTTCTTTTAGATATTGATCCCGTACAAACAAAAGGGGTGAGTCCGTTGGGATTGTTTGCAAAGATTCCTTATTTTCTTCAACATTTAGATCCAAAAGCAACCGTAATCGGAGTGGTGAGTTTGGTTATCATGTTGGGTTGGCCTTCCCTAAAAAATAGTTATTTGAAAAAAATACCAGCGCCACTTATGGTTTTGTTTGTAGCAATTCCTGCCGAGTTGATGATGGATTTTCAGCACACCGAGCCAGTATATGCGTTGGTTCACATAGGGGATTTATTGGATAATGTTCGGTTGAATGTAGATTTTCATGGCACTGCCCAATTGGGACTGTTTGTAAAATATGTGGTCATGTTTGCTTTGGTAGGAACATTAGAGTCCTTGCTCACGGTTAAAGCCATTGATTTGTTGGATCCCTATAAACGGAAATCCAATCCCAATAAAGATTTAATTGCTGTTGGTTTAGGTAATGTTATTGCAGGGGTATTAGGGGGGTTGCCTATGATTTCTGAAGTGGCGCGATCCTCAGCCAATGTTTCCAATGGTGCCAAAACGCGTTGGGCAAATTTTTATCACGGTTTTTTCTTACTAGCTTTTGTCTTACTGGCCTCCCATCTTATCGAATTAATTCCCAACACTGCGCTGGCGGCCATGTTGATTACAGTCGGTATTCGATTGGCACATCCCAAAGAATTTATCCACACATTTCGTATTGGGAAAGAGCAGTTGTTCATTTTTTTAATAACAATTTTTTTCACCCTTTATGAAGATTTATTGGTGGGAATAGCCGCAGGAATTGTAGTAAAGATGTTGATTCATTGGTTTCATGGCACACCCTTAACGTCCTTTTTTAAAGCCCCAACAGTAGTTTCTTTTGAAGGGAATACGTACCGAGTTGAAATAGATAAAGCAGCCATTTTCACTAATTTTTTAGGAATTAAAAGAAAGTTGGAAGAGATTCCCTCTGGATTTCAAGTCACCATCGACCTTCAAAAAACAAAGTTGGTTGATCACTCTGTGATGGAAAGTTTATATCATTTTAAACATGAATATGAATCCCTAGACGGAGGAAGTGTAGTATTAGTCGGTCTAGAAGAACATATTCCACTTTCCGATCATGAGTTGGCGGGACGTAAAAAGAAGTAAGTTTATGAAGTTAAATCGCTTTCCATTAACCGCATTACTTTTGGTTTCTCTTGGATTATCCTTTCCTTGTTTTGGTCAAGCGTATTGGAAAAACCACCAAGTGAATCTCAACGAAACAGGAACGCATTACATCAAGGTAAACGCTTTATTTCAAGGGTGGATTCGCAATCTAGAGTATAATCCCGGATCGACTGTTTTTGGATATCCCAAAGCAGCGGGAACCGATATTGGAATCCGGAGGTACCGAATTGTACTTTTTTCTCAAGTTTCCGACCGAGTTTTTTTTTACAGTCAGTTGGGAGAGAATAACTACAACAACATAAATGATCGAAAACAAGGTTTTTTTGTACATGATGCGTATGGCGAATATGAAGTAGATAAAAAACGGCTGTCGATGGGGGCGGGGCTATCCGGTTGGAGTGGTCTTTCGCGTTTTTCAGCCGCGTCAGTAACCACCATTATGGGGTTGGATTCTCCCATTTTCCTACAGTCCACAAACGATGTTAACGATCAGTTTTTACGCAAGTTGTCTTTTTATATCAAAGGCAAATTAGGGCGTTTGGATTATCGTATGGAATGGGCACAACCTATGGCCATTCAAAAAAGTAGTGTTTTTAATGCTGCGGCTCCTCTAACCACGGTGACCTCATTTTCGGCAGAACCACCGAAAGTGCAATGGAACGGCTACTTCCAATACCAATTTTTGGATGAAGAAAGTAATTTAACACCCTACACCACAGGAACTTATTTGGGTTCAAAGAAGGTGTTTAATATTGGGGCTGGATTTATCTACCAAAAAGAGGCTTTGTGGCAGTTAGCAGTCGCCGATGATCCGAGTTCTGTTCGACGGTTTCCGATGAAGCATTGGGCTGTCGATGTATACTATGACCGACCCGTGGGTTCAAAAGGAGCCGCCTTACATGGTTACGCAACCTGGGTTTCCTATGATTTTGGCGCTGATTATTTACGTAATTCTGCGATTATGAATCCTGCCAATGGAACTACGCAAACCGACTTGTTGAACGGCTCAGGAAACGGATTTCCAATGTATGGCACGGGTACTATTTTGTATGCGCAATTAGGGTATAAATTTCCTGAACATATGCTCGGGAATACCACCATAATGCCCTATGCTGCAGTGCAACAGGCTCATTATGATCGACTGCAAGACCCTATGGTTTTTTATGATGTTGGGATGAATTGGTTGTTGTCGGGGCATCAATCAAAACTAACACTAGCCTATCAAAATAGACCGTTATTCAATACCCATGGAGATTTAATAGATCGAAAAGGCGCCTGGATTGCACAGTATCAGATTTTTTTGAATTAGGACTATTAATTGTGGTTTGCATCCGGAATTTGTTTTTCAATGACCGGATGCTTTTTTCTACCAAAAAATTAAGACGTCTTTTAGAAAATAATGCCTAATTTCACGACCTCAAAAAATAGATTTCATGGACCACTTTGATTGGAAACAACTTTTTAACCCTGAATTTTACATTTTACTGGAAGTTGGAGGCATTAAAATAGGCCTTTATGTGGTGTTGTTTATCGTTTTTGCCGAAACAGGACTGCTAGCGGGTTTCTTTTTGCCAGGGGATAGCTTGCTGTTCCTTTGTGGGATATACAGCGAACTCTTGATGCGGGATTTTTCAACCGGAAGTGATTTTGTAAATGTAACCTTGCTCGCATTTATGGTGGCCGTGATGGGAATCATAGGCAATATGTTTGGCTATTGGTTTGGAAAAAAGAGTGGCAGTTACTTATACAAACGTGAAGATAGTCTGTTTTTTAAGAAAAAGTATTTGTACCAGTCCAAAGAATTTTTTGACAAATACGGAAGTCGGGCCGTTGTGTTTGCACGCTTTTTACCTATTGTGCGCACCTTTGCTCCTGTGATTGCCGGGATTGTTGAAATGGACCGTAAAAAGTTTATGTTTTACAATATCCTTGGATCAATACTTTGGTCCGTGACGATGATATTCGCAGGACATTATTTGTATGAGTTGTTTAAAGTTCAATTCAATATTGATTTAAAACACTATATCGAATACATTGTCATCGGTATCGTACTGGTGACTACGGTTCCCGTGATCATGAAGTTTGTACGAAAACGAAAATAATCGTAGAAAATAGTTCAATAAAAAATCCGACGATCATAACAACCGTCGGATTTTTTTATGCTTAGGTAGTTAAGCTTACATCATACCGGGCATACCGCCGCCCATCGGCATTGCAGGAGCTGATTCCTCTTTGATCTCCACCAAAGCACATTCGGTGGTTAAAATCATTCCAGCTACCGAAGCCGCATTTTCCAAAGCAACGCGTGTTACTTTTTTCGGATCGATAATCCCTGCTTTCAACATGTCAACATATTCATCGGTTTTGGCATTGTATCCAAAATCTCCTTTACCATCGGCCACTTTTGCTACGACTACAGAACCTTCTAAACCAGCGTTCTCTACAATAGTACGTAAAGGCGACTCCACGGCACGAGAAACGATTTGAATTCCTGTCGCTTCATCTGCATTTTCAGCTTTTAAATCGGCTAAGGCTGCTTTGGCACGCAATAAAGCCACACCGCCACCCGCTACAATACCTTCTTCTACGGCGGCACGTGTTGCATGTAACGCATCGTCAACACGGTCTTTTTTCTCTTTCATTTCTACTTCAGAGGCAGCACCAACATACAATACGGCCACACCACCGGCTAATTTAGCCAAACGCTCTTGCAGTTTTTCACGGTCGTAATCCGAAGTCGTGGTCTCAATTTGCGCTTTAATTTGATTCACACGATTTTTAATCATGTCGGCATTACCAGCACCGTTGACAATGGTCGTGTTGTCTTTGTCGATAGTTACTTTTTCAGCAGTTCCCAACATTTCAAGCGTCGCATTTTCCAAGGTAAAGCCACTTTCTTCAGCGACAACCGTACCTCCTGTTAAAATAGCGATATCTTCCAACATAGCTTTTCTGCGATCACCGAAACCGGGTGCTTTTACAGCAGCAATTTTCAAGGCACCGCGTAATTTGTTGACCACCAAAGTCGACAACGCTTCTCCATCCACATCTTCGGCAATAATCAATAACGGTTTCCCCGATTGTGCCACAGGTTCAAGGATAGGCAACAATTCTTTTAAAGAAGAAACTTTTTTATCGTACAATAAAATGTAGGGGCGGTCTAAGTCCACTTCCATTTTTTCGGCATTGGTTACAAAATAAGGCGACAAATACCCACGGTCAAACTGCATTCCTTCGACAACATCCACATAAGTGTCGGTTCCTTTGGCCTCTTCAACGGTGATAACTCCTTCTTTACCCACTTTTGAGAAAGCGGTCGCAATTAAATCGCCAATCACTTCGTCGTTGTTGGCCGAAATTGAAGCCACTTGTTTGATTTTCTCCGAAGAGCTGCCTACTTCTTGAGATTGTTTTCCAAGATCGGCCACAATGGTTTCCACAGCTTTATCAATACCGCGTTTTAAATCCATTGGATTTGCTCCCGCAGCAACGTTTTTCAATCCTTCTTTAACAATGGCTTGCGCTAAAACGGTGGCTGTAGTGGTTCCGTCACCCGCTAAATCATTGGTTTTTGAAGCCACTTCTTTCACCATTTGAGCGCCCATATTTTCGAGCGCATCTTTCAATTCTACTTCTTTAGCAACCGAAACACCATCTTTCGTTACTGTAGGGCCTCCAAAGGATTTTGAAATGATTACGTTACGGCCTTTTGGACCTAAAGTTACTTTTACCGCATTGGCCAAAGCGTCTACTCCGCGTTTTAACCCATCGCGTGCTTCAATGTCAAATTTGATATCTTTTGCCATAGTTTTAGTTTTTTAAATTTTTGATTTGTTAATCCTGTTTTCTTAAATGATGGCAAGGATGTCATCCTCGCGCATGATTAAATAATCTTTACCGTCGTATTTAAGTTCGGTCCCAGCGTATTTGCCATACAATACGGTATCGCCCACTTTGACAGTCATCGTATGGTCTTTCTTACCGTTACCTACTGCAACGACAGTGCCTCGTTGTGGTTTTTCTTTTGCAGTGTCTGGAATGATAATTCCTGCTGCGGTGGTTGTTTCTGCGGCCGCAGGCTCAACCAAAACTCGATCAGATAAAGGTTTAATGTTTAAAGCCATAATCAATTATTTTTAGTTTGTTATTTTTTTGTTTGCCTCGTTTATTTCAGAAATTGTGCCAAGGGGTAAAAACTGCCAATTTTTCAGTTGTACTGTCAGTGAATTTTCAGTCAAAAAAAAAGTCCCGTAGTGGGACTCTTTTCTTTATTTTTTTTCTGGAGTGGCTGGGGTCTCAGCGGGTTTTGGAGTGGCATCACCCGGTTTCGCTTCCTTAGCATCTTCTGGAGCTGGAGCTGCTGATTGACTTGCATCGATGATTTTGTCTGTACTGCCGCCAGAACCTGGAAAGCTCATGCTCGACAATAAAACCAATACAATCAACGCTGCACCCAATACCCAAGTACTCTTATCTAAGAAATCGGTTGTTTTTTGGACACCGCCTAATTGTTGCGTTCCTCCTAAGGCAGAAGATAATCCTCCTCCTTTAGGATTTTGAACCATTACTACGATGATTAACAGAAAACAAACAATCGTAATTAAGACCAAAAAGATTGTAAATGTGCTCATTGTTTAGGGATTATTTTGTTGTAATTTTTTTATTTCTTCAATTCGGTCTGCAAAGAAACTACTTTTTTCTGGATATTTCAAAATTAATATTTCATAGGCTTGAATTGCCCGTGGGTACTTTTTTTGTTCCAAATACACCTTGGCTAACGTTTCGGTCATTAAGTAACTTTTATCAGGGGATTCCATGGCTATCGCTGTTGGCGTGCTGTTCTTTGATATCGCAGGTATTTTCGGATTAGTTTCTATAAACTTATCGATGAGTTCCAATTTTTTTGAACGGGCATCCCCATTTTCCCGTGGGGCAGTAGCGGCGGGAATTTCTTTTCGTTCAATAGGTTGAAAGCGCGAAAGTTGAAGCCACTCCTGAAAACTATGCTTTTCTTCGGTGTTGAAGGGTAAAGGTTTTCCGAGTTCCAAGGCTTTATTGGGTTGGGGTTCTACCTTTTCCACTTCTCCTGATTTTTCGATGGTAGCCAATAGCGATTGCTGCAACGGATCGACCGCCACAGGAATAACGACGATTTCAGAATCAATGACTTCCATGTTCAACAATTCAGCAACCTTACGATCATACAATGTATTATCAATCGTGGTAAACTGTGTTGTTGTAATAAAGTCAAACAAGACACTGCGGTCATGGGTGTAGGCCGCGGTTTTTTTTAACGCATCATTGTATTGGTAACTGTCGAGATTGTATAAATGCTTCAACTGCAAAACACGGGCGCTTTGAAAATAGGGATATTTTTCCAGAATCGGTTCCAATTCTCGAAATTGCCGATCGTTGATGGCATAGGGTTTATTGAGTAAGTAGATGTAGTCTGTGCTATTCATACCTACCATTTTGCCAACGATTCATTAATAATATCTTGTGTGATTCGGTTGAAGATGAAATCGACAACTTCAGTAAGCTTGCTTCCCGTTAATTGAGCATTTCCCTCATAATCTTGAAAAAAGGAAAAACGTTTTTCAAAATTTTCCTCTTCTTTATTGGCATTGGTAAATTTAACCAATACCGTAATGGTCAATCGGTTTTGGGCCGCTGTAAAATTGGCAGTTGACGTCATTGGCGACACGCGATAGTCTACAATTTCACCTTCATACACCAAATCGCCATTGGAGGAAGTCAAACTTAATCGCGTTTGGTTTTGAATGGCCTCTTGTAATTTGTTGGTGAAAATCCGTTCGATTCCCGGTTCAACCAATGGAGCTGTGTTTTGAAAATATTTTACTTGTACGGTTTTGGCGTCGGTTTGAATCCCCGTAAAACTATATCCTCCACAACCGTTGAGAAATACAAGCAAAGCTCCTAAAGAAATCCACCGTAATGCTTTCATGAATCAAATTGATAAGACCGCTAAAATAAAGCAATATTTCGAATTGAGGAAGATTAATTCCCGTAATAATACTCTTGGAAGGCAGCAATTGTTCCCGGCGTATCATTCACATATTCTTCGGAAGTAAATTGTAACGAGCGTTCCCCAGGAAGTACACCATAAGTGTAGCGAAGCGCTGCGGGAGCGCCGTGGTGGCATTCCTCAGGGACATATTCTGAAGTGAACGCATGGGCCAAAAATTCAGGTGCTATAAAATTTTTAACCATGGCCAAAGCAGCAGTGTATCGTCCCAACTCCGTACGGTAGGTCATCATGGTATTGTAATTGTAATTCCGACTCACGTTTGAAGTCATAGAAGTACGCGTGTAGGAAGTCAAATTTCCCGCTACATAGGTCATTAGATACCCAGTCGATTCAGTGCCTACCATGTCGACAATTTGGGTAGCTTTCTTATCGGCGTTGAATGTCACAGAGCGAACTATACCGTTGTGCGTATAGGTGTAGGTGTTTGCAGCCGAGTTATGCGTTACAGCATTTCCGTTGATACTGGCGACGATGCCATTTGTGTTGTACGTAAAGGTATAACTGCTGGTTTCAGTGCCATTGGTGAAAAGTCCAACGCGTGTGATTTGATTCAAATTGTTGTACGTGTAACGTTCCACCACCTGATTCTGGCTATTGGTCGCTTCCGTTAACTGTCCTGAGGTATTGAATTTCCAATGTAGTTCTTGAGGGGAATTTCTAAAAAGAACCACTTCTCGAAGCGCTGTAGCATTGGAGGCGTTATCCGTGTCGTTGGAACAAGAAAAAAAACTTACGGTAAGTATTGCTAAAACAAGTAGTTTTTTCATGGCAGGTTAAATTGGGCTTCAAATGTAAATGTATTTCTGTGTAAGCAATTATTTATAGGTCAAACTGCTTGATTTTTCGATAAAGTGTACGTTCAGAGATACCTAGCTCATCCGCTGCGGCTTTTCGACGTCCTTTATTTCGCTCTAACGCCTTTTTGATTAACTCGATTTCTTTTTGCTCCAAACGCAATACTTCTTCTTCCTCTACGGTTTCGGCAAAAAGATAGTTGTGCTCAGCATCATCATCATGAAATTCCTCTTGGTGCGTTTCTACAGTGGGCTGGTAAACCGCTACCGTGGTATCTGGAGAAAAAGTAGTGTTTTCCTCGGCTTTGCCATAAATTTTTTGAATCAAACTCGGATTGATATCCTGTACGTTTTTGCCGTTTTTCATCAATTCTAAAGTGAGTTTTTTTAGGTCATTCAAATCACTTTTCATGTCAAATAAAACTTTGTACAGGATGTCGCGCTCCGTAGCAAAATCACTCTCCGATTTGCTTTGCGAAACCACACTAGGCAAATTGCGTTGGTCCATAGGGATGTACCCTGCCAACGTGGCTGCACTAATGTCGCGCTTGGTTTCCAATACCGAAATTTGTTCAGCAACATTTCGCAATTGACGAATGTTTCCTGCCCAACGGTAATTGACTAAATACCCCACGGCATTATCTTCCAACTTAATGGGGGGCATTTTATATTTGTGTGCAAAGTCGGCAGCAAATTTTCGAAACAACAAATGAATGTCATCGCGGCGTTCGCGTAAAGGAGGTAATCCTATTTCTACCGTACTTAAACGATAGTATAAATCTTCTCTGAATTTTCCTTTTTCAATGGCTTCATGCATATTCACATTGGTAGCCGCTACAATGCGCACATTGGTTTTTTGAACCTTGGACGAACCCACTTTGATGAATTCACCATTTTCCAAAACACGTAATAAACGCACTTGGGTAGTTAAGGGTAATTCACCCACTTCATCCAAAAAAATGGTACCGCCATCGGCAACTTCAAAATAGCCTTCGCGTGTTTGTGTAGCCCCTGTAAACGACCCTTTTTCGTGTCCAAAAAGTTCACTATCAATGGTGCCTTCGGGAATGGCTCCGCAGTTGACCGCAATGTATTTGCCGTGTTTTCGATGGGAGAGCGAATGAATGATCTTGGGGATGCTTTCTTTTCCAACACCGCTTTCACCCACCACCAGCACCGAAATATCGGTAGGGGCCACTTGAATGGCTTTTTCTATGGCGCGATTCAATTTGGCGTCATTTCCGATAATTTCAAATCGTTGTTTGATACTTTGTACACTTTCCATACGTCAAGGAATTAATGCAATTGTTTTTTTACGGGCACTGCCTTTAATAGTGTTCGGATGGCTGCTATTTGGTCGGGTTGAAGTTGTGATTTAAAAATAGGTAACGCCGAATTGTGTTGGGTGTAAATCAAAAACCAACGTTTGGTCTCTTTGATTTGGTAAATGGAATGCCAACTGCGGGTTACTTCAAAAGTGCTTCCTTTTTGTTCGATTTCTTTTTCATTCAAACGCAAGTGATGTATCTCTTGATTTTTAGGGTTTTGCAACAAAGAACGTTTTAACGTCCAAAGTAAATAACCGTATATCAGGAGTCCAATGCCTACCAACAGCAAACCGTTAAAGGAAGCTACCCAATATTCGGGGAGTCGGTAATAAAAAGCGGCAAAAAGACTGCCTCCCAATAAAATACCAACCGTAAAGAGCAGCAGTTTTACGATGGGCTTTTCAAACAATACATACCGCGTAGCCAAAGCCATTTCTTGCAGATCGGGTCGGTATTGAATATGAATTTCCATGGGTTACGATTGCATGCGCTCTGCGTAGCCAACAGCTTCTCCGATGAGCGTTGCCGAGGTGCAGTCGGTAACTTTAACCATCACAAAGTCGCCGGGTTTGTAATTTTCTTTAGGGAAAACGACTACCGTGTTTTGCGAATTACGACCGCTCCAATGGGCATCCGAACGTTTGGATTCTTTTTCAATCAATACTTCAACTTCTTGTCCTAAAAAGCGGCGGGTACGTTCCCAGCCTAACTTTTGTTGCAGCGCGATAATTTCATTCAAACGACGTTTTTTAACCTCTTCAGGAACATCATCCTCCATTTTACGAGCCGCCAATGTTCCCGGACGTTCCGAATAGGCAAACATGAATCCAAAGTCATATTTCGCATGTTCCATCAAGGATAAGGTGTCTTGATGATCTTCCTCTGTTTCAGTCGGGAAGCCAGCAATCATATCTTGTGAGAGCGAAATTTCTGGTATGATTTCATAGATTTTATCGACTAGGGCCATGTATTCTTCGCGGGTATGTTGGCGATTCATGGCTTCCAGTATACGCGTACTTCCACTTTGCACAGGAAGGTGAATGTATTTGCAAATATTATGGTGTTTCGCCATGGTTTCAATCACCTCAATATGCATGTCCTGCGGATTGGAGGTCGAAAAGCGAAAACGCATTTTTGGGAATTGTGTCGCGCACATGTCCAAGAGTTGAGCAAAATCTACAGCCGTTGCTTTTTGTATTTCGGTTGCTTTGACAAAATCTTTTTTCAAGCCACCCCCATACCATAGATAACTGTCCACATTTTGTCCCAAAAGGGTTACTTCCTTGTAACCTTTATCCCATAAATCTTGAATTTCAGACAAAATACTTTGGGGTTCCCGACTGCGTTCACGACCACGCGTAAAAGGGACTACGCAAAAGGTACACATATTGTCACAACCGCGCGTGATCGATACAAAAGCATTCACACCATTACTATTCAAACGCACAGGCGCAATATCACCATAGGTTTCCTCTTTCGATAAAATCACATTGATGGCATCGCGACCGTCTTCCACCTCTTTTAATAAGTTCGGAATATCTTTGTAGGCATCGGGACCTACTACCATGTCTACGATTTTTTCTTCATCCAAGAATTTTTCTTTCAAACGTTCGGCCATACAACCCAAAACGCCCACTTTCATCGTAGGGTTGATTTTTTTTACCGCATTGTATTGCTCCAAACGCTTGCGAACGGTTTGTTCGGCTTTGTCACGAATCGAACACGTATTTACCAAAACCAAATCGGCTTCCTCCAAATTTTGGGTTGTATTGTACCCTTCATTCGCCAAAATCGAAGCCACTATCTCACTGTCCGAAAAATTCATCTGACAGCCATAGCTTTCAATAAACATTTTTTTGGTATTCCCTTGACGTTCGTCGAGAATCAAACTTTGACCTTGTATACTTTCGTTAATTTCTTTTTCCATCGATCTTTTGCCGTTCAATTGCGTGAAACGGACTGCAAAGATAATACTAAAATCAAAAATATGACAAGATGGCAGTGTTAATCTTGAGGGGGAGCTATTTTACCGCCAATTTTAAAAAGTATAGCCATAAAAGTAGACAAATACGCTTTTTAATTAGGTGTCTTTTGGCAACACAAACAAAGGCATTTGAAAACGCTTACTCTTGGAATTTAAAAAAAACACCTACTTTTGCCCCAAACAAAACAATGAATGGCAAAAAATTTAGTGATTGTAGAGTCGCCTGCCAAGGCCAAAACCATTGAAAAATTTCTCGGGAAAGATTTTCAGGTGGAATCGAGTTATGGACATATTGCCGATTTACCCTCTAAGGAAATAGGCGTTGACGTTGCCAATGGATTCAAGCCCAAATACGAAGTTTCTCCCGATAAAAAAGCCTTGGTTAAAAAACTCAAAGATCTTGCTAAAACAGCCGAAATGGTGTGGTTGGCTTCCGATGAAGACCGGGAAGGAGAAGCGATTTCCTGGCATTTGGCGGAAGAGTTGAAGTTGGATCACCAAAAAACAAAACGCATTGTTTTTCATGAAATTACGAAAACGGCTATCCAAAAAGCGATCGAAAACCCACGAGGAATCGATTATAATTTGGTCAATGCGCAGCAAGCCCGTCGTGTACTCGATCGTTTGGTAGGGTATGAGTTGTCGCCCGTGTTATGGAAAAAAGTAAAAGGGGGACTCTCAGCAGGACGCGTACAATCGGTTTCTGTGCGTTTGATTGTGGAGCGCGAACGCGAAATCCAAGCCTTTAAACCCGAAGCCTCCTACAGCATTTCTGCCGAATTCACCAACGAAGACGGTAAAGTAGTAAAAGCGAAATTGTCTAAAAACTTTACCACACGTCAACAAGCTGAACAGTTTTTGCAAAACAATATGGCGTCTACTTACAAAGTAGGCGATTTAGAAACCAAACCTGCGAAGAAATCACCAGCACCACCATTTACAACGTCAACCTTACAACAAGAGGCAGCCCGTAAATTGTATTTGCCAGTGGGTATTACGATGCAAATTGCTCAGCGTTTGTATGAAGCGGGGTTAATTACCTATATGAGAACGGATAGTGTCAACTTATCCCAAGAGGCAATGGCCGCTGCAAAAGCTGAAATTTCTCGTTCGTATGGGCCTGAGTTTAGCAAACCACGAAATTTCAATACCAAATCAAAAGGGGCGCAAGAAGCACACGAAGCGATTCGTCCCACCGATATGTCGCGTCATTCCGTTGATATTGATCGCGACCAAGCCCGTTTGTATGATTTAATTTGGAAACGCACCTTGGCTTCACAAATGAGTGACGCCGAATTGGAGCGCACCAATGTCAAGATTGTGGCCAACAACCATTCCGAACAATTTGTAGCTTCAGGGGAAGTCATCAAGTTTGAAGGCTTCTTGAAAGTGTATTTGGAGGGTCATGATGACGATGAAGAAGAGCAAGAAGGCATGTTGCCCGCCATGAAAGTAGGAGAAACATTGTTGAATCGATGGATAACAGCAACGGAACGTTTTTCTCGTCCGCCAAGTCGTTATACTGAGGCTTCTTTAGTAAAGAAATTAGAAGAGTTAGGGATTGGTCGTCCTTCTACCTATGCACCGACAATTTCAACTATTATTGGTCGTAATTATGTTGAAAAAGGAAGTTTTGAAGGACAAGAACGCAGTTATCAGCAATTAACCTTGAAGCAAGGGAAGCTTTTGGCGCAAACCTTAAAAGAGAATGTAGGTTCTGATAAAGGAAAATTAGTGCCTACCGATATTGGGATTATCGTGAATGATTTCTTGGTTAAAAACTTTGAAACGATTCTCGACTATAATTTTACGGCAAAAGTTGAGCAAGATTTTGACGAAATCGCTGAAGGTAACCGCGATTGGGCAGCGATGATGAATGATTTCTACAATCACTTTCATCCCAATGTAGTTGATGTGGAACAAAATGCCGATCGGGAAAGCGGGGAACGGATATTGGGTACCGATCCCAAAACAGGGAAACCCGTCTCAGTGCGTTTGGGGAAATTTGGCCCCATGGCACAAATCGGTGAGGCAGAGGATACGGCCAAACAATTTGCCAGTTTACGTCAAGATCAAAACATCAGTACCGTTACGCTAGAAGAAGTCTTGAACTTGTTTGAATTACCCAAAAAATTAGGGGTATATCAAGGCGAGGAAATTGAGGTCAACAATGGGCGTTTCGGACCCTATGTGCGTTTTGGGAAACAGTTTATTTCACTCCCCAAAGGGATGGACCCTATGGACGCGACTATGGAGTTGGCACAACAATTAATTGAAGAGAAGAATCAAGCCGATGCTCCCATTGGAGAATATGAGGGAATGCCAGTGCAAAAAGGAGTTGGGCGTTTCGGACCTTTTATAAAATGGAATGGAATGTTTATCAATGTGAGTAAGAAATATAATTTTGATCATCTCTCAGACGAGGATATTCAGAATTTAATTGTAGATAAACTCCAAAAAGAAGAAGAAAAAGTACTTCAAGAATGGCCTGAAGAGAAAATCCGTATTGAAAAAGCGCGCTGGGGACGCTCTGTCATTTTAAAAGGGAAGTTAAAAGTAGAATTAAACAAGGATGTTGATGCTACGAAGCTTACTTTAGAGGAGGTAAAAGCCCTGTTGGATAAAAAAGCACCAGCAAAGAAAGCGCCTGCCAAAAAGGCTCCAGCCAAGAAAACTGCAACAACCAAAAAGAAATAAAAGGTTATGGAATTTGATTTTCTAACCCCCTTGGAGACCGATTTGGTAATCGATATCAAACGATTGTCTTCACAACAATTGGGACAAAAAGTTGTATTTCACACCCAAGAAGCTTTTCCCGACGTAACCCAAATAGATATTGCCATTGTAGGCGTGCCTGAAAATAGAGGAGCGCAAAGTTATGTGGCACTCGAGGATCTTTCCGAAATACGAATGCAATTGTATCGCTTGTTTCCTGGGAATTGGAATAAGATTATTGCCGATATGGGCGATATCAATCCGGGTAATTCGCCCGAGGATACCTATTATGCTTTGCGAAAGGTAGTTTCCAAGTTATTGAAGAATAAAGTTATACCTATTATTATTGGAGGTTCGCAAGATTTAACGTATGCCGTTTACAGAGGGTATGATGATTTAGAACAAATGGTCAACTTGGTAGCAATTGACAACCGTTTTGATTTTGGCAAACAGGATGATAGTATTCCCGCGTTGGCGTACTTATCCAAAATGATTGTTGAAGAGCCAACCAATTTGTTTAATTACAGCAACGTTGGGTATCAAACGTATTATAATTCGCAAGAGGAAATCGATTTAATCGAGAAATTATATTTTGATGCCTATCGATTAGGCGATGTAAGTGCACAAGTAGCTCTTGCTGAACCTGTTTTTCGGGATGCTGATTTGGTGAGTTTAGACATGACCTCAGTGAAATCCTCGGATTCGGGTAATTTTATCGATTTTCAACCCAATGGATTTAACGGAAAAGAAATCTGTGCTTTGGCACGTTACGCAGGGATAAGCGATAAAGTAAGTGCCTTTGGTATTTTTAACCATCAAGCCACTGCTCAAGAAGCGCCACTTATAGCACAAATTATTTGGTATTTCATGGAAGGCGTAAATTTCCGTTCCAATGAATATCCCTTTGGTAGCCGAGAGCACTATTTAAAGTATATTGTACCTTTTGAAAACGAAGAAATTGTGTTTTACAAAAGCAATAAAACAGACCGCTGGTGGATTGAAGTTCCGTTTTTTTCAAACATACACAATAAGCTTCATAAAAACACGTTATTGCCCTGTACGCATGACGATTATTTGGCGGCTTGCAATCAAGAGTTCCCCGAGCGCTGGTGGAAAGCACAACGAAAGAGTATTTTATAAAAATTAAGTAATATTTGTAAGAAAAATATTGCAAAAAACATTAAAATTGCTTTTAAGCGATAAAAAAATGCACTTTATCGACACTTTTTTATGGTCAATTCAACTTTAGTTGTATTTTTGATTTGTGAAAAAAATTTTAAGAAGCAAATAATTGTTTTTTTGAAAAATAATAGATAGGTTTACGGCCTCAAAAAAAATAACATAAATTAACCCAAGTTATATGAAGAAGTTCATTGCGTTTGCATCTGTTTTAACCCTATTAGCCAGCTGTGGAAAGTCCAGTGACAAGGGCGAATTAGTAGGAGTTAAGGGTAAAAAATGGCATCCTGAAAAACCCTACGGAATGACATTGGTTCCCGGTGGAGCTTTCATCATGGGTAAATCTGATGATGATTTAGCTAATGTACAAGATGCACCTACGAAAACAGTGACTGTTCGTTCCTTTTACATGGACGAAACAGAAATCACAAACAGTGAATACCGTCAGTTTGTAGAATGGGTTAAGGACTCTATCATTCGCGTGCGTTTGGCTATCTTAGCTGATGAGGTAGGTGTAAAGCCTGGAGCAGGGAAAGGTGGAAAAGGCGGTGGAAGCATCGGTGATTTCGCTTTTGCAGATCAAGATCCTGCGAAAATGACACCTTACGACAAATACATGTACGAGAATTATTACAGTGTTGGTACAGCTGATGATCCGTATGCTGGTCGTCGTTTGAATCGTAAAGTAAAATTGATTACCGATACAAAAAAATATCCAGATGAATATTATGTAGAGGTTATGGACTCTATGTATTTGCCAGCTACTGAATCGTATAATGGTTTACGTACCATTGATGTAAACAAATTAGAATTCCGTTATTCATGGATGGATATTCAAGCAGCTGCCAAAGCCAAAGTAGGGAAACGCAGTAAGTTTATTCGCAATGAGAAAACAAGAGTATATCCCGATACCACGGTATGGATTAAGGACTTTGCTTACTCGTATAATGAACCAATGCATAATGATTACTTCTGGCACCAAGCGTATGGGGACTATCCTGTAGTGGGTGTGAACTGGAAACAAGCGAAAGCATTTTGTGCTTGGAGAACGTTAAATAAAAATGTATATATCAAATCTAAGAAAAAAGGAAGAGATCTAGTAAACTCTTTCCGTTTGCCAACCGAGGCAGAGTGGGAATATGCGGCACGCGGTGGTCTAGAATCAGCAACCTACCCTTGGGGTGGACCTTATGCTAAGAACGATCGCGGTTGTTTTATGGCTAACTTTAAGCCAAATCGTGGGGACTATGCTGCCGACCAAGCCTTGTACACTGTTGAAGCCAAATCGTTTGAGCCCAATGGATACAACTTGTATAACATGTCGGGTAACGTAGCCGAATGGACCGATTCATCGTATGATGCTGCTGCTTATGAATACGTATCTACAATGAACCCTAATGTTCCCGATACGTCTAACAAGCGTAAGGTTGTTCGTGGCGGTTCATGGAAAGACGTAGCCTACTTCCTTCAAGTAGGGACTCGTGATTTCGAATACCAAGATACAGCACGTAGTTACATTGGTTTCCGTACCGTACAAGATTATATGGGTACGCAAGTAACCGGTAATGCTGGAAAAGCGGGAAGACGTCGCTAATTCAAATTGTATATTAACTAACTTAATTATATTAAACTTAACTAACTAAATTATTATTATTATGGGACTATTACCACCTAGAGTTATGAATTTCACCTACGGTATGGGTGCGGCTGTTGTAATTATTGGAGCGTTGTTCAAATTGATGCACTGGCCAGGAGCGAGTGAAATGTTGATCATCGGTTTGAGTACTGAGGCTTTGATTTTCGGTCTTTCTGCTTTTGATGCTCCTGAAAAAGAATTGGATTGGTCTTTGGTGTATCCTGAGTTAGCAGGAGGTCAAGCTAAACCACGTGAGAAAAAAGAAAACCCAACAGAAGCTCAAGGTTTGTTGTCACAAAAATTAGACAACTTATTGAAAGAAGCTAAAATTGATGGTGAATTGATGGCTAGCTTAGGAAACAGTATCAAAAACTTTGAAGGTGCTGCAAAAGCTATTTCTCCAACCGTTGACTCGGTAGCTTCTACTAAAAAATATGCAGAAGAGATGACCAAAGCGGCTACGCAATTGGAAACACTAAACAGTTTATACCAAGTTCAGTTACAAGCTGCTGAGCGCAACGCGCAAATCAACAACGAAGTAGCTGAAAACAACTTAAAATTAAAAGATCAAATGCAGTCGTTGGCTTCCAACTTACAGTCGTTAAACTCTGTATATGGAGGTATGTTATCTGCAATGAGCAACCGATAATTAGTTTTAAACGCTCATTATTTATTTTAACGAATTAAAACTAATTAGAAGAAATGGCAGGAGGAAAATTAACCCCTAGACAGAAGATGATTAACCTGATGTACTTGGTTTTCATCGCGATGTTGGCCTTGAACATGTCGAAAGAAGTACTTTCGGCGTTCGGTTTGATGAATGAAAAGTTTAATGGTATCAATGCTAGTCAGACTGAGCAGAACTCTAAACTTGCCCAATTGTTAGGACAAAAAGCTGCTGAGAATCCAGGGTTTGCTGCATCATTAGCTTTGTCTAAACAAGTAAATACGGCTACCAATGAATTTTATGAATTCATTGAGCAAGTTAAAAATGAAGATATCTTAAAGGATTTCAAACCTGAAAACGGTGTTTTACCTTACGAATCCATGGATAAGTCAAATATCGATGAGAAATGGTTCAAAGGTGATGGATATTCCAAAAGAGGTCAAGAAATTATTGAACGTATTGATGCTTATCGAAACAAAATGAAAGAGTTGTTTGGAAAAGATGCCAAATACCAACCTCTTTTAAATAAAATCGATAAAATGTTTAGCACTGAAAAAATCAAAGATAAAGAAGGTGTTAACAAATTGTATTTAGATTACCACTACAAAGGATTTCCAGCTATTGCATCTGTAGCTAAGTTAACAGCTTTGCAAAACGACTTGAAAACCATTGAAAACGAATCATACAACATTTTCTTAGGAAACGCGTACAAAGAAGCAGCTTCTATGAAGAACTTCCAAGCAATTGTAGTTCTTGATAAAAATGCATACTTCGAAGGAGAAACAATCAAAGGAAAAGTTGTTTTAGGTCGTTATGACAAAAACACTGTTCCTACAAGTTTCTCAGGTCCTGGTAAAATTGAAAATGGTCAAGCCGTTATTTCGATGACTGCAGGTGGGGTAGGTGAACATAAATTAGGAGGTAAGTTTACTTTCTTAGAAGATGGAAAGCCTGTTCCACTAGATTTCGAAGGAACTTATGTAGTTGTGCCACGTCCTAATTCTGCCAACATTTCAGCAGATAAAATGAATGTGGTGTACCGTGGTTTACCTAACCCAATGACAATTTCTTTCGCTGGTATTTCTGACAACAATGTGACAGCTTCAGCGCCTGGTCTTCGTTCTGTTGGAAAAGGAAAGTATGATTTGAATCCTGGTTCTGGTACGGAAGTAACCATTAATGTTACAGGAAAAATGGGTGATGGTAAAACGGTTTCTGATAGAAAAGTTTTCCGTATCAAAAATATTCCTGCACCACAAGGAGCTATTGGTGGTACACCAGGTGTACAAAAAGGAGCTAAGTCACGTTTACAGGCTTCACAGATTTCTGCAGTATTACCAGATTTCTTGTACGACTTGAAATTCCGTGTAACTCAATTTGTATTCAAAGTTCCAGGCCAAGCTTCAATCGTAGTAAACGGTGACCGCTTGAACGCGCAATGTATCGCTGCTTTGGCACGTGTTTCTAAAGGAGATCAAGTAACTATTTCAGATATCAAATCTAAAGTAGAAGGTGCACAAATTGACGTTAAAACTGCGGCTCCAGCCATCTATGAAATACAATAATGCTTCAATTAAAGCGTTTGTATAATAAATTAAAGAAAAAATGAAATTGAGAAGCCTTTTAGTACTCATTCTAGCTGTAGTTGGTTCTTCTGTAACCGCTCAGTCCAACTTATTGAACGCAAAATCACCCGATGAAATCGGAAAGAAGACCGCGGCTCAATTGGAATCTGATAATGACAAACCACTACCGTATGGTTATGTACATGATCGTGATGTATTGATGGGTAAAATGATTTGGGAAAACATTGACTTGGACGAACGAGTGAATTTCCCACTTTATTACCCGGTAGACACAGCTTTTGTTGGTAAAGAACGTCGTTCCTTATTTGCTGTTTTGTTAAAAGGTATTAAAGATGGAAAAATCACTGAAGTTTACGGGGATGATTATTTTAATATAAAAAAATCACTCAAAGACATGGAATCAGTGTTCAAGTTTATTGATACTACCGATGCTGGAAAAGATGAAATCAACAATTATTATGAAGATTATAAGTCTGGCAAAAAGGTGCTTGATAAACAATTCATCAATGAGACTGAATTAGATGCTTCTGATATTTCTGGTTATAAGGTTAAAGGTTTTTGGTACTTCGATAAACGTCAAAGTGAATTGAAATACCGCTTAATGGCGATTTGTCCACTAGCTGTTGAGGCTCGTGATAAAGCTCGTGGAAATAATGATCCCATTGAATTATTTTGGGTTTATTTTCCAGCAGTTCGAAACATTCTGCATGAGGCCAAAGCTTTCAATGACCGAAATTCCGCCATGCCTATTACGTTTGATCAATTGTTGAATTCACGTCGTTTTAATGGTGTGATTTATAAAGAAGAAAACGTATACGGTGACCGTACTATTCAAGATTACATGAAAGATAACGCACAGTCCCAGCTCCTCGAGTCAGAGCGCGTTAAAGAGAAAATACGTAATTTTGAACAAGACATGTGGAATTACTAAATTTCAATTTCAATTCTAAACATAGAAACTCCTACCTTTGGTGGGAGTTTTTTTTATGATTACACACGATTATATTATTGTTGGTGGCGGTTTAGCCGGTTTAGCCTTTGCACAGTATTGTCGCAAAAATAACCGCACGTTCCTGTTGTTCGAGGATGCTTCTCAAAATGCTTCGCTGATCGCCGGAGGGCTTTATAACCCGGTTGTGCTTAAACGATTCACCTCGATATGGAATGCCCAAGAACAGCTTCAAAATGCCCATGATTTTTATCAAGAATTATCCGCAGATCTTCAATGTGCGTTAGATTACCCCTTACCGCTGTACCGTGTGCTTCATTCCGTAGAGGAACAAAATAATTGGTTTGCCGCGGCCGACAAACCCGCTTTAAGTTCTTTTCTATCGACTCCATTAGTGCACAATGCGCATCCTTTTATAGAGGCTCCCTTTCATTTAGGAAGCGTAGCAAATTGCGGCTATGTCGATACAAAAATGGTATTGCAACAGTTTCATCAACGCCTAGAAAAAGAACAAGTGCTTATTCGAGAAACCTTTAACTATGGAGATATCGCCCTAGGGGAAACAGGTATTACCTATCACGAAATTAGAGCCAAACACATCGTTTTTGCCGAAGGTTTTGGGTTGTCTCAAAATCCTTTTTTCCATACGCTTCCCCTTGACGGCACCAAAGGGGAGTTGTTGGTCATTCGTGCCCCCGAATTAAAGTTGGAGGCCATTTATAAATCGGGAGTCTTTATTTTTCCTTTAGGGAACGATCTTTATAAAGTAGGCGCCACCTATGATTGGCAAGACAAAACCGATAGGCCTACCCCTGCAGCGCGTGAAGAATTAATTCAAGGATTAAAGTCTTTTATAAAAATTGATTTTGAAGTGGTTGCCCATTATGCAGGTGTGCGGCCCACCGTCAAAGACAGGCGTCCTCTAGTGGGTACACATCCATTGCATTCCAATGTACATATTTTGAATGGCATGGGAACTCGTGGCGTACTGCTAGCGCCCGCTATGGCCAAGGCTTTGTTTGAATCTTTAGAAAGGGGAATCCCTCTAGATCCTCATATCGATATCCGACGATTTAAGCATTTTTACGCCAATCCTTATCGTAATTGACAAACATATTGATATAAATGTTTCGTGCAATGCGAGCAGTGATGGGCATTAAGACTAAAATCCCAATCCCCAAAGCGATAAATGACGTCTTGGCTGAGAGCCCAAGAATTAATTTGGTGATTACAAAAATAGCCACGCCAAACGCAATCGAAACACCATAAGCCACATACATGGCTCCATAAAAAAACGAAGGTTCAATTTCATAGCGCAAATGGCAATGACTACAGGTTTCATGCATGGTGTAGACTTTACTCAATTTGTATGGATTTTTTTCCACATACATGTTTTCTTCCTGACATCGAGGACAACTTCCTGTTAAAATACTATTGATTTTCCAGCCTTTTTTTAACATTTGCAAATAATTTGATACAAAGGTAAAATAACCCTTTTTATCCCATGTAACTTAAGTCACAATTTTATGTTGAATATCCATAATTTATCGGTTTCTTTCGGAGGTACCTATTTGTTTGAAGAAGTAACCTTTCGTTTGGGTTCGGGCGATCGCGTCGGACTCGTAGGGAAAAATGGCGCCGGTAAATCAACCATGCTCAAAATTTTGGCAGGCGACATCAAACCCGATAGTGGGACGATTGCCACCGAGCGCGATATTAAATTAGGGTTTTTACGACAAGATATCGATTTTGAACAAGGCCGAACCGTACTCGAAGAAGCCTATGAAGCTTTTGAAGAAATTAAATATATCGAGCGAAAAATTGAGGATATAAACCATCAATTGGTCACGCGAACCGATTATGAAAGCGAAGCCTACAGTCAGTTGATTGAAGATTTGTCCGAGTTCACGCATCGTTTTGAATTGTTGGATGGCTACAATTATGTGGGAAACACTGAGCGCATTTTATTGGGCTTAGGATTCAAACGGGAGGAATTTAACAATCCCACCGAAACCTTCTCCGGAGGATGGCGCATGCGAATTGAACTTGCCAAACTTTTATTGCAATCCAACGATGTTTTACTCCTCGATGAGCCCACCAATCACTTGGATATTGAAAGTATTATTTGGTTGGAAAGCTTTTTGAAAACATTTCCAGGCGTGGTCGTGATAGTATCCCATGATAAAATGTTTTTGGATAACGTGACCAACCGAACCATTGAGATTTCACTAGGTAAAATATACGATTACAACAAACCCTATTCACAATACCTTGTTCTTCGCGAAGATATCCGTGAAAAACAATTAGCCTCCCAACGCAATCAGCAAAAAAAGATAGAGGAAACCGAAAAACTGATTGAACGCTTTCGCTACAAAGCAACCAAAGCAGCCATGGCCCAATCGATGATTAAAAAGTTGGAAAAAGTCGAACGCATTGAAGTTGATGAAGACGACAATGCCGTTATGGCGATATCCTTTCCTGTTTCCAAAACGCCTGGCCGTGTCGTTATTGAAGCAGAAAATGTGTCAAAAGCTTTTGAGGCGAAAAAAGTATTGCAAGGAATTTCTCTTTTGGTGGAGCGCGGGAGTAAAATCGCTTTCGTGGGACAAAACGGCCAAGGAAAATCTACATTCATCAAAGCGATTGTCAATGCATTTCCCTACGAAGGGAGCATAAAGCTAGGCCATAATGTTGAGCTTGGTTATTTTGCTCAAAATCAAGCCGATCATTTAGACGGTGAAAAAACGCTCTTGGATACCATGCTCGAGGCCGCTACCGATGCCAATCGCGCTAAAGTTCGCGACATGTTGGGCGCCTTTTTGTTTCGCGGTGATGATGTGGAGAAAAAAGTCAAAGTGCTATCAGGAGGCGAACGGAATCGCTTGGCCTTATGCCGACTTTTGTTGCAACCCATCAATGTATTGCTGATGGACGAACCCACGAATCACTTGGATATTAAGTCCAAAAACGTTCTCAAAGCAGCTCTTGAACAGTACGAGGGTACGCTTCTGATTGTATCGCATGATCGTGACTTTTTGCAAGGCTTGGCCACGACCGTTTATGAGTTTAAAGACACTAAAATTAGAGAATACCTCGGCGATATCAACTTTTTCTTGGAACAACGCAATGCGCAATCGATGCGGGATTTTGAACAAAAAGGAATTCCCAACGATGTGCAAGACGAACCTAAAGCGGAGAAAAAAACACTGAGTTTTGAAGCCCAAAAAGCTCAAAAATCATTGCAAAACAAATTGTCCAAAATTGAAAGTCAAATTCAAGACTTGGAAAAAGCCATACAAAATGACGACAAAGAACTAGCTTCCAATTACAACAAACACATTGAGAATGCTGCCTTTTTTGCCGCTTATGAAAAGAAAAAGCAAGAGTTAGAGCAACTTTTGGAGGAATGGGAACGAATTCAACTCGAACTGGAAGCGTGAAAAATTTGCACTTAATAATCGCCAGCAGCATTGTAATTCCTGCTGGGCTCTGCTACGGATTTGCACCGGATTGGGCTTTTGGGATAACCGATACCTCACCAACTTTACATAGTTTGTTGAAAGCGATAATGGGACTCTATATCGCCTTCGCCTTGTTTTGGGTGGTAGGGATAATCAAACCAAAGTATTGGGGAGCGGCCACTTGGTCTTCGCTTTTGTTTATGTGGGGATTGGTCTTTGGCCGCATCGTCGCTTGGTTCTTGACAGGAATGCCCGCGCCAATTTTTGTATTTGGGATTGTTGGGGAGTTTATACTCGGGTTGTATGCCGTATTGCAATTGCGGAAGTATTCTAATTCAACTTTTTAAACGGGTGGCGCTGCTCCCATCGTATCGGTGGTTCTAGATTTTTAAATAAACGCGGCAATAGTTTCTGAACCCACGGTTGGTTGTGTTGCATAAAGCCAAACATTGGAACGGGTTCTGCTCCGATAGAACTTTTTATTTCCAAAGCCGTTCGCCCAAAAATGATGCGCTGAAACTGGTTTTCTATGCCAAAAGCGGTCATTCGATATAACATGTTTAAATACAACATCCGCTCTTTCTGATGTGCCGCATCGTAACCCAAAAAGTAAGTCTCTAAGGTTTGGCCGTTCAAAAGTAAGGTGTGAAACCCAATCAATTTGTCCTCCAAAAAATATCCAAATACTTTAAATCGATCGCCACATTGTTTTTTGAATACATAAAAATGATTCTTCGCTAGAAAGAAGGTGTTAAAAGGAGCATTGAGCGCGACATGATGGTATAAGGCATACATTTCCTCTTCATACGTTTGTATCATGGATAAATCCATTTCACTGCATACAATACCTTCTCCTTTTTTTTGGGTGCGTTTGTATTGGTCACGGTATTTTTTTTGCAAATCAGCAACGTAATCATGCATATTTTGCCAGGAAGGGAGTAAACGAAAAATCATATTGGGTTGCACCGAGAAATGAAAAAGCGATCGAAAAGCACGGTTGCCTAATGCTTGAGAATCTTCGGTGTAAAAATCTTTAAAGGAAACCAAATGAATGCGGATGCCCTCCTGCTTAAAATGCCCCATGAGTGCATCTGCCATCGAGCGAAGTAATCGACTCAAATCCTCCGGGGCAAGGGGTTTTATAAAAGTGTACCCATTTTGACCTGTAATCATTGTATTGCCCACAAAAAGGACATGCCGGGCTAAACGACGAAAAGCAAAGTTGCGCACTTTCGTTTTCATACAATGCTGTCGTTCGCCAAAAGAATACAATTTGCTGATATCTAAATACTGCGCCAAGGCAACGCCAATCAAGTGCTCTTTTTCATAAATGCCAATAAAGAAACAGCGCATGTTGGTGGGCGCCGATTCCTCCAAGACCCTCAGATAAGGCGTTTGTAAAAAAGCATTATCATGCGCCACCGTATCCCAGGTAGCGGGTAAAGAATCAATGGTAGTGTAAAGCGTGAAGTGTAAATCAGACATGCTAAAAAAATCGCCCCACAAAGGTAGAGCGATTCCCTATAAATAAAATGTTAAGAGGATTGATTATGGCATACTGCATAAAATCCCTCCCATAATTGTAAAACAAACAATCCAATACCCACCATGGATTAAAATGTACTTTGCCGAACGACGCTCATACAAGGCATTGGTTCCCACAAGCGGAAGGGCTAGTAAAACACCCGACATGAATCCGTGTAAAGCACCGTGCTTAAAGGTGCGAAACTTCATGCCGTAATCATTCATAAAGGCAGCATAGGAGGGAAGGGCTTGTTTAACATCGCCACCAATCATTCCAAAAGCACCCCATTGATGAATGGTCAACATATTGATGATAAGCGAAATCATCAAGGCAAAAAGAAAGGTCATCCCAAAAAGAAGTCCCATATTTGCCCCCTTGATTTTTTCTTCTGTCATGCCCGATTCCCGCATCCATACCGTTCCCATAACTTTAGGATGATACCAAATAAAGCCAATAACTAAGGAGGAAACCGCGGCACATAACACGGCAATCCAATTGATTTGTAATTCCATAAAATGTTGATTTAAAGGTTGGTGTACCAAAGATAAAACATTTATTCTTTTGTTTATTGTTGTATATAATTGTAAGAAAAATAGTATTTAAATATCAACTATTTTACAATTAAATGCATTTCATCGATTTTATTTGCATATAAACGACAAACTTCCCTATATTTACATCACCAAATCTAAACAATCATGAGACGATTCGTAACCCTTTTTGCCCTATTTCTTGCTACCACCGCTCTAGCCGAAGTTTCTACTGCTGAGCGCAAAGCACTTCTCGACTTCTACAAAACTGCACAAGGTGCGCAATGGACCCATACGTGGGATCTCACAAAACCCGTAGCTACTTGGTACGGTGTAAAGGTTGAAAATGACCAAGTGACGGCCATAGACTTATCCGATAACAATCTCTCGGGGACGTTGACTGCAAAAATTGGGGACTTAAAGCACTTACAATCGTTGGTGTTGTTCAAAAACAATTTAGAAGGTGCTTTGCCAACTTCATTGGGTCAATTGAAAAAGCTTCAAACTCTTAACGTTTCCTTCAACAAATTTTCAGGTACTATTCCTGCCGAAATTGGCAACGCTGTGTCGCTAACTGAGTTGGTGATGTTCATGAATGATTTTTCGGGATCAATCCCTTCTTCTATCGGAGCGCTTACACAATTGCAAACGCTATCCTTGTACAACAATCGTTTGACAGGAGATATTCCTGCCGCGATTTATGCCCTAAAAGGATTGCGCACACTTGAACTAAACAGCAATGAGTTGACCGGAAGCTTGCAGCCCGAAATTGCCAACTTAACAGCGCTTGAAACACTAAGTTTATTCGACAACAAACTCAACGGACGCATTCCTGTTGAAATCGAAAAATTAAATAACTTAACGGCTATGAACATCTCTTACAACAAATTCAACGGTTTTGTGACCAAGAAAATGTATGCCAAAGACATGATGAACATGACCATGATTAACGAACAAGGTTTGGCCGTAAACTTGTCGGTAAAAACCGATCCCAATACGGCAATTGCCAACGAAGAATAATTTTTTTCCTATATCCGAGTCTAAAGCCCTGTGAATCACAGGGTTTTTTTATGGGCTCAAGTTTTTTATTTTTTTTAATTCATAATTTGTAATTCAAATAATAGTCTTATATTTGCACCCGAAACAGCGCGGGATAGAGCAGTAGGTAGCTCGTCGGGCTCATAACCCGAAGGTCACAGGTTCGAGTCCTGTTCCCGCTACTAAGAACCCAGCATCCGCTGGGTTTTTTTATGTAATCCCATTATCATGTCACACAAAGCCGGTTTCGTCAATATCATCGGGAATCCCAACGTTGGGAAGTCAACCTTAATGAATGCTTTCATCGGAGAACGTCTTTCGATCATTACCTCCAAAGCACAAACCACCCGTCATCGTATTCTTGGCATTGTCAATGGCGACGATTTTCAGGTGGTACTATCCGATACGCCAGGGATTATCAAGCCGGCATACGAACTGCAAAATGCCATGATGGATTTTGTGAAAACCGCTTTTGAAGACGCCGATGTGCTTTTGTACATGGTTGAAATTGGCGAGAAAGAATTAAAAGACGAAGCCTTTTTTAACAAAATAATTCACGCCAAAATCCCCGTCCTCCTCTTGCTCAACAAAATCGATACGTCCAACCAAGAACAGTTGGAAGCACAGGTCGCACTGTGGCAAGAAAAAGTGCCCAATGCCGAGATTTTTCCCATTTCAGCCTTGAAAAATTTTAACGTCAAAGAAGTGTTTGACCGTATCCTTGCCCTATTGCCCGATTCGCCGCCCTATTACCCCAAAGATGCTCTCACCGACAAACCCGAGCGTTTTTTCGTCAACGAAATCATCCGCGAGAAAATCTTACTCAACTACGACAAAGAAATTCCCTATGCCGTCGAAGTAGAAACCGAGGAATTTAAGGAAGAGGAACACATTATTCGCATCAAAGCCCTCATTATGGTAGAGCGCGAAACACAAAAAGGAATAATCATCGGCCACAAAGGCGGTGCGCTCAAAAAAGTAGGCACTATGGCGCGGGAAGACATGGAGAAATTCTTCGGCAAACAAGTCTACCTCGAAATCTTTGTCAAAATCAATAAGGATTGGCGCAGCAATGCTCGACAATTACGTCGCTTCGGATACAATCAAAAATAAGGAGCAGCATGTCTCGATTTCTTGCGAATGCCACGTCCTGCTGTCCGCACTACCTCCCGGCCTAACGGCTTCGGCAGGGTAGTTGGCTCCCATCAGGGCTATACAGTGAGCTTCTACCTCGATTTGTGTTGTAAAGCCTCTTCCATCAACGCCTCCAAGTCATGCATTTGGTCAATACCTTGCTCGCGAATCTGGCGGGCAACAACATACAACATGAACCAAACGCCCACCATCATCCCCATGATGAAAATGTTCCAAAGTATAGGCTGCTTCAACGTCCAATTGGAATAGGCCATGACGCCAAAAATCACAAACACGCCCGCTACGATAAAATGCAAAAACATGAATAACGTCCATAAGGTGGGGTCGGGACCAAACAATCCACGAATATGCGTTCCCGATTCAGGATGGGATTCCAATTCCAAATGCAAGTGCGGCGAATAATAAGCGCGCTGCGGCCCCACAATGTGAAACCAAATATGCGTGTCATTGACCTTAATCGTATACTCCGCAGGGCATTTGGATTTATAGTCTTCAAAAAGCGCTCGAACTTCAGCAACCGTTTCGGGTACATCTTTGTAAAAGCGCAACCGTAATTGAATAGCATTTTCGTTTTCCATGGCAGAGGAATAGGAGTTTGATTTTAACTAAGATACAAAAAATTAGATAGCTCGAGCCAACTTTATTACCTTTGCATCCCAATTTAGAATACGTATGAACAATATCGTCGCCATTGTAGGGCGCCCCAATGTAGGGAAGTCTACTTTTTTTAACCGACTTATTCAACGAAGAGAAGCTATCGTCGATTCGGTGAGTGGGGTAACCCGTGATCGGATTTACGGAAAAAGTGAATGGAACGGTAAAGAGTTCTCGGTCATTGATACCGGAGGATATATCAAAGGTTCTGACGATATCTTTGAAGCCGAAATTCGCAAGCAAGTCGAACTCGCCATCGAAGAAGCCGACGCCATTATTTTTGTCGTGGATGTCGAAGAGGGAATCACACCCATGGATGCCGAAGTCGCCAAATTATTGCGAAAAGTGACCAAACCTGTACTTTTGGCGGTCAATAAAGTCGATTCCGCGAGCCGTGAAAAAGACGCTTTCGAATTTTATAACCTAGGCTTAGGGGAATATTTTACCCTTTCAGGAATGAACGGAAGTGGTACGGGCGATTTACTCGACAAACTTGTGGAAGTACTCCCCGAATTGCCCGAAACCCCCGATGAAGAGGAAGTTTTACCCCGTTTTTGTGTAGTGGGACGTCCGAATGCCGGCAAATCATCTTTCATCAATGCCTTGATTGGGGAAGATCGCTACATTGTTACCGATATCGCTGGAACCACCCGCGATGCCATCGATACCCGATTTACCAAGTTTGGTTTTGACTTTAATTTAGTCGATACCGCAGGAATTCGCCGGAAAGCCAAAGTGAAAGAAGACCTAGAATTTTATTCCGTGATGCGCTCCGTGCGCGCTATCGAACACAGCGATGTGTGTATCCTGATGGTCGATGCGACCCGCGGATTTGAAAGTCAAGACCAGAATATCTTTTGGTTGGCACAAAAAAACCGTAAAGGAGTCGTTATTTTGGTGAATAAATGGGACTTGATCGAAAAAGAAACCATGACCATGCGCGAATACGAACTTCGAATTCGTGAGCAGTTGGAGCCGTTTACCGACGTGCCTATTTTGTTTATTTCGGCCTTAACCAAACAACGATTACTCAAAGCCTTGGAAGCGGCTGTTACCGTGTATGAAAACCGTAAACAGCGTATTGCAACCTCCAAATTTAACGAATACATGTTGGATTTGATTGAGCGTTTTCCACCTCCCGCTTTGAAGGGCAAGTACATCAAAATCAAATACTGTATGCAATTGCCCACACCCGTGCCGCAGTTTGTGTTTTTTGCCAACTTACCCCAATACGTCAAAGATCCGTACAAACGATTTTTAGAAAATAAAATACGGGAAAACTGGAATTTTTCTGGGGTTCCCATCGATATTTACATTCGCGATAAATAGATTTCATGCTCACACAAGAAGTACAAAAAGCGGTTGATAGAGGCGAGCTGTTGCCCCTTATGGAAGAATTCTACACCATTCAAGGCGAAGGATTTCATACCGGAACGGCAGCCTATTTTATTCGTATTGGCGGTTGTGATGTCGGGTGCCATTGGTGTGACGTGAAAGAAAGTTGGAATGCCGATTTACATCCCCCAACAGCCGTTGAACATATCGTTGCCAATGCTCAAAAATATGCCGATAATGTGGTCGTTACAGGAGGCGAGCCCCTAACTTGGGACATGACACTACTCACCGCATCTTTAAAAGAAGCACAACTTCGTGTACACATCGAAACTTCAGGAAGTTATCCCGTGACTGGACATTGGGATTGGTTTTGTTTGTCGCCCAAGAAGAACCGATTGCCTGTTCCCGAGGCCTATCAAGCCGCCGATGAATTGAAAGTAATCATTCATAACAAACACGATTTCATCTTCGCCGAAGAGCAAGCCGCTTTAGTCAATCCCAAAGCCATTCTTTTCTTGCAACCCGAATGGAGTAAACGCGAGCAAATGACGCCGCTTATCGTTGAGTATGTCATGCAACACCCCAAGTGGCGCGTTTCGCTTCAAACCCATAAATATTTAAACATCCCTTAAGTGAAAAAAGTAATGCTTTGTGTGATGTATTTGTTGACGCTCGTTGCAGTCGCTCAACCGATACAACCTCCTAAGATGCCTGTATTTCCCACCACGACTTGGCCTACATTTGAAGATTTTTTAGAGAAACAATCTGGTGTAGCTTGGGATACTTCATTAGAATACCAGTTTACTATTCAATTTTATATTGATGAAGACGGTTCGGTCAAATATCCAACAGTACTATACAATACGCACGAAGCTATTGCCCAACAGCTTTATACTACCATTCCAACTTCTCCCAAATGGATTAGAGAAGGAATGTCGCCCGACCTCATTACAAAAGTGGAAAAAAAGCTAACCTTCAAAGCGGGTAAATGGGAGGTGAAAACGAAAATGATGTCGTATAGACTTGCAAGTATTGGTCGATCAGAACTACAAAGTCAGAGCAAAGTGGTTTTTATGCCCCAATATGAAGCGCCAAAAACAGATGTTAAACAAGACGACGACATTTATAATGTAAGTGGCATTGAAGCTAAACCCGAGTTTCCAGGGGGCCAAAATGCATTTTATTCGTTTATTGCAAAAGCATTTAAAGCTCCTGATGTGCCAGGTTTCAACGGAACAGTGTTTGTCAGTTTTGTTATTGAAAAAGATGGAACGCTAACAGAAATAAAGGTATTGCGGGATGCGGGTTATGGTGCCGGGGAAGAAGCCGTACGTGTTTTAAAATCTTCTCCCAAGTGGCAACCCGCCTCGCAAAGAGGGGTGCCTGTTCGGTGCCGTTATTCGATACCCATAAAGATTAAAAATAATTAAAATAAGCACTATTCATAACAAATGAGTAACAAAAAAAATGTTATAGCGTCTAAGAAGTTAAATGTAAAGACGTACATTTATAACAATTAATAAAACATATCATGAAAAAATTAGTTTACACTTTCGCATTTGTTTGCGTTTCCTCTTTGGCAATGGCACAAGCCCCTGCAAAACCAGCTGTTGATGAAGCTTTTAAAAAAGAATGTTTAGCCGTAATTGAAGCAAGTGGCTCAGGAAATGTGCTTAGCGGATACAAAGATCAATTATTGGGACAAGTGCCTGACGATAAAAAAGCAGCCTTCACCATGGAGTTTGATGCTATGATGAAAAAAATTAATGAAAAAACAGCTGAAGTTTACGCGCAAATCTACACTAAAGAGGACATCAAAGCGATGATGGCATTTTACAACAGTCCTGTTGGAAAAAAAATGAAAGAAAAAGCAGGTGAAGTCAATCAAAAGTCTCAAGAAGCGATGATGGAAATTCAAGCGGACTTGCAAGCGATGATGATGAAATACATGCAATAATCAATGCAAAAACCTAAGGAAGTCCCGAACAATTTGTTTGGGATTTTTTTTGACCTATTCTTATGAAAACACATTTTTTACTAGATCCAGCGATTACCTTTTTAAATCACGGTTCTTTCGGAGCGACACCCCAACCTGTTTTTGAAGCCAAAATAGGTTTCCAACGTGAAATGGAAGCTGATCCCGTGCATTTTATCCAAAAGAAATTACCCATATACCTTAAAGAAGCCAAACGTCCATTGGCGGAGTTTCTGGGCTGTGAAGCCGCCGATTTTTTCTTTACACCCAACCCAACGCAGGCCATCAATACCATCATGCGCAGTTTGCAATTGCAACCGGGAGACGAAATTTTAGCCACCAATCATGAATACGGAGCGATGGATCGTACGTGGCATTTTTATTGTAAAAAATCAGGGGCAAAATACATTCGTCAAAATATTTCCTTACCCATTACCTCCAAAGAACAAATCTTAGAAGATTTCTGGAAAGGGTATACGTCAAAGACAAAAGTGGTTTTTATCAATCAAATTTCGAGTGCAACGGCACTCATTTTCCCCGTCAAAGAAATTTGTGACAAAGCCCAAGAACTCGGTTTAATTACCATCGTTGATGGCGCACATGTGCCCGGTCATATTCCGTTGAATTTGCGCGAACTCGATCCCGATTATTATACGGGAACGCTGCACAAATGGATGTTGGCGCCGAAAGGAAGTTCGTTTTTGTATGTAAAAAAGGAGTTTCAAGCCGACCTTGATCCGTTGGTTGTGAGTTGGGGCTACGAAAGTTTGTTTCCCAGCGAAAGTCAATTTTTGGATTACCACGAATACCAAGGCACCAATGATCATTCGACTTATTTATGTACACCCCAAGTGATTCAATTTTTAAAAGAAAATGATTGGGAAACACATGCCAAGTCCTGTCGTGCTATTGTGTTGAAACACTATCCACGATTTTGTAAGCTGTTAAATAGTCAGCCCCTTTGTCCCGTAACCGAGGAATTTTTGGGTCAGATGGCCAGTATTCCCGTATGTACGTCAAAACCCACGGAATTAAAGGAATTGCTGTATTCCAAATACCACATTCAAATTCCGGTAATGCCTCTGAATGAAGGCGTGTATTTGCGGTTTTCAATCAATGCGTACAATACAGAATCCGATTTAGATACCTTGTATGCAGCCTTATGGGATATTATCCAAACCACGGATTTGATTGAAATATAGATTTGCAGCCCGGATTGAAGCGGCATCCCCGCAACGAAGTGGAGGGACCTGCCTGCCGGCAGGCAGGTACAGCGGAAAGCCGGAATTGCTGCCCAAAAAATTAAACCGTCAACCGTGCTAAATAATCGTAATTTTTGCCTTCGGCGACCAATTCACAATGGAAACCGTTGGCCAAAGCTGCGTTTTGTAGCGTATTGTAATCCAAATACAACCACGGGAATTGCTCTTTTTGCCCTTTGTAATGGAGGGTAAATTCGAGTTCGCCATAATAACCCGTATCCGGAATCCAACGCCCGCCGTCTTCGTCTTCGTCAAACATGTAAATCAGGTCCGAACTGTCAATCAGAATTTGGCCTCCCAGACTCATAAGGGATTTTAATTTCTGGAGGTAAGTGGCGGTTTGATTCAGTTTACCAAAAATTCCGGTGCCGTTCATGAGTAATAGTATTGTGTCGTATAGGGTTTCGGACTTGTAATCGAGTACCGAACTTTGGATACAATTTTGGATTTTTTGCATACGACAAGCTTCAATAGCATAAGTAGATTGATCCAATGCCGTTACATTCATCCCTTTTTGTTGAAGATATAAGGCATGACAGCCCGCACCCGCACCAACATCCAAAACCTTTCCTTTGGCCAGTTGCAGCGCTTTTTGTTCGAGTGGCGGCATATTTTGATACGAACGAAACAAATACGCCACGTCCATTTCGTCTTCTTCAGAAATTGAAGTTTCCGTAAGTAAGGGTTGCGGATTATTTTGGGTGTAAAAATCGAGGAGGGCTTGGCCGAATAAATCCAACATGATTGTATTTTTGCACAAAGATACCGAGCAACCTTGAAACCAGCATTACACGAATTAGCAAAATTGGCCAAAGAACGCCAGAGTGAGAACAAAAAGTATTTTGACAAACTCAAAAAACATCCACCGCGCGATTTGGATTATCAGATGCAGGAGTTGCATGAACGTGAATTTAAAAAAACGGATTGTTTGCAATGTGCCAATTGCTGTAAAACTACAGGGCCATTATTTACGTCGGCCGATATCGAGCGAATTGCCAAACATTTCCGCCAAAAACCCCAGCAATTTATAGATCAATATTTACGAATTGATGAGGATAACGATTATGTGTTGAAAAGTGTACCCTGCACGTTTTTGGATGCCGAAAACTATTGTACGATTTATGAAGTGCGACCCAAAGCTTGCCGCGAATATCCACATACCGATCGAACGAAGTTTTACCAAATCGCAAGCTTGACCCTACAAAACGTTTCCATTTGCCCGGCGGCTTTCAATATTGTCGAGGAAATGAAAAAAAGAATTCCAATGAAGTAATATTTTTTTGTAGCATTCGTTTTGTAAAAAACACACTACGTATGCGGCATGTATTTATTCTTCTCGGGATTTATGGAGTCGGGTTGGGACTTACCTTGTTTGGTGCCTATATCGATACCGATGTGCCCCAGTCTGAACACATTTCGTTGGGAATGGAAATTGTTTGCATGTCCCTAATCGTTTTTGGATTGCTTACGGGAATCTTTTATAGTTTGTTTTTTACCTTCATGGGGTTGAAGCGGATTTTGGAACAGCGTTTTGCTTAGTACAATAAATAAGGCTGACGCATTTTTTTGAAAGCTTCAAGGCCATTTTTCCAGGAATCACGAATTGCCTCTTCAGAATCTCCCGCTTCAATTTGTTGACGCAACGTTTGCGTTCCCGCCAATTTGGTAAAAAAATCATTGAAGAAAGTTGCTTTATCCTCCGTATTGGCATACGCTTTTAAGAGCCATTTGAGTTCAAGCCGGTTAACCTTTTCAATTTTTGATAAATCTTCTCCAAAACATTTTAGTCCTTTATGCGGCGGTTCTTTCGCGCCAAAATTGGGTTCAGGGGTAAATTCATAGCGCATATTTTTAAGGAAGGGCGAACCGTAAATTTGAAATTGCAAATCCGTACCGCGTCCCACACTTACATTGGTGCCTTCAAAGAAACACAAACTTGCATACAGGTTTATAGATTGATCGTTGGGCAAATTCGGCGAAGGACGAACGGGTAAACTGAATTCCATATCACGTTTGTAATTCAGGCAGGGAATTACAGTAAGTTCGCATTGTTTCCCATCTTTCAACCATTTTTCCCCATTAATCATTTGCGCATATTCTCCAATGGTCATTCCATGAAGAACAGGAATCGGGTGCATGCCTACAAAACTAGTATGCTCCTTTTCCAAAACAGGACCATCAACGATGCTACCATTCGGATTGGGGCGGTCCAAAACTAGTAGAGGAATGTTATTTTCAGCACAAGCTTCCATAATGTAATGTAAAGAGGAAATATAGGTGTAAAAACGCGCACCCACATCTTGCAAGTCAAAAACCATAATGTCAAGGCCTTCCAATTGCTCAGGCTTGGGTTTTTTATTGTTGCCATAAAGTGAAATGATCGGCAAGCCCGTTTGGGTATCTTTCCCGTCTTTGATCAACTCCCCAGCATCGGCTGTGCCACGAAAACCGTGTTCAGGGGCATATATTTTTTGAACAGCAATGTGGGATTCCAAAAGAAAATCGACGATGGATTGACTATACTGTTGAAGATTGCCTTGCGCATCGCGTTTATAAAAATATCGAACGCTAATAATTTTACCATTGGGTAAGGTATCATTGGTAGCATTACTGGCAGTAAGTAGTCCCGACGGATTGGTGATAATTCCAACGTTCTTTCCTTTTAAAAGGTGTAAGTAAGATTTTGTATTTTCAGCTCCAGTAAGTAAAATAGCTTCCGATTGTTTGACAATGGGTACGCTTGTGCTTTGGGTTGGTCTTTTCGTTTGCAATCCGCTACACGAAACGATTAGTAAAACCAAGAATAAAACAGTACTTTTGAGCACCCAATTACGCATACGATTGAATTTAGAATATTTCATAGCAAAACGCCTCACGGCTTCCAAAAAGGTTAAAAGTAGTGTTTCTGCCCCAATTATAAAAATTGCAGTGGTGGCAATCGCTTTGGGAATTTTTATGATGGTACTCTCCGTCGCCACAGGTGTGGGTTTGCAACAAAAAATTCGAGAGAAAGTGGCCGCCTTCAACGGACATATTGTCATTAGTGCCTTCAACGGCAATGCCTCCGAAGTAAGTACCGAACCCATCGCACTCCACCAAAAATTTTACCCAAAATTTACCGCCGTAAACGGTATCGATCATGTGCAAGCTGTGGCTACTAAAGCAGGGGTCATTCGTACATCAAGTTCCTTTGAAGGGATTTTGTTCAAAGGGGTTGGAACCGATTTTCGCTGGTCGGCTATTCAGGAGTATTTAGTCGCAGGTACGATTCCTAAACTTGGCAAAGGCTACTCCAACGAGGTTTTGATTTCACAATACTTGGCCAACCGACTCCATCTGAAGGTTGGAAGCCAGTTCAATACGTTTTTCTTAGCGCAGGGTCAAAACACCTTGCCCAAAGCACGACGGTTTACAGTGTCCGGAATTTACAACTCGGGCGTTAAAGATTTCGACTCGGTGTATCTTATCGGTGACATCAAGCACGTGCAACGCATGAACCGCTGGCGCCCCGATCAAGTGGGTAGTTTTGAAGTTTTTGTGACCGATTTTAACCGTATCGCCGAAACGGGACAAGCCGTGTACCAAGAAACAGGCTCGCTGTTAAATACCCAAACCATCACCGAAAAATATTATTACATCTTCGACTGGCTAAAGCTTTTCGATTTTAATATCCTTATTATCTTGTGCGTCATGATTGCCGTTTCGACCATCAATATGGTAGTGGCCTTGTTGGTGCTTATCTTAGAGCGAACACAAATGATAGGCATACTCAAAGCCATGGGAGCGACCAATTGGTCGGTACGGAAAATCTTTTTGTACAATGCGTTGCATCTTATCGTGCGCGGTCTGCTGTGGGGGAATGGTGTTGCCTTACTCGTGTTGTACATACAAAAGTATTTCGGAGTCATTCGTCTCGATCCCGAAAGCTATTATGTGACCACCGCACCTGTATCTATTGATTACGGCTATATTGCCTTACTCAATGTAGGTACAATACTTGTGTGTTTGCTCGTACTTCTTATTCCTTCCTATATTATTACGCGTATCGTGCCCTCCAAAACCATTCGCTTCGATTAGTTTTAGGCAGCACTGTGTTTTCGGGTTTTGTTGCATGCGGGTTCCCGTGCTATGCTATACCGGCCCCTTGGGGCTATCGCCGGGGCAGGGTACCGCGTCGCCCGGGGCTGTGTTGTGCGCTTACTGCTTCAGAAGAAGGCCTTACGCCCCTGCTTTAAAAAAGCAAAAACACAAAAAGTCGCCTTTTTCACGAAGTTTTTGGAGTGTTGTATTTTCAAAAACCACCCCCAACTCGGCCGTTGGAGTGGATTTTACCCTCGAGAACCCGCTTTCTTTAAGGTGTAAGTCTTTGGAAACAAGCCGATAGAAAAAAAGATAGAAAAAAGACCGCTTTTTTTTTGGATGTAGGGTGTATAGGTTTCTATATTTGCACTCCCAAAACAGAAGTGATGGGGTTTCGGGATGGTGAAAGATTTCGAAAAAAAAGTTGCAAAAGTATTTGTCAGATTAAAAAAGAGTTTTACTTTTGCACCCGCTAACCGAGAGAGGTTAGTTAGAATAGAGAAGATAAGTTCATAGACATATTGGATTGACAGCAAAAATTAAGAGAGAGTAAGGCTAATCGATATGGATTAGAATTAAGCTAGAACCCGAGTCAAAAAAAATCAAAAATCTACGATGAAGAGTTTGATCCTG
>Ga0209278_1000080_pt1 | contig 156570 bp, 179 predicted proteins | sample JI81BgreenDNA_FD_187504 | JGI IMG/M metagenome (GOLD analysis project Ga0209278, IMG submission 187504) | Wastewater effluent complex algal communities from Wisconsin, to seasonally profile nutrient transformation and Carbon sequestration -... | ecosystem: Engineered > WWTP > Effluent > Algae... | reverse complement strand
ACACCATCATCAACAGAACACCTTACATTAACAGGTGGGAGTAGCACAAGCCCGAGTGCAAATATAAACACTACATTTATTACTATTACATCCAGCGGTGTATGTACAGGAACCTTATTAGCACCGTCAACAGATGGCTTTCAAAAGTTTATACTGATAACATCATTATTTACAGGGAGCAGATATGAACTGAGTTGTCCAGCTGGGATACTTGTAGATGCAGGAAGTGGTACAACAAATGCAAAGAAAATTACCTTTGAATATTCAGGACAATCTTTATTTATAGTATGGGATAATATAGCACTACGATACATTGTGGTGAATGGTAATGCATGTGTTGGAAGTCCTTAAAAGTGAATTCATTTTAAAGAAAAGACAAGAATTAAAACAAAGAAAATGGATGAACATAACGATAGCGAAGAACACAAAGATAAAAAAAGGAAATTTAATGCATACCATGAATCACAAATAAAATCTTAACTATTAAAGAGATTACCGATAGAAGAACAAATTAAATATCAGAAGCTAGATAAATACTTAAAAAATCTTACATTCGAGGAATTCAACAGAATGTAATAGATTGTATAGAGCTTTGTGATAGAATTCTTTTTATGGTGTTTTTTAAGAAAATGAACAAGTATAACGGAGTTTTTCTTAAGTATTTTTCGTGAGTATTTGTCATAAATAAAATAAAGTGAAAATTTTATTTTATTTTTGTTATATTAGAAGTAAATAAAAAGATGGCTGAACAGGTTCAAAAACTATTAAAGTATGCTCAGAAAAATCCAGATCTTTTGAACAAAGCACTTGTATTTGCTGAAAATAATGCAGAATTATTGCAGAAAGCGCCAGCAATAGCACAGTCATTTTTAAGTGGTTCTCCTAGTGGATTATCAGGGGCTGCGCCAATGCAAGAGGCTGTAACGAGTTCTATTCAAGAAGTTGCATCAACAGAGAATGTAACAAGCTCTCTTGCAGATGTATCATCATTCTTCAAAATCAAGAATATCATTATCATTGCATTGATTGTATGGGCTGTCATGATAATTTCAGCTAGATTTTACATTAAAAACGAAGAAACAAAGAGGGACCTTGAGTTTGTAAATACAACATTATTTGGAAACAGTGGTATCATACCAATCATCTTAACTGTATGGGTTCTCAGTGTTGTTGCTGTTACATTGTTACCAGCGATGACAGGAATGTTCCCTAAGCTAGGAGGATTAGCAGACGCTCTGTCAACATTTTTGACACAATTGCCTAAATTGATACCTTTACTTGTATAAACAAAAAATAAATGAATTTTAATTTCATAAGTAATTACATACACGTTAATTAATTATGAATTTGAAAGTAACACAAGAACAAGCTTCTAAATTAGGTAAGAAATTCAATATTAATTTCAAGGTAATTCCGTTTGCTGAATGGGTGTTTGGATTGAATGTAGAGCTTGAACACGGTTCTAGATTTGGTAAAATAACAAATGTAACGAATAACAAGCTAAATGCAACAGCTATGATAGCTATGGCCCATCTTATAGAGGATCCTAGATACTATTATTACCTTAAGAAAATGGAAGCTTCAAGAGAAAAATTTTGGAGCAAGAAGATAAAGCCTAGTATTTTCAAAAATGAATAAATTTTAGACAAGACATGAGTTCGACCAGGTCTATACAAGACAGGGTATAAAAGAGGCTATACATCAAAAGAATAAGAAAATATTAAAATACTTGGTAGATCTAGACGACAAAAATAAAAAACGATGACATAAGTTAACTTTAAATCTCCCTTTTAAAATGTGTTGAGTTTAATTTAAAAAAAAATTACTACTATCAATTAATAAAAATAAGAAACCAAAAAGAAAATAAAAAAATGTCAGCACAAAACAACAACACGATTACTCTCAACAAAGAAAACTGTATTGATTTGCTTATGAAATATATTGATGCTGGGTATAAAAACACTGGTATTGTAACTATCAAAGAGGCAGGTGTCATTAGCAAATACTTCCGCATGCTCAAGGGTCAAGAAGAGAAACCAGAAGACGTCAAAGTTGAAAATATTTACAAGGTAATTTTCAATGTTATTGTTGTGTTGAATGCTAATAAAGCATTCACATTGAATGATGGGTCTGTACTTGACAGTATTATTACTTATGTAGAGGAAAATGTTCTTAAGACTCCTGAAACAGAAAAGCCAAAAGAGCCTGAACCAAAAATTAAGGAACTTTGAGTTCCTTTGTGAACTTTGAGTTCCTTTGTGAACTTTGAGTTCCTTTGTGAACTTGACATTTAGTTTTTGAACAAAATAAGAAGTTTAAAACAAAAATTTTTTATTAGATACAATTTTAAAGTAATTGATATGGTATTTAATAAATTAGTAGATGAACTGATAGATTTATTAGTTGTAGAATTAAAAAAAGACAAGAATAGAACAAGGGTAGAAGATGAATTGCTGTCACCAGTTATAGACTTTATCCTTGAAAAAATTAAACCTTATGTTATAGGAACTTCTATATTTTTGATAATTATCATATTTTTAATAAGCTTAATACTATATCTAATTCTTGCATCTGGTAAAGCTAATTCTACTTAAAAACAAAAGAGGTATATAATTAAATGACCACGGAAATAAATGACCAAAAACCAAATGTAAATCCAAAGACCTTAAAAAAGGAAATACTAAATCTTTTAAATACAAAAAAAGGTGACAAGCATTTATACGTTATCATATTCAATATTTTGACACATAATAACACAGTAAAAAATTATACAAATAATTCAAACGGTGTTTTTTTCAATCTTAATTCTATCGCAGATGAGCTCATAATTACACTACATGATAAAATAAATAAATACATCAATGAAAGTCAAAACCTGAAGATTATAGAAGAAAGTAGAGAATGTTTAATCAATAAGATGGCAGCAACTATTGATAATAATTCATACAAAACTGAATTACAGAATTTATTAACAGAAACCAAGAAGAGTAAGACAAAGCTTTCAACTGAATTAGAAGACCGTGACCCTATTGCCAAAGATCAAAAGGAATGCGAGGATGAAGAGATAACATTACAGAAAAAATTAAGGATAAAGAAGAGTGTCGAGAATTACAAGAAACCCATAGTTTACACTAAAGTCCAAGAAAGGATTAAGAAGATTATGAGCAGGTCTAGTTCAGGTAGAGTTACAAAAAACAAAAGTATAGAAGAAGAGGATCGTTTATACGATAGCGACTTATCTGAGCAAGATACTTTAGAATTTAAATCAAAATCTAAGAAAACAAAAGGTAAAAAGAAAGAAGAGCCGGATTCTAAAGATATCGATGACATATACGTAGATGATCATAACGAAATTTATGATGAAGAATCTAACGAACTCGATAACTGTGAAAATATATCTGTCAATGACGATAATTACGAAGATGAAGAAACTGAGCCAGTAGAAGAGAAAGAACTCGAAGAGCTAGAAGAGTTATTTGGAGACTGTGACAGCGAAGCGTAAAATCAGTTGTAGTTTTTGAATAAAAATTGAAAACTACGCTATTTTATTTTTCAATAAAAATTGAAAACTACGCTATCTTATTTTTCAATTTTTATTGAAAAATAAGTGTCATTTTTATTTTTCAATAAAAATTGAAAAATAAGTGTCATTTTTATTTAAAGACTAAATTTGTAAGACAAGTAAAGACAAGGAAAAAATGGAACAAGTTAAAGAAAGTATTAAAACAATCCATTTGACAGAAGGAAATGAATTTGAAGTCAGATTTGGAGAATTTATCGAAGGTAAATTTAAACCAGCTATCAACTGCAAACAGTTCATCGACCTAAACCATTTTCTTACTACAAATGCGAAATTTCAGAATGTAGAATTTGCATTTATTGTAAATCATCGTAATGGTGTACGCGTTACACAATATTTGGAAGGTCCAAATGAAGACCAATTAGCTTATCCTTGGAAAGGTCAGAAAATTATTGGAGAAAACTTCATTACAAAAACGAAAGTGTCAGGTGTTGATGACAACAATTACAATATTCGTTTTTCTGTAGCAAAGGAAGAAGCTGTATCAGACATAAACTGTCTACATGACCCACAAAATCCAGCAGTATATTTTAAGTCTCGTAAGAGAATGACTTACATATGGGATAACACATACAAGGTTGAAGTAAGTATGTTTAAAGCTTCAAACGACATTAATTTGATTGAAGGAAGTATTATGGAATACGATGTTGAGCTAGAATTAATTTCTAACGACAATTACAATCCAGATATTGTGCTTGAAAAGGTTATGGCAATTTTGAAGGTTCTTCAGGACACTGATAAAGTTCTATCACAAAAAGAAATTTTAGAAGTGAGAAAGGAATATAAAAAGATGATGGGACCAGTTATAGGATGTCAGCCTGCAACCTTGAAGAAGGACAGGCTAACAGCGAAAGAGTACTATGTAACTTTGAAATATGATGGGAAAAGACATATGTTATTCAATAATTATCTTATAGATAGTAAATTGAATGTGAAGTTTTTAACAGAAACAAACTTGGAAGGAACTATTTTAGATGGAGAATTATACAATGGAGTATATTATGCATTTGATATATTATTCTATGAAAACGAGGACATAAGACATCTTCATTTCAAAGAAAGACAAGAAAAATTGAAAGCAGTGTGTGACAAAATTCCGCATTTAAAGATGAAGGAATACTATACTCTTCAGGAAGGTATCAAAAGATACAATACATACAATGGCGATATTGCCTTGGACGGAGTGATACTTGTACCAACTGATAAAGGCTATCCACTAAAGAATAGTAGTGAAGAAGTACCATTGAAATGGAAACCAGAAGAGTTCAATACTATTGATTTCAAAATCAAAAAATTACCTGAAAATAGATGGCAATTACTATGTTCAAACAAAGACAACACGCATACACCATTTATATATAAAGGAACTGATTTAAGTATAATAAATGTATCAGCAATGGACAACGTAAATTACATTGACAATTCTATAGTTGAATGTTATTATGATAGAATAAACGAAACCTTTAAACCAACTAAAACAAGATATGATAAAGTGAAGGCTAATTACATTGGCATTGCTCAAGATAATTTTGACACTATTTTAAATCCATTTGATTTGAATGAATTAACCAGACAGCAATCAGTATTTTACAATATGAGACGATTTCACAATTGGATAAAGCGTAATTTGCTTAGTAGATATGCTACGAAAAGTGGACAATTGTTAGATTTAGCATGTGGTAAAGGAGGAGACATATATAAATGGGTTGATAACAATATAAGATACGTAGAAGGTTATGACGTCAACGAAGAGAGTATAAAAGAAGCTAGACACAGATTTGAGAAGGTTATAAGTAAACCAACATCCAAGAATTTCAATTACATTTTTAATGTGAAAGATTTATCTAAAGAATTGGTAGAGACGAATACAAAGTTTGATATAATTACATCGTTTTTTGCGATACATTATTTCTACAAGGATACAGATACATTAAACCATTTTGTAAAGCATTTAGAATATGTAAAGGATAATGGTTATTTTGTAGTAACTACATTATGCAGTGAAGAGCTTGAAAAGATAAATTATACATATAAGACAGAAAACTTACAAATCCAAGGAAAATCTGAAAATTCTATAGAAGTATACATAAAGGACACGGTTCTTGATGAAGCAACTGAAGAATATCTTGTAGACAAGGACTTCACAATTGAAGTTATGAAGAGACTTAACTTTGAGTTAATTGAGACAAAATTATTTGATGAATATTATCCAGAATGGAAAAAGAATCAGAATTTCTTAAGCACACAAGAGCAAGAATATTCCTTTATGAACAGAGTATACGTCTTTAGGAAGAAAGCTACCAATACAAACAAAGAACCAGTAAAAAGGAACTCTCCAAAGATGAACAAAGAAAGAGAAGCTATGTTAGAACAAACAAGTAATCAAGACAATCACAAAGACAAAAATAATAACAACAATACGAATTTATTAAATCGGCCATTGAAAGGTAAAAATGCATGGACATTGAAAGAACTGAAACAATACTGTATTGATAAAGGAATAGATAGCAAGGGAACAAAGGAGCAACTCATAGGAAAAATAAAGGACACTCTCAAAAAATAAAAAAACACACAAAATAAAAAAATACACAAAATACAAATAAAAAACAAAGAAAGCAATGTAAATTTACATTGCTTTCTTTGTTTTAAAAATAAAAAACTAATTAAAGTAAAATGGCTATTAGATTACCAAATGAATTAATCCTTGAAATATACTCTTATTTACCTTTAGAACAAGTCATAGCTGATACAGAAACTTGTTTCCCAATTTTAAAGAAATTACATTTTTCAATATATAATAAAATCGAATATCCATGGAATTGTGCTATATCAAAGGGTAATCTGGAAGTTTTAAAGTTATTCCACGAGTACACAGGTTGTACAAAACACACAATGGACTGGGCTTGTTTTCATGGTCATATGAATATTGTAAAGTGGATACATCAAAATAGCAAAGAAGGGTGTACAGCTCGAGCAATGGATTGGGCTGCTCAAAATGGCCATTTTGATGTTGTTAAATTTTTACACGAAAATAGAAAAGAAGGTTGTACACTTCGTGCAATGGATTATAGTGAGTGGAATGGTCATATTGAGATTCTAAAGTTTTTAAAAAAGGAATACAGTCATGTTTCGTATTTGTAAAAATAATAAAAGCGAGTTAATTTTTTACATTTATTTTAGATTTATAAGGTAAAAGATGGATACTTCGTGTGCTACAGTTATACCAAGTATAGGGATGGGTGTATTATTTATTATATCAGAAATGTTACCATTTGTTAGCAAAGTTCAAGCAAATGGATTACTTGAAGGTACTATACTGTACTTAAAAAGTAAGAGAAAACAGAAAGAAAGACTACCTGACCCAGAAAGTCCTGAAGAAAACAACAATCAAGAAGAAGAAACTTTATTAACACAAATTTAAGTTAATTTAATTTTATTTTCTGTGTAAGTTACATACACATACACATATGAAAGCTTATCCACGTACAAAAATACTCGTATTAACTGTATTAATCGTAGTTGTAATAAGTCTCCTTGTGTATTTCTTTACTAAAAAGGAAAATTACAGTGAGCTATCTTATAAATCAACTGACACACAAGACCCAGTGAGATTTCATACAAGGGATTTAGCATATGCTTGTGATAACGAGTCGCATAATTACAACATTCCTAATATGTCAAGCGGTTTTTCAGCTCAAGAGAAATACGAAAAAACAATTAGAGACTATGATATTTCAAGCAGAAAATGGTATATAGACCAAGAAGAAAAATAAATAATAAAATGTAAAACGTAAAATGTAAGACGTAAATTAATAATGAAAAATTAATTTATATTTTATTTAATAAGAACAAAAATAAAAAGATGGCTCGAGTATTCCAGACAGATTTTAATACTAACTTAAGACCAGATTTCTTTGAAAAACCTCATCCAGTAGAACCTAAGTTTGCTACACCAGACAGCGAGTCTAAATGTACTATCGACAACAAGTACCGTGACAACACTCTTTACAATCAAGACATAAAAAAGAATTATGCAAGCAAAGCATTAGCAGGTATTCAAGAAGTATCCCCATTTAGTTTTCTATATTTTTCAAGTCAAAATATTGAAGCTTTACAGAAGCTTATAAGATACAATGTATATATCCATACTAACAAGGAACACGTTATAGGTTATCAGAATGAAACTGAATTAGTCATTGTAATGAGAGCAATTTACCTGCAGTATGCAAAGGTACCAGCACATCCGACATTATTCAAAGCTGAAATCGAAAGACTAAACGCTGCAGTAGTTACACAAATTTTACCAGACTTAGTATCTAATGTAAAACAGTACGTTGGATACATTAGAGACAGTTCAAGAACAGCATTACCTATGGACAGAGGTGTAAATGCTTCAATAAAGGGAGAAAGAACCTTGCGTTCTGTTAGCGATGTTTTAGTTGGAGATGACTTATTTTTTCAAATGTAAATTAAAGTCGCAGTTACATTTTATTTTTAAGTATACCCATGTATATTTAATAGTCTCGAGGTCATTATCCTTGTAACATCTATTAAAAATACTACTAAAAACATGTTTTGTACAATAAAATTCACACTCATCATCACCAGACCACTCTATAAATTCTCTAAGCTGTGTATCATTAAAATTTAATACAATTTGAGAAAAACTCTTCTTCAACTTATCCGTCAAAACATTTTTCCAGAACGTTAACATAAAAATTTTCGTAATCAACATTATGAGGGCCAAATTTGAAAGTCTCTATAAGGTATCTCTTGTCATATTATGACACATTCAAAACATTATTAACTAAATTGAATAAATTACAACTATAATATTCAAAATGAGACATGTATTTTTCTAATACATACTCAATTACCTTGACCTTGACCTTGACCTTCGTCAATTTTTCCAATACATAAATAATACTCCAATTTTTCGCAACTTATTAAGGTGTTGCACGTCAGTTTCTTCAATGTAACAATGATGTATACAGTTACAGTTACATTAAATCAAGAATAAAATACAAAGGATATAAAGGATATAAAGGATATAAAGGATATAACGCAAAAAAAATGTCAAATGTGTCACAAGCTGTCTTTCAGTTTAACCCATATGGATTTTATCGTATCTACATCACCACGATTAATAACAGCATCTATTATAAAAAAATTATTTATATCAGAATTTAGAATAAACCAATCCACAGCATCTTCAATATGAATAACTTTTATCTTTGAGATAACATCAAACATGAATTCTGTAGATATATCTATATTTTTAGAGTGGACGTATAGTTCCAAGCTGGCTATATCAAAATTAGAGTCATTGTAATCTAAGGTAATGTCATCTACGTCAAAATCAATTTTATCTTTAAATTCGGATGTTAGATAATTCTTATTACCATGTGATAAATTTAAATTATGTATAATGCTAAATAGGTTCACGTTATAGTAATTAAATTTATCAATATAAGTGTTTAAAATATACTCTATTGCACATATATTACTTAATTTACACAATACATCTAGGATACTCCATTTTTCTTTATACTCGATATCTTCACCTAAATTATTAAGGTGTTTCACGTCATCTTCTTTAATATAGCAATGCCAGATACACATACACACTTTTATTGTAATCATGAGTGTAAAAAAAACTCTTATTCAAACGTGCCTTTATTTAAAGAAAAAAGAAGTAAGAATAACAATGAAGTTTCCTACATTATATAATACAAACAAAGCAGGAAAAACTCAAGAATGGGATATATGGGTAGAAGACCACAAGACTTTTTCACTCATTGTAACAACATATGGCTTGACAGATGGCAAGAAAACACGAGCAGAAACAAAAATAACAAAAGGAAAGAACGAAGGAAAGGCAAATGCTACAACCTATTATACCCAAGCAATAAGCGAAGCACAATCTAAATGGAATTCTAAAAAGGACAAGGAATACACAGAGAAAGGTGAAAAAGTTAATAAAAATATATATTTACCTATGCTTGCTTTTGATTATTTCAAAAGAGGAAAAGACATCAAATTTCCTTGTTATGTTCAGCCTAAATTAGATGGAGTAAGAGCTATATTCAATACATCTTTTGGAGCTTTTCAATCGAGAACAGGTAAGAAGTTTGCACATTTAGAGCATATAATAGAAGAACTAAAACCATTAAATTTGTTATTAGATGGAGAGCTTTATTCAAATACCTTAACATTCCAAGAAATAACTGGTATGGTTAATAAGAAGAAATTAACCGAAGAGGATATCTCAAAGCAAAAGGAGATTATCTTTGTAGTATATGATATAATTATAGAAGGAGATTACATGGATAGACTCAAAGTCTTAAAGGAAATTTTCAAATTAAAATTTAAATACACGGAGTTACTTCAAATAGACACTATTAAAAAAGCTGAAGAGCTTGACGCCAAACACGATTTTTATGTATCTAAAGGGTACGAAGGGATGATAATTAGAAATTTTGAGGGTAAATATGATTTGAAGAACAGGTCGAAGAACTTACAAAAATACAAAAAGTTTGATGATGATGAGTTTAAGATTGTAGGATTTACAGAAGGTACAGGGATAGAAGAGGGTTTAGTTATATGGATATGTGAGACTAAGGAAGGAAAGACTTTTCAAGTAAGACCCAAGGGTACACATGAAGAAAGGCGTAAATTATTCAAAGATGCTAAAAAATACATAGGAAAACCATTAACTGTAAGGTTTTTTGGGTATACTGATGACGGGATTCCAAGATTTCCTATAGGTATAACTGTTAGAAACTACGAATAAATTAAATTTTAAATAATAAACAAATTTCTTATTGTATAATAAAAGGCATCAATGGAAAATACAAATTCAAATCCAATAAGAAATTTAGACGACTTAACATTTGAAGAATTAACAGAATTTCAAGAAAAAATAACTATTAAGCTTGAAGAAATGTTCAAAGAAACTGAAAACCCATTAAATTGGGCTGCCAAGAATGGATATATAGGAGTTTGTAAATGGTTAGCGAAGTTGCCTAAGGATGACCTATTTATGAACAAGATTTACAACGATACATCTTATCCATTAAACTATGCGGCGGAATATAATCATTTAGAGTTAGTTAAATGGTTATACTTTAATGCACATTCAATTAAAGCAGAATTTACACCAGAATACTTTGATAAAAACAGTCAAGCTATATGTTATGCTGCAAGAGAAGGCCATCTTCAGATTGTAAAATGGCTTACAGAAAATACACATTTAGAAAAAGAGGAAGCATTAGCATGGGCTAGTCAAGGTGGTCATATAGATATAGTAAAGTATCTTTATGTATATCTTAAAGGAGAAATAAATAAGGATATATTATCAAAGATGTTAGAGTATGCTTGTCAAAAAGGTCATTTAGATGTTGTGAAATTTATAAAGAATGTATGTAAAAATGTTGAAATAACAAGTGATAGTTTATATATGGCTTGTCAAAATGGTCATATAGCTATAATCAAATGGTTACATAAAACTAAACCCGAGTTATTTAAAGAGTGTGAGACAATGAAGATTGCTGCATACAATAATCATATTGATGTTGTTATATGGTTATATTGGAATACTGTATTACCTTCACGTCAAGAGACAAAAGACATCATAGAATTATGCAAAGAGCGTAATGTATTGATTGTAGAATGGTTAAATTCGCATAATTCGTATTATTATAGGATATCCAAAGTGCTTTACACGATTAAACTTAAACTTCGTCTTGAAGATGAGCACAATAGATAGCTAAAAGAGCTAAAGATATAGCCAAGATAGTATATTTATTCATATTTTCGCCGAAAATCAAAGTACCAACAGAAAAAGCAAAGATTATAGACATACAACTCCATACAAGGTTCATATGACCCATACCTTCATAACGATAACTATTCAACAAGGTAAAAGATACTAAGAGATAAAATAGCATACCAAGAATTAAATGGATGTTAAATGTGCTACTAGCCGAGTAATATTTGAGATTTACTTGAGCCACACATTCCAGAGAAGCAATTAGCAAGCCAAATAATATAACAATCCAAAATCTGTCATTAGGTCCCAAGTTATTAATAACTTCATACATATTAAGATAACCATTGAAAAAAATAAAGGTGAAATTTAATTTTTTCAATTGATTAATTCTTATACAACTTCTTTTTATATGTAAAGCATTTTTAATTTAACAAATAATATGGTTGAAAAAAACTCCCAGAGTAAACAAAAACCCTAAAAATCTTGTAAATTTACAATTTCACCTTGTTTTCAGTTTTTTGATTTTTTTGAAGTGTAAGGTAAAAATGTATATATAAAAACTGAATATTTTGAATATTTGGAAATATACTGAGTATTTACAGAAATACATTTTAAAAAATCATGAACACTTTTCCAAATATTCAAAATATTCAGTTTTTATATATACATTTTTACCTTACACTTCAAAAAAATCAAAAAACTGAAAACAAGGTGAAATTGTAAATTTACAAGATTTTTAGGGTTTTCTTAAATAAATTCTATATTTTTTACTATTTTTTTAGTACTTCTTTCTTTGCTGTTATAATTTTGACAACAACCTTTAATAGCTTCTTTATGACAAGCTTTACAAATCATAAGAGTTTCTATTGTATACAAGTCATTTACTTGAGAAAAGGTACCGTGGTCTAATTTATATACAGGAGTTCCAAGCCATTGACTGAAATTACTTTTGATATCATCCATAGTAATAATATTATTTTTAGAATATTTTGTATTATCTTTAAGGAATTTGTAAAGAGGATTTCTTTCTAATTTTAATTCTTCTTGTTGATTTTTAAAGTACTCTGGACATATTTTCCAAATACTTCTATTATTAGACAATTCTAACAGTTCATTATACTTATTCAAGCATTTATATATGAACGCTGGTAATTCTTCATTTATAATACGTTTTTCAAGAGATACATCAGGGTCTTTTACATTTTTTTCAAAATTTGCAATCAATAAACGCCTTGAAATCTGACCTTTATCCAAGATAAGAAATTTCCCAGACAAGCTTAACAATTTAAAGGCAAATTTTTATAGAGAGATATTTGACAAGAAAAATCCAAACAAAGTAAACAAAGTGTTAGAAGAGTTTCAAAAGGAATGTATTCATCCTGAATGTTTTAAAGTATATAAGAAGTATACATACACAGAGGAAACAGGAGGAGGACAAGGGTCTGAAGTAAGAAGAGCTGTTACATATGCATGTAATTTATGTCATAAATACAACAATGAAAATAGTTGGGATGAATGGGCGTTTTACAAAGACAGCGAAGAATACATGTTTAATAAAGAAGAACACATCAATTTTATGAAGAAACTGGATGAAGCGACATGGGAAATTAAATAAAAATTAATAATCAATAATCAATAATCAATAATTATTAGTTAATTTAAAGATAAAACACCTTATAACAGGTAATAAATGTTACCACAAGAACTCCTTGACATCATCTGTTTACATTTAGATTTCAGAACCCTAGAGAAAACAAGGGAGTTACAGAGTAATTATGTAAAGAAATGTACAGAATATTTTTCAGTGATAGAAGCAGTAAAAAATGGTAATTTATATAATTTAAATTGGTTGAAAGAAAACGAAGTCACTAACAATATTGACTTTAACTTACTTATAAGAAAATCTGCTTATTATGATTATGCTATAAAATCAAATAATTTAGAAATTTTCAAATGGCTGAAGACAAATGGAGTGGTTTTTAACTATAATACATTAACAGCAGCAACAGATAAAGGTTGTTTAAAAATCATGAAATGGCTTAAAGAAAATGGTTGTGAATGGGGAAGGTCAAATTTTGCATATGCGTTAAAAAATGGAAATTTAGAGAATATGAAATGGCTTAAAGAAAATGGTTGTCCTTGGGACCAATACACATTTTCAACTGCAGCCAGAATTGGCAATTTAAATAATATGAAATATCTTAAAGAAGAAGGATGTCCTTGGGACACATGGACATTTACCAGCGCAGCTTATAATGGTAATTTAGAGAATATGAAATGGCTCAAGGAAAATGGATCCCCTTGGGATACATGTACATTTAGAGCAGCAGCTCATAAAGGAAATTTAGAGAATATGAAATGGCTTAGAAAGGAAGGATGTCCTTGGGACACATGTACATTTTCAAGAGCAGCAGACAATGGTAATTTAGAGAATATGAAATGGCTTAAAGAAGAAGGATGTCCTTGGAATAAAGACACATTTGCCTATGCAGATCTAAATGGTAATTTAGATAACATAAAATGGCTTAGAGATAATGGATGTCCTGTGTAGTATGTTTGGGTTTGGCCTACCTACGGCCACCGCTTTCCAAGTTTAGATAAATGACAAAATGGAATATAACAGGAGATATTTAGAAATAGTATGAAGTTTCTAAGAAAGACATGCAAACTAAATTAATTTAAAGAAAAAAGAATAATAAAAAGGTAAGAAATGTTACCACAAGAAATCAAGGACATAATATTTTTAAATTTAGATTTTGAAACTTTAGAAAAAACAAGGGAATTACAAGATAAATATGTAAAGAGAAAAACAGAATATAAAGAGATAAATATAGCAGCTGAAAATGGAAATTTAGAGAACATGAAATGGCTCAAGGAAAATGGATGTCCATGGAGTAGATTGACATTTGTATATGCCGCTAAGAATGGAAATTTAAAGAATATGAAATGGCTTAAAGAAAATGGATGTCCTTGGGATTCTTGGACATTCTCAGCTGCAGCGGAAAATGGAAATTTAGATACCATGAAATGGTTAAAAGAAAACGGGTTTCCGTCCACGGGTTTCATTGTATGGGATAGGTTAGCATCTCATGGAAATTTAGAGAACATGAAATGGTTTAAAGAACATGATCAAAGGAATGAATGGGGTTTCTATACAATGTCAAATGCAGCGAAGAAAGGAAATTTAGAAAATATGAAATGGCTTAAAGAACAAGGCTGTGAATGGGATTCTTGGACATTTCAAGCTGCTGCAGAAAATGGGAATTTAGATAACATGAAATGGTTGAAAGAACAAGGTTGTCCTTTGGAATCTACAGTATTTACATGCGCAGCCGAAAATGGTAATTTAGAGAATATGAAATGGCTTAAAGAACAAGGATGTCCTTGGGGTCGTAGGACATTTGAATATGCAGCTTTAAATGGTAATTTAGAGAATATGAAATGGTTGAAAGAACAAGGTTGTCCTTGGAGCTTGTGGACATTTACATTTGCAGCTTGGAAGGGAAATTTAGAGAATATGAAATGGCTCAAAGAAAATGAATGTCCTATGTGCTCTGAGACATTTGCACAAGCAATCCGGAAAGGAAATGTAGAGAATATAAAATGGCTTGAGGAAAATGGATGTCCTTCGAATGAACCTGTATTTATATTTTCAGCTTTGGGTCAGTAAGAAATGGATATTTTTAGGAATAGGTATGAATTGCTTAGAAATTGTATGAAGTTTCTAAGAAAGACATGAAAACTAAATTAATTTAAAGATATTAAATCAGACAACAAAGTAAGCTTATAAAAATTTATTCAAGCAAGATAAGACATAAAATAGATTGTTTAGAAATTGTATGAAGTTTCTAAGAAAGACATGAAAACTGTAAGTAGAGAGATTGGGTTTGGCCTACCTACGGCCACCGCTTTCCAGGAATGGAAAAAAAATGTCTTACTTCGAAAATGTAAGATAATTCCTAAGAAAGCCATTAAAAGAGTAAGTCAAATAATTTAAAGAAAAAGGACAATACAGAGGTAAGAAATGTTACCACAAGAAATCAAGGACATAATATTTTTAAATTTAGATTTTGAAACTTTAGAAAAAACAAGGGAATTACAAGATGAATATGTAAAGAGAAAAACGGAATACAAAGAGATAAATATAGCAGCAGAGAATGGCAATTTAGCCAACATAAAATGGCTTAAGGAAAATGGGTGTCCTTGGAATGCAGATACATTTACATGGGCAGTTTTTAATGGAAATTTAGAGAATATGAAGTGGCTCAAGGAAAATGGATGTCCTTGGTATGAACAAACATTTTCATATGCATCTAAGAATGGAAATTTAGACAACATGAAATGGTTGAAGGAAAATGGATGTCCTTGGAATGAATATACATTTACATGTGCAGCAGAAAATGGTAATTTAGAAAATATGAAATGGTTGCGTTCCAATGGTTGTCCTTGGGATGACTATGTGTTTTATAGAGCAGCTGAAAATGGGAATTTAGAAAATATGAAATGGTTAAAAGAACAAGGCTACCCATTTGACATATTTACATTTAGATATGCTGCATTGAATGGAAATTTAGAGAATATGAAATGGCTTAAGGAAAATAGTTGTAAGTGGGACAAAACAGCATTTGAATATGCTAGTATAAATGGTAATTTAGAGAATATGAAATGGTTGAAAGAAAATGGGTGTCCTTGGGATGCAGATACGTTTTATAGAGCAGCTAAGAATGGTGATTTAGATAATATGAAATGGCTTAGGGAAAATGGATGTCCCTGGGGTTCTTTGACATTTACAGGAGCAGCTAAAAATGGGAATTTAGAAAATATGAAATGGTTAAAAGAACAAGGCTGTCCATTAGATCTGCTTACATTTAGATATGCTGCATTGAATGGAAATTTAGAGAATATGAAATGGCTTAAGGAAAATAGGTGTCCTTGGGATACCACAGCATTTGAATGTGCAGCAGAAAATGGGAATTTAGAAAATATGAAATGGCTTAAGGAAAATGGATGTCCATGGGATTACTTGACATACGAAGAAGCAGTTAAAAATGGAAATATAGAGAATATAACATGGCTCAGAGAGAATGGTTGGCTTATCTATGCCACCACTTTTATGATAAAATGACAAAATGGAATATAATAGGAGATATTTAGAAATAGTATGAATTGCTTAGAAATGTAAGATAATTTATAAGAAACACATAAAAACTTTATCTAATGTATAAGGGTAGGGTTTAGGTTTGGCCTACCTACGGCCACCGCTTTCCAAGTCTTGATTTATGACAAAATAGAATATATGAATAGGTATGAATTTCTTAGAAAAAGTAAGAAGTTTCTAAGAAAGACATGAAAACTTTATGTAATGTATAAGGGCAAGGACTGGGTTTGGCCTACCTGCGGCCACCGCTTTCCAGGATAGATAAATGACAAAACGAGACACGTTTGTGACAAAATGGGAAAGGTATGGGGTATTGATGGGTTGATTTGTGAGAGAATGGATGCCACGAAAACATTACGAGGCCTTGTATTTTGTCACGAGAAGTTTTAGAACACAGGGTATTCTATCATATATCGCGCGATATATGATAGAATAAGGAGGACACCAAATCCTTTCGTGACAAAATACAAGGCCTCGTAATGTTTTCGTGGCTTCCATTCTGTCACATACCCATTTTGTCATTTATCTAGCCTGGAAAGCGGTGGCCGTAGGTAGGCCAAACCCAAACACTCCCCCCTTACACATACCGTATACTTTTCATGACTTTCTTAGAAATTTTTATACATTTCCAAGCAATTCATACCTATTCATATATTCTATTTTGTCATAAATCAAGACTTGGAAAGCGGTGGCCGTCCCAAACACTCCAACGCATTACCTTATATATTAGATAGAGTTTTCATGACTTTCTTAGAAACTTCATACAATTTCTAAGCAATTCATACCTATTCATTTAGTTTTCAGGACATCTATTTTCTTTAAGCCATTCCATGTTATCTAAATTTCCATGTGTTTCTGCACGGTAGAATGTCAATTCATTCCAAGGACAACCATTTTCTTTAAGCCATTTCATATTCTCTAAATTACCATTTTCAGCTGCTTTTGCAAATGTCATTTCATTCCAAGGGCATCGTTCTTCTTTAAGCCATTTCATGTTCTCTAAATTACCCTTCAGAGCTGCTTCTCTAAATGTCCAGAAGTCCCAAGGACATCTATTGTCCTTGAGCCATTTCATATTCTCTAAATTTCCTTTTTTAGCTGCGCGGTCGAATGTCAATTCATTCCAAGGACAACCATTTTCTTTAAGCCATTTCATATTCTCTAAATTTCCATTCTCAGCTGCATATAAAAATGTATATTCATTCCACGGACATCCATTTTCCTTGAGCCACTTCATATTCTCTAAATTACCATTAAAAACTGCCCATGTAAATGTATCTGCATTCCAAGGACATCCATTTTCCTTAAGCCACTTCATATTCTCTAAATTAAAAGATGCACAACGAAATGTGCTAATATCCCATGGACATCCATTGTCCTTGAGCCACTTCATATTCTCTAAATTACCATTCTTAGTTGCAGTATCAAATGTCCATCTATCCCAAGGACAGTCTTGTTCTTTTAACCATTTCATATTTTCTAAATTACCAATTTCTGCTCCATATTGAAATGTCCAGGAATCCCAAGGACATCCATTTTCCTTAAGATATTTCATTATCTCCAAATTACCATTTTTAGCTGCTTCTGCAAATGTCCATTTATCCCATTGATATCCTTTTTCCTTGAGCCATTTTATGTTGGCTAAATTGCCATTCTTTGCTGCTATATTTATCTCTTTGTATTCCGTTTTTCTCTTTACATATTCATCTTGTAATTCTCTTGTTTTTTCTAAAGTTTCAAAATCTAAATAATTTAAAAATATTGTGTCTTTAAGTTCTTGTGGTAACATTTCTTACCTCTTTAGTATTCTTTTTTCTTTAAATTAATTTAGTTTGCATGACTTTCTTAGAAATTTCATACTATTTCTAAGCAATTCATTCTAATTCTTAATACTCCTTAACTATCATTTTTGTCATTTATCTATCCTGAAAAGCGGTGGCCGCAGGTAGGCCAAACCCAAACACCCCCCCTTACACATACCGTATACTTTTCATGACTTTCTTAGAAATTTCATACTATTTCTAAGCAATTCATTCTAATTCTTAATACTCCTTAACTATCATTTTTGTCATTTATCTATCCTGGAAAGCGGTGGCCGAAGGTAAGGCAAAACCGCAATCTATTCTTGCACTTTTTCTATAAGTTTGAATATATATTTGTCATATCAGTCAAGTATTCTGTCCTAAAATACTAAATAGAAAATTAGGCTGTTGCCTAGGACATCCGTTTTCTTCTAGCCATTCCAGATTCCTTTTATTTCCTAAAATCTTGTACATGTGTCTGGCTACCCACGGACACCCTTCTTGTTTAAGCCATTTCATATTCTCTAGATTACCATTCCAAGCTGCAAATTCAAATGTCCATATACTCCAAGGACACCCTTGCTCTTTAAGCCATTTCATATTATCTAAATTACCATTTAGAGCAGCATATTCAAATGTTACATAGTCCCAAGGGCACCCATTTTCCTTAAGCCATTTCATATTCTCTAAATTACCATTTTCTGCTGCTTTTGAAAATACGTGGAGGCTTTCATGTCTCCCCCAAGGACACCCTTGTTCTTTAAGCCATTTCATATTATCTAAATTTCCATTTTCTGCTGCTTTTGGAAACGTCAAAAAGTCCCATCCGCACCCTTGTTCTTTAAGCCATTTCATATTATCTAAATTTCCATTTTCTGCTGCATAGGCAAAGGTATATTCAGCCCAAGGACACTTGTTTTCCTTAAGCCATTTCATATTCTCTAAATTACCATTCTCAGCTGCATATATAAATGTCCATCTACTCCAATTACACTCTTTTTCCTTAAGCCATTTCATATTATCTAAATTACCATTTCTAGCTGCTTGTGAAAATGTCTTAGTGTCAAATAAACAACCATTTTTTTTAAGCCATTTCATGTTTTCTAAATTTCCATTTAGAGCTGCTTCATTTATACATTTGTATTCTGTAGTTTTATTTACATAATTACTCTGCAATTCCCTTGTCTTTTCTAAAGTTTCAAAATCTAAATTTAAAAATATTATGTCCTTGATTTCTTGTGGTAACATTTCTTACCTCTTTATTCTTCTTTTTTCTTTAAATTAATTTACTTGTGTAATCCTCATTTTATTAATTATAATTTTGTATTTTTTTTTAAGTTAAAATATTTTTGATAAACTATTACAAATGTAGTTTTATCTAAAAAAGCGGTGGTCTACCTAGGATCACACCCACTTTACTCCGCTTTTATCTTTTTAGTTTTCAGGGCATCCATTTTCTCTGAGCCAGTTTATAGCGTCGGCACGACCCATTATTCTTCCGTTTGCATATGCATATGCATCAGCATCCCATGGACATCCTTCGTCTTTAAGCCATTTCATATTGTCTAAATTACCATTCCAAGCTGCAGCTTGGAATGTTCCGGTATTCCAAGGGCATCCTTGTTCTTTAAGCCATTTCATATTCTCTAAATTACCATTTTGTGCTGCAATATCAAATGTCCTGGAATCCCAAGGACACCCATTTTCCTTAAGCCATTTCATGTTATCTAAATTTCCATTTTCTGCTGCTTCTGTAAATGTATCTGTACCGAATGGACATCCATTATCCTTAAGCCATTTCATGTTCTCTAAATTACCATTATAAGCGGCAGGTTTAAATGTCCATTCACTGAATGGACACCCATTATCCTTAAGCCATTTCATGTTCTCTAAATTACCATTTTTGCATGCAAACGTAAATGCGGAACCATCCCAAGGACACCCATTTTCCTTAAGCCATTTCATGTTCTCTAAATTGCCTTTATTAGCTGCTTGTAAAAATGTCATCGTGCCCCATGGACAGCCATTTTCCTTAAGCCATTTCATATTATCTAAATTACCATTTTCTGCTGCATTATCAAATGTGTCTTCATTCCAGGGACAATCGTTCTCTTTTAACCATTTCATATTTTCTAAATTACCATTTTTTACTGCTTCTGAAAATGTATATGTATACAACGGACAGCAGTTCTCTTTTAACCATTTCATAATCTTTAAATTTCCTTTTTTTGCTGTTTGTGAAAATGTCCAGTGATTCCACGGACACCCATTTTCCTTTAACCATATCATATTCTCTAAATTTCCATTTTCTGCTGCACATGCAAATGTAGTTTCATTCCAATGACATCTATTTTCCTTAAGCCATTTCATATTCTCTAAATTTCCATTTAGAGCTGCAGATGCAAATGTCCAGTAATCCCAAGGACGTCTATTCTCCTTGAGCCATTTCATTTTTTCCAAATTACCATTTTCTGCTGCTTCTGAAAATGCCGAGCTATATAACTTTTCTTTAAACCATTTCATATTTGCTAAGTTACCGTGCCTTGCTGCTGTATTTATATCTTTATATTCTGTAGTTGTCTTTACATAATCATTTTGCAATTCTCTTGTCTTTTCTAAAGTTGCAAAATCTAAATTCAAAAATATAGTGTCTTTTATTTCTTGTGGGACTTTCATATTATTTTTGTAATTGAATTTATTTTTTAAGTTCATTTTTTATGATGTTTTCTAACTTATTTACACATCTGGATACACTGCTAACAATACATTTTGTCACAACTTGGAAAGCAGTGGCCGCAGCTAGGCCAAACCCAAACACTCCCCTTACACATACCTTATACTTTTCATGACTTTCTTAGAAACTTATTACATTTTCTAAGCAATTCATATTAATTATAAGACTTTTTGTCATAAATCAAGACTTGGAAAGCGGTGGCCGCAGATGCCAAACTAAAACTACATCCTTATACTTTTCCTTAAAAAATTTTAAGATACATAACCATTCCTTGAAAGTTGTGACCCTAAGCTATGCCAAACCCGATACTTTTACCTTCTAATTTTCTGGACAACCATTTTCTTTTAACCATTTCATTATCTCCAAATTACCATTTTTAGCTGCTTCTACAAATGTCCATTTATCCCAAGGACAATCATTTTCTTTAAGCCATTTCATGTTCTCTAAATTTCCATTTCTAGCTGCGTCTGCAAATGTCCATTTATCCCAAGGACAATCCTTTTTTTTAAGCCATTTCATGTTCTCTAAATTTCCATTTCTAGCTGCGTCTGCAAATGTCCATTTATCCCAAGGACAATCATTTTCTTTAAGCCATTTCATGTTCTCTAAATTTCCATTTCTAGCTGCGTATGCAAATGTCCATGTATCCCAAGGACATCCATTATCCTTAAGCCATTTCATATTATCTAAATTACCCTTTTTAGCTGCACTGGAGAAAGTTGTCTCGTACCAAGGACACCCATTTTCTTTCAACCATTTCATGTTCTTTAAATCACCCTTATGAGCTGCATATTGAAATACGCAATTAGTATTAACCTTTGATAACCATATGAGTGTTTCAAAATACCCTCTTTCCTTTAACCATTTCATATTATCTAAATTCCCGGATAGAACTGCCTCTTCTAGAGAATTGTATGCTGTTACTCTCTTTATATAATTACTCTGTAATTCCCTTGTATTTTCTAGAGTTTTAAAATGTAATTGTAAAAATACAAGGTCTTGTATTTCTTGTGGTAGTTTCATTTCTTGTATTTAATAAGATATTTTTATCTTTAAGCTAAATTATTTATTCTAAGTCTTAAGTAAGAAATGGATTTACATCTACCTGCAAAAAGTCTTTTTGTGTTGTATCTTGTTATTTCTGGAAATTTTTTAGCTAATCTTCTAGGATGCAAAATACAATACACATTCACTCATAATATGCTAATCAAGCATCTATTAGGTTATATGACTTTGTATTTCTTTATTATATCTGTTGACCATCAAAGCGCAGATAAACATCCAGCTATACAAATGTCTTTAGCTTTAGGTATCTATTCTGCTTTCATCCTTACAACTAGAATGGAGTATAAATGGTGGACTGTATTTATTCTATTATCTATGATTACATATATCCTTGAAGTTTACATTACTAATAATAATACAAATGAAGATATCAAGGAAAAACTAAAATCTATACAACAGCTCGTTATTTATGTAAATGCTGTTATTATTGTCGTAGGTTTCCTTGTATATCTTGGTTATAAAAAAATAGAATATAAAGGTAAATTCGATTTTATTACATTTCTAGTTGGTAAACCTAACTGTGCAAACACCTCAATGAATGGAAGAATAAGTAATATTGAAGCTTTCAAAAATGCTTTCACTTGAACTCAAATCTAGGTCCTTTAGATTCTTGTAGATTTTTAGCTATTAAGATAATATCTTTGTCTGCAAACAAACTGATAGGATTTCTTAATGCTAATTTTAGTCTAAGATTTTCATTACTATACAAATTGTTATAGTCTAGATTTTGTTCTTCTTTGTCACAGTCGTAGTTTATACAATGTAAAATAGACTTATTACCCATAAATGTAAGTTCTGGTGCCTTTAAAGTGTTGTCTTCGTACTTAAATATCTTTATATCATTATTAATAAATTTATAAAAATCTGTAGTAGCATGAATTGTAGCATCTCTTATGTATAGATAAGGTAATGTATTACTGTATGGCCATATAGTATCTTGTTCTTTTGGTACAAATACGATGTAATAGTCAGTCTTTGTATTTATTGAATTATAAATGCCTATATATGTAAGCGATATAGATTTGTATGACGAAGTCGAGCTTGTTCCACATAATTTTATAATATTTTCAAGCTGTGTGATGGCAGTATAGTATTCAGTATGTTGTCTATGATACCATTCTTTTGCTAGTTCCATTTTATACAAATACATCTTTAAATTTTAAATGAAAATTTATTTACTTTTCCTTAAATAAAATATGGATAAAATTGTGACAAATGTAACTTTCGATATCAAAGTCATAGGATACTATAACCATTCAAATTTTGGCGATGAACAATACATAGAAACTTTCAAATTTGTATTAAATAAGCTTTATATTAAGTATTCCTCTTTGGATTTTATAGATTGTGATAAAATAACACAACATTCGTTTAAAGACTCTGATGTTATCCTTTTAGGTGGTGGAGATATCCTCACAGACTACTTCCTTGATAATGTAATAAAGGTTTTCAAAAATAAACCTAATAAAATTATCGCAGTATCTGTTGGTATCCCTTATTCCAGTATAATTTACGAAAATAAACTTAAAATCATAGATTACATATTCTTACGCTCTAAACAAGGCTTAAACGTGCTTAGTAAATATTACGATAAAAGCAAAATATTTTATTTGCCAGATATTTCTTATTTTTGTGAAAATCCCTTTGAAATACAAGCTGTAAAACCCAATCAAAAAAAGAGAATAGGTATATGTCTATCTAGACATATCTTTGATAAGAATAATGTACAGTATTATGATAATATTCTCAAGTCTTTTGCTTTGTTTATAGATTATATTACATGTTTTGGATTTGAAATTGTGCTTTTACCATTCAATACAAATGCTCATAACTCTAGTGAAAATGATTTACTTATCCAAAATGACTTGTTTGCTCGTTTGAAAAATACATCAAATGTAACTGTAGTCAATCATAAACTTTCCCCATTAGAAATGAATGCTTTATTCAAAACATTTTATCTATGTATTCCTATGAGGTTTCATGCTTGTTTATTCAGCATTTATAATGGTATACCTTTCTTACCTGTATTCACAACAACTAAAATAAATAATTTACTCCTAGATATACATTGGCAATTCGGTTATAAATTACCTGTTGATACAAAGGATATACCTACTAACCTAGACCGTAGTATTCTTATTGGAAGATTTAGTTCTTTGGTTAATCTGTATCCTTTGCTCCAAAAGAAATTAAAGGAATTAGTCTTTGATTTTGACAATCTAAGCATCCTAAAGGCTAAAATCCTTGAAGAACCTATTGCCAAAGAATTTGATTTTGATATAGATACTAAATTACAAATTATAAATAAAACTTTTCAAGCTGCAAATGCCTTTATGACCAGAAAAGGACTTGATATAGATTTTCGTTTAGCAGATAAGAGTTATCACCCAATTCTTACAAATATTGTTAGTTATAATCTAATAAATAAAATAGATAGCCCTTATAATTATGGCTTGTCTCAGAAAATGTTTAATGACAATTACAACTACGTAGAAGAATGGAAATGGATACTTAAGGACTACACAAACTCTAAACCTTCTGAACAAATAGTCATTTATAGCAATCCACTAGGCTTGTTTAATTTAAATCTCCATCATGACCAAAATGACTATTCTGGTGTACATCGCTCCGGGTGGCAATATGTATACACTTATCTTCAACAATATCACAATGAAGATAGCGATTTGTACCTTGATTTATATATTGATAAAACATTCCATTGGAAAAAAGAGTTAAATAAAGAGCTTGGTATTATACCTTATACAAAAAAATGGGTTGGTTTTGTACATCATACATTTGATACAGAGTTTAGCCATTTCAATAATATAGAATTGCTTAAGAATGAAGATTTTATTGAAAGTTTGAAAACTTGTAAAGGTCTTTTTGTATTGTCTGTCTATCTTCGTAATGACTTTATTCGACGTCTCAATATTTTAGGTATTTCTAATGTTCCGGTATTTGCCTTAGTCCATCCAACGGAAACTCTTGTTTCTCAATTTGATTATGACAAGTTTTTGGGTAATAATGATAAAAAAATTATACATATTGGTGGATGGTTGAGAAATATATATTCTTATTATCTAACTAAATTTCCTACAAATATTACATTACGTGTATGTGCTTTGCTTTCTCGTAGCTTTAATATAAGGAAAACTATACTCAAAGGTAGTCATATGAATAATTACTTACCTCTTGAGAATTTCCAAGAAAAGTTTGAAAATTTCTTACTTGACCCTAACAATTGTTACTGCCAACATGGAGGAGGCGGGGAGAGTCCGTGTGTTTCAAGTAGTCCTTGTATTTCTATTACACCTTGTGTATCCAGAGATAAATGTAAGATGAATAACTGGTATAAACACTTCTATGACCATGTAGTTAGTATCATTGACAGTGTAGATGTGCTTGATAAAGTAAACAATGAAGAGTTTGATGACCTTTTGACGCAAAATGTGATTTTTATAAATTTAGTAGATGCGTCTGCAGTAAATACCTTGATAGAATGTATTGTAAGAAATACCCCTATAATCATTAATAGGCATCCTGCTGTTATCGAATTGTTAGGTAATAGTTATCCTCTATATTTCAATACTGATAATTATACTCAAATGAACATTGATATCCTTAACTTGTTAAGCAATAAAGATAGAATATACAATGCTCATATTTACTTGAGAAAACTTAATAAGAATGTATTCACCATAAATTATTTCATCAAGAACTTCCTTGATATTTTAAGCATTCTAAAAAATTGAAAATTTTTTTACTGGTTATGCTAGTTTAATAAAATGTTCGCTTTGAGTAATTGGTTTTATGAAGGTTTAATCATTCTTAACGCCGTTATTATACTTATAAATTTGTATGCAGTTTATCAAGAAATCTACCTACTAAAAAAGCACGTCTTAAATATAAGTGCCGAACACATTGAATTAATTGAAAGTATTGACAGTATGATGTATCGTATCGACGAGCTTGAATCCGAGTTATCAAGACTAAACTAATAAATAATAAAAAAACACAATAAAAAATTGAAAAAATTTTATCAAACTTAAAAGTTTTACATAATGTGTGCTTTAATCAATTGGTTTTATGGAGAACTCTCTATTCTTGAAAAAGCCGTCATACATAGCGATTTAATCACAGTGTCTATGTTAATTCAACACGGATATACAAATATTGATAAAGCTCTTATTCAAGCTAAGAAACATAATAAATTAGATATTGTACAATATCTGGAGAAGCTTGAACTCTAAAGAAGTCAAATACGAAAAGACTAAAGAAAAAATAAAACAATAAAAAAGAAGAAGAAGAAGAATAATTTAACGATTATTCTTCTTCTTCTTTTATAATATATATGTAAAACAAAAATATGTTTGTATTCACCATCTAGCAATACCAGAGCCTAAATCTATTAATCTTTTATTAATTACCTTTTTAGCAAGTTGTTCATTTAAGACCGCATCATGAAAGGAATAAGCATCAAAATGTCCAGCTTCTTTTAATTTCTTTTGACTAGTTAATTTTGACATAGCTTCAGCATGTTCTCTAATAAGCACGGCTGTTGGTTTAGCATTTTGTCCACGTATAATTACATCCATTTGCTTATATTTGAAATAACTGAGTAAAAGATTTGTCACACCAGAGCCTGCTGCCAAGAATATTCCTGTATTTGTTTTCCAGGACATTTATTTAATATACGGAAAAAAAGAAAATGTTCAAACGAACTTTTTATATATTTCAATAGGGTCTTAACTGCTAAGAGCTAACTAAATTACGCGTTTAACAAATTTTTTAATGTAAACTTCAAATCAACACAACAAATATATTTGAGCTACGAAAAAAAATTTGTTAAACTTTGAACCACCCCCCCTAAATTTAACGATTATTCTTCTTTTTATTTTATAATATATATGTAATGACTTCTACTCAAATTGACATAGATAAAAATAAATATAAAAATGATAATGTTAAAGATATAGATATACTCAAAAAAACTTATAATCCTAACTATGTTGGCGATTGGACCGGTGGAACAGAACAAAAGAGTCTTTTTTTGAATTTATATATTAAGAAAAAATACAAAAATGACTTATTTTTCATAGATTATATGAGGTTACAGACAGGGTACTATCCGGGAGTTATACCTAAACATATACTATTAATAGATTTAAGAAAAGCATCTAATAACAATTTTCATAAAATAACTAAAAAAAATGTACAAAATGAGTTATCATATTACATTAACCTTTATAAGAAGTCAAAGAAAAGGTTTAATTTCTTTGAGATATCGATGGTGTTTGTTGACCCTATAACAAAAAAATCAGAGGCTCATTCTACATCAGCTATGTATGACTCCTATATTCATCAGGTAGATTTCTTTAATACTGTACAATCTGGTTATACAAATTTACAATCATACCACAGACAATTTAAAATTTTTTTTCAAGCTATTTACGGTGAAAATGTTGTACTAAATTACTCCCAATTATGTATATTGTTTGGTCAAAAGGAATTTGAAGAAAAATGCTTAGAATATTTCAAGGAAGCAATACCTAAATTTACAATAACCGGTACATGTGCTGTATGGACCTTGTGGTTTTTAGATATGAGATTGCAACATAAAGAAATGAGCAGAGAAAAGATTATAGATAAGGCCTTGAAAATATTTTTGTCAAATAAAAAGTTGATATGTAAAATCATTATAGATTATGCTGTCTTTGTTGATAAACTAACAAAGAATTTCACATTACATATAAGTAACAAAAAAAATAAAGTACTTATAAAAAAGAAGAATGTTATAAAAAATTGAAAGAAAATTACCACAAAGTTAGAACATTAACTCTGTATGGATTTTTTTAATTGTATATTCCAAGCACGAGAAGATAATAATTATAAGAAAGTTCAACCAAAAATTAAAAAACAAGCTGAAATTTATAAATTATCTAAATTTGATAAAAAAAGGCAAATTAATAATAAACAAAAAAATAGTGTATGGTTTAATGCAAATAAAGCACAAAATTTTGATATTAAATTTTTTAGATTAGATATCATAAACTGCTTGGTAATAAAAGATATTAAATATAACAATAATTTTGATAATAACTATGTGTTTGCTGTAGAATATGAGCATTTTGTGTCTTATTCAAATTATGGAAAAACAACTGAAAGTAATATATGCTTATTAAATGCAGAAATCAACAGAAAAAAGAAAGACAAAGCATTATATGAACATAGCCTCTGTGAATTGTATGGGTTACAAAGTTTATATGGTATAACAGAACATACATTATTATGTGAATTAAATACAGATTTACATAATACATGTAAAAAATATAATTTATTATTTATATATAAGGCTAAAAATGATTATTGGACATTAAGAGTTGACAAAAATGGTAATTATAGAATATACAATGATGAATATCTAAATTCTTATAGAAATTATGATAAAGATACAGAGTTTTACGTCAAGGAAATTAAAAAATTGCATAAAAGATTAATACAGAATTTACATAAATAAAAAAATAATAAAAAATAAAATAATAAAAAATAAAAAAGAAGAACATTATAACGTTATAATGTTCTTCTTTTTTGTTTTTGTGCGATGTACCTTTACTTATCTTCATATATAGGTCTATTTAAGTAGACACATTTTTCATTAAGCTTAAATCTATACACCATACAGGTACAATAAGTTGAAGCCTTTCCTTCTGTGATAGCTTGCTCTAATGTATCAAAAACACCTATAGGTTCTTGTGTTGTTTTATGTAATACTAAATACGTGTCTTTTGGTTTAGATTGCTTGTTAGGAACTTTGATAAATTTTTCTTCTTCCTTGGTAGCTGTAGTGCCTTTTCCAAATAAAAAATCAAACATCTTTTATGTTTCTTATTTCTTATTCAAGAAAATAATTTTTTCGATATTGTATTATTTTCTATTGAAATATTTATTTATTTCATCCTGGGTAAGCAAAATCACTTCGTTCTTTCTTTTTATGAATTTGTTATCACCATAAAATTCTTCAATAATTCTTCCATTAATAATATCCTTATTCCATATGATTTCTACTGATAAACGCTCTATAAAAGCTTTGTATACATTTTTTTCTATGGCCAATAGACACTTTCCTTTTGATATTTTACAAGAAACATCATTAGTACACATCGATAAAGACAACGTACTACATACATTTCTTTTAGTCTTTACCTTGGGTATTTTTACAGTTTCTACTATGACAACCTCATTATCTAATAATGCTTCAATAGTTTTCTTGAGAATAATATGTAATTCATCTGAATTTTTAACAGTCTTTATTGCTAACATAATAGCATCTTTGATTTCTTTTGTTAGCGTCTTTGATAATGTATATTTTAGTCTATTGTATAACTCCTTATAGTAATTCACTGTAAGCATATATTCGTACCTCTTGTCATTGTTACTACTGACTTTATTGTATATTAAAGTATCTATATCTTGTACGAATTGTCTATAAACTAATGGTAAAGTGCTTTTACTTTTTTCTTTTTTGGTCGGGATTATTAATCCCGATTTTGTTACCAATCCAAGTGTATATGTATTAGTGATATCCTTGATTTGACCTGTTAATTCTAAGTATTCTATGTTTTTTAGCTTACTTAATTTGCTTATTTGTGTGTCTGGTGATAATGTAATTGCATTTATACTTTGTATTTTTACATTCGTTATAGGTTTAGTAGGTAATACTGGTAAAACCCCATAGTCTTTTGTATTTATGTAAATAACTTTGTTGAATGGTGTTATAACTTGAGATATTATTTCAATTCCTTTGCTAAGCAATTCTACAAAATTTAATGGAACTACCGATGTATCACTGTATTTTACTATACAACTTTTCTTGTAAATGTCTAAAATTGTTTTTAATATTGTATTGTCAGTTTTATTAAAAGTTCTCTGTAAAGAACTCGTCTTTCTTTTCACAATAAGCTCATATGTATTATCATTCTTTATAATAAATACAGTATTGTCATATGGCAAATGTAAGTTGTCTTTACATGAAACACTATTAGTTAACATATTAAATATAAAGATATTTACTTTGTATTTATCTTCTAAATCTGTTGACGATGACATTTTTTTGCTTGTAGATTGTAGTATAGACTCCAATGTATTTTCATTTTGTAAGTAACCTAATCTAAAATACGCTACCGTTGAGTTATTATTGAATATACCATCAAGCACAGGTGGTAATAAACCTAATCTGTTTTCGTCTAAAATTTTATCACTTGTTATTACTCTTGATTTTATAATTTTTTCATCATTAGATGACACTTTGTCTTTTTCACCCATATTTCTGATGTATGATGGTTTTTTTCTTTGGTCTTTTTTGAAACAACATAATATATTCTTATTAGTAAATCCTGGATAAATATATGGCTTATTATTACAAGCTATCTTATTACCTTTATAGACAAAGTCTGATACAGGTACTATCTTAGGTTGTCTCTCTTTTTGACAAGATACTGTATCTATAGGTATACCTTCTTGCTTTAATTGTTTGATGTTTAAGTTTGGAACAGGTCTATCTTTCAAGGCTTCATTACTGATTTTTTGATATTTAAAATCTTTGAAAATCAGTATATCCTTTTGTTCTTCAGCTTTAGATACAAGTCTAGCAATAGTTTCCATTAAATATATCAATTGTCTTTCACTTTTTACTCCTAATAAATCAACTATATTAATTTTTGAAGTGATATTGTTCGTAATTACATTTGTATATCTAAATATCATCGTAATGCTATCAGGTTGATACACTAACTTGACAAATTCTTTCTTTTTTTCGTTTTCATCTAATTTGAAAATACCAGCAAATAACTTGCTTGCTAATACGATTTTTTGTAATGGAACCTGTTTCTTTAGCTGAAATTGTGTATTAATGTATCCTATAATAGGGTCTTTAATTTCTATATTAGATATAATTCTGCCTTGAACTACATCAATAAATTTATCAAAATGTTTTATAGATTGTAAAATATCATTGTATCTTATATTATCCGTACTCTTCCAGCTACATCTTATTGAAATTTTATTGTTTTCTGGAACAAGCATTACATTACAGTAATTGTCGTTCTTTAGTTTCATCTTGAATACTAATCCACGCGTCTTTTTAAAACTATCTTGCCCTTTCTTGAGATACCATTCCGCTATCATTTCATTTGAAAAGTCTTTGTATATTTTTACAACAGGATTTGTGTTGTCATTATCATCAGACGTTGACATTATCATAATCGGTATATCATTACTCAAAGGATATTCTTTCAGTATCCTTAGTAATGTACGATTACTATTTTTATCAATCTTCAATGTATAATACACTATAGTACTGAGTATATTGTATATGTATCCATTTTTATCCTTAATAAGATAATCATTGGCTTTGAACTGGTCTATTAATAATTTATCATATTTATCTAACAATTTATCTTTAGCGTTTTTTTGCTCTTTTAACCAAGCACTCAATTCATAATTATTGGAATTCAAATTAACAGCATTCTTTAAAATATTTAATACTGTGTAATATAAAGTATTCCTTGTTAAATTTACATAAACACTTTGATATCCCTTATATAATGATGTTATAATCTGTGAATTAATTGATACTGATAAAAATTTTTGTACATCTTCAAAAATATTTTTAGTTAGCTCTTCAGCTAAATTAAATACTATCAAATTCGATGTGTCGGTAAGCTGCTTATCATCTGTTATGTATTTTTTCCCATCACTGATTGCTATAGTATTAAGAGCTATAAAATTACTCGATGATATAAATATTTTTTCCTTGATTATTGCAAGGGTGTCTGTTGGTTTTATCGGGTATTTTAGTTTAATAGGTTTATTAGTAAAATAATCTAATAACATATATTGATTAATGTATCTTACTATAAACTTATTAAAATAAATTTTACTTTATTTGTATGTAATCTTATTTTGACATAGCACTCCAAATCAATAACAAAATCAGAATGATAATAATGATATGATGTGTATTATCTCTTTGTTTGTATTTGTTATAACATTCTTTACAATGTTTGAAATGTTCTTCTACATCAAGACATTTAGGTATATAAACATACTCTTCATTTTGGCTGTATAAGTCTTGAAAATGTTCCTTTGCTGGACTTGGGACAGTTGGGACTTGTGATTGAATTGTTTGAAATTGTGAGGTATAATCGTAGTTATATGGGTTTGACTGGGTTGGTTCAGAATAAAAAGCTTCTTCTAATGAACAATACATCATTCTAATTTAAGAAAACAAAATAATTTCTAAAAAATACTTATTTTGTTGTTTTTTAGTCTTTTTATTTTATAGTTTAGTTTTTATTTTAGTCTTTTTTCTTTGGTTTTCTCCCTCTTTTTGCAGGTTTAACTGTAATAACCTTCTCTTTTTCCTGTGGAATTTCAGGAACTTCGCTAACTACACTCGAAATATCACTCATATCATCATTCAATTTTCTAAGCAATTCGTCTGTGTCTACTGACGGACCTTTCATCTTTCTTTCGAATTTAGGCTCTTCATACTGTTGGGATTTTCCAGATGCTTTGCTTAATTGTTTGCTCATGTATTTCTTCATATGGTATCCAAAAGCACTTCCAATAACCATAGTTATTAATTTGATTTCTGGTCCAACTGAAATATTATTAGAATACTTTTCGTATAACTCTTCAAATACATCATCGTATGCCTCTTTGTCTGCCATTATTTCAGCAGTCCATCCCTCTAACTCTATACCAGCAGGGTCATATTTTAAATTCAACATTTCAATAGTAGATACACAGAACATAAGTCCTTGTCTACAGTAATTTATACCTCTTCCAATTTCAATTTCCTTTCTAATTCTTAATACTTCCCCTTTGATATCTCTTAAGGAATGCTCAGGTCCTAATCTTCTTGATGGTAAATTACCTCTGTCTCCTAGTCGTTTTAATTGAGATAAATAAAAAGCTTTCTGTTGCTGAATTTCTTCATATGACATTTCTGGTGCCTGTGGTTCTCCATCATCCGAATAATTTCCTTGCATCATCGGGTCTATTTCACTTTCATAACCACCTTGATGTTGGTATTGCTGGTCTTCATCGTCTTCTTCATAAATAGGTTCTTCCTCTTCTATTCTTTTCTCTTCATTGGCAAGAAAATCCATACCGGTATCATCGATTTCTTCTATAGGACTATCCATCATGAAATCATTAATACTAGCTTTTTTGGTAAATTTTATTTCATCTACAGGGTCTCCTACAGATTGAACTTGTAGCCTTTTGTCTTGATTTTCATGAGTAATTCTATAGGACATACTATTTATTTATAAATAGGTTTTTTTTAAATAATTTAAGACGCACTAAATTTTAATTTCATTCTTGTTTTTCTGAAATTTTCATGAAACTTTTTTATTTTTTCAGCTTTTTCTCAAATTTTTTTCAAAGATTTGTAAAAATTGAAATTTTTTTAACACAATCTAAAATTTGTTAGATGGACCAGAATTTCTTATTCTCTATGAAGTTAGCTAAAAATGGCGACGCTAATTCCCAGTACCTTGTAGGTTTATATTACCAATCAGGTACAGGCTGTGAACAAAATGATAATAAGGCTTATTACTGGTTTGAGAAAGCTGCTACCCAAAAGCACGCACTTGCTATGTATAGTCAAGCAATGTGTTGTATGCACGGTACTGGTTGCCAAGGAGATTTCCCCTTAGCAATGGAATTACTATCTAAATGTGCTCAAAATGGAAATAAATATGCTATGTACGTCTTAGGTACAAGCTTATATAAAGCCGGAAAAATAAATGAAGGCTATACATTGATAAAACAAGCCACAGCGAAAGGTCATATAAAAGCAAAATATTTTTTAGCATTCTGTATGGCAGAAGGCAAAGCTTGCCCTAAAGATATCAATGGGTCTTTTAGATTATGGCAAGAAGCAAGTTTCGAAGAATTACTTCAAAATTCAGCTTAAAATTTAATACTAAAAAAAAATAAAAAATAACAAAAAAATAAAAAAGGCAAGGAAAGTAAATATTTACTTTCCTTGCGTTATTTTTTCATATTTAAATTATGCAATAATCATAAACATGAGCGACTACGACAAAGAAATCAAACTATTAATTGATGAATATTTAGATATATCTATAGCTACTAAATATCAAGCAATCTTTCCATATTGGTCTAAAGATATTAAAATTATCAAAGAAGCTTATAAAATTTTAGATAAATATAAAGACAACAAAGAAATTCAAAAATATCCTTTAGCTACTGCTGCCGACCGTGCAGCTTACGATGGTTCTTTAGATATTGTAAAATTTTTTTACGAGAAAGGTGAGATACTATGTACTAATACAGGTATAGATGACGCTGCATCTCAAGGACATCTAGATGTCCTTATTTGGCTATTGAATAATACATCTCTAAAATCTACAAAATTCACACTGAATAATGCTATTCAGATGGGACAAACAGAGATTGTAAAATATCTCTTAGAAAATAATATCAGTCAAATAGATAAGTACTCTATACCTTTAGCTATTAAATTTAACAGTAACGAACTACTATCTTATCTAATTAAATATACAAAATACAGAGAGCTTTAAAGCTCTTCTGGTAAGACTACAACAACTGTTTCTTTTTCTTCCGTTAAAAGTTCAGGATACATCAAGAAAAATATTTTAATTAATGCAACTAAAACAACAAGGGTAATATGTACATAAGTCACCCATTTATAAGTTGTCCATGAACAATAACCAATATACATAAGTATCAATACTGAAATTATTGCGGAAATAATGCTTCGAATTACATCACCTTTTCTTCCAAATTTAGCAGAATGGATAGTATCTATAACCCATGCTGCAATGTATATATACATCTGTGGGCATTGTTTCATTAAATCAAAGTTAGCCATATGTTTCTATATTATTTAATTATAGTATAAACTCATAAAATAAAAAATGAAGAAAAAATTTTTTCTTCGTTTTTACGTTAATCAAGAAAAACTTTTTTCTTCATTTTTTATTTTAGTTTATTGAATAGGAGTGAGAATAAATCTCAAACTACCCAAGCTACCTACAGTATACTCTAGGATAATAGAGTAGTCATTCTTAAGATAAATATGTACAGCTTGGCATAAACTGGTTGCTTTTGTGAATAACAATAAGAATTTCAACATAAATCTACCTTGAATTATTTCATTATCATTTTCTATTTCAAACTGAGTATCCATAGAATTGCCAAAGATAGCTTTGTTCTCTGAAAAATCTCCAATACATTTAAAGGTTAACTGTTGACCCACGCTTGTGATTTCTAATACACTGTCTGTGCCTAAAGAATTCAGGTCTTTAATATATTTTTGAAATTTGACTGACGGTAAGCTAATGACTGATGGGAATTCCAGTTTAGGAATTTCTAAACAAGTCAATGGTACATCTAACAAAGATATCTTTGATTCGAAAGCACGATTGTCTTCACTGTTTTCCATTCTAATTCCAAGCACAGTATCACAGTCTCTTTCAATGAAAAAACAAACCGTGTCACTGTTCTTTGATATCTTGATAATCTTATAAAAATTAGTTGTATTTAACCCTACATTGATTTCTTTTTCACAGTAATAATGCTCAAATGCATCTGACTTTAAATTAAGATATACCATAGCTACCTTACTTTCATTCATCTCTACTACTTTTATACAAGTAGGTGTAAAAATCAAATTGATGTCTCCTAAAAGCACTTCTTTTAGGACTTCGAATAGGATTTTGATATTATTACTTTGCACCGTTTTCAAATCTAAAATATACTTGCCATTCATCTTTTTTTCTTTTCCTATTAACTCTTAATTAGTTTTATTCCTTTAAATAGAAAAAGCAAAGCTCATAAATATTTATCAGCTTTGCTTTAATTTCGTTACGTAGTTACTTCGTTACTTCGTTAGTCTTTTTTGAATTTTTTGATTTTTTCCCTTAATTCTTTGATAAGGTTTTCGTGGTTATTATTAAGAACCACTTCTAATACTTCAGGTTCAAGCTCTACATTATCAAATTGAATATTTAGGTCTTCTGTGTCATTGTTAAAAGCTTTTTCCTTGGGTTCTCCTTGTTGGTGTTCATTAATAAAGAACTTGAAAATATGTAGATTGTCATTGCTATTGTAGATATAGCCTTTCTTTTCTTTCTTGAGGTAGATATCTATAACGTATTCGTTCTTATTGATAAGAAGGGATTTGCTATATTCCAGTTTCAATTCGTTTGACACACTGACCTTTTCATTATTAGGAACATAAGTGAATTTATGAGGCAATAATACATCGAATTTTTTTAAGATAGTTGTCTGAATAGTGTAATTCATATCATAAGCAGCGCTTACAATGTCTGTATATATATTTTTACTTGTAATAAAGTAATTAGTGCTTAAATCGGTGTAACCAATAGTGTATAATTTAGAATTTTGTGAAGGAGTAGTCATTTTTTCTTTTATTGTTTTATTGTTTTATTGTCTAGTTACCTTTATTATACTTAGTAAATAAATTTATTTTAAATTAAAATATTTGGGGTTATTACTTCTTCGAACTGAAGACTTCGTATGGCGGAGGCGACGCAGATGAACCTTCTGGTATTATTTCGGGTCTTTCAGGGATAACTTTTAATGTCTTTGTAAATTGTTTTCTTTGTTGAAGTCTTGCAACATCAAATTCAAGGTCATAACTTCCTGCAATCTTTTGCATTTCTTCCTTCCATTTTTTATCTTTGTTATAAGTTGTGTTGTACAGTGTTTTTACAACTTTAGCCAAGTCATCGAAATCCATTGAGTAAGTTTCAAACAATTTCTTAAGCACTTTCAAGACTTTCCATCTACTATCACGGCTAAAGGTTCTCTTGAACCATTGATTTTTTCTTTTATCAACACACAATTTTCCATCAATAACTCTTAATTTATCATTGTCTTTAATGTCTAAAACGCCTGCAAGTTCTCTTTTTAGAACAGAACTCGGCGCAAGAACATCATCCCAGATACGTGTATCTCTATATCCTGGAAATGCTTCACTTAATAAGGTGTATTGTAACATTGTTTATTAATTATAAATTAATAAATAATATTTATATTCAAACGAATTTATATTCAAACGAATTCTAATTTTATTGAAGTAGAAACTCAGAGTAAGGAGCTAATTTATACGGATTACACAAATTCATAGCGTTTACCCAATGATGGTCATTTTTATATGTAGTATTTAATAAGGTATTTATTACGTGTTCAAGATAATACCTGTTCTGTTCTTCGTTTCTTGCTAGTTCATGGATTAATGTTAGAACTCTCCATCTAGAATCACCAGTAAGTCTTCTTTGTATACTTGCACCCTTTCTTTCGTCGATGTGAAGTTGATTATTAATTACTCTCAGCTTTTGATAAGGCTGTAAATTTAATAAATGATGCATAAGGTGTGTATTAATGGTAAATACCTTGTATTTTTTAAATACAAAATTTCAATTGAAATTTTTATTATTTGTCTGTTTTCAAGCTTTCAATTTAAAAAAATAAGAAGGATTTATGTCAATATGAAAAGCCACTTCCAAAAAGTTCTAGAATTTAACAAAGCTTTCGGTGTTGACACTTATTTTACCAAGAATAATAACATTTTTGACAACGACAGCAAGCTTATTAATTATAGACTTTCTCTTATCAATGAAGAAGTAGAAGAGCTAAGACAAGCTGTAAAAGACCGTGATTTTACTGAAATCGTTGATGCTTTGGCTGATATTGAATATGTTGTACTTGGTGCTTATACTGCTTTGGGTATCGATGCAGACAAAGCCTTTGACATTGTGCATTCAAGTAATATGTCTAAACTTTGTGTCAGCGAAGAAGAAGCTAAGAAAACTGTTGAATATTACATTGAGAATAAAGACAAGCTAGGTTATGATAGCCCAGCTTATCGACTTAGCGATGACAATGTTCATTATGTTGTATATAATCAAAGCACTAGCAAGATTTTGAAGTCTATCAATTATACTCCTGCTAACTTTACAGAACTGCTAATGTAAATTGATTTACATTAATTTTAACTGTTGTTAATCTAATTTAACACCAAATTCCTCATTCATCTTTATTTTTGGCTGTTTTTCTAATATGTATTTTCGTTGCTTTGTTGTCTGCATATTGTATATATATGAATTACTGGAATCCGTATATATATTAATCTTACATAGATGTTCTTTATTGTCGTACTCTCTAACAGCTTTCATCATTAACTTATAAGAAGTTTTATAGTCCTGCCCTCCCCAACCTGTACACATCATAGGTGTATATACCTCTTCTATTCCTACATACTTACATAATTGTAAAGCCGACTTCAAAGCATAATACTGATTATCTGTGTCTAATACTTTTTGCGGTAAAAGCATTACAGGAGCACATACAAAAAAAACATTATCAGTCATAAAAAAACCCATAGTATCACCTATATGTAAATAAGGTATGCCTGTAGTTGTACATTGAGTATTTAATGCTATACCTTTCCTAACTGTAGTTTCTATATTTTCTATGGCTTTCATGTATGCCAAATCACTACCTCCATCCATAAAACCTACACTATTTGCACTAGATATAAAAGCTATTTTATGAGCTGGTTTTTTTTTAGTTAATTTACTTAGTAATTCTTCTACAGTAATCTCTAAAATGTCTTCTATATCTGTTTTATATTTATCAAAAAATGTCACTTTCATTATTTACTTTAAAAAATGTATTTATTTTATTTTTCTTGACGCAAGTAACGCAAGTAACTTAAATTTTATTTCTTAGAATACAAAAATAGAAGGTCTTCTATTTTTTTGAATATATCATTTTCTGTGTACCAATAGAGTGACCCATGATGTGGCTATCAAGCAATTGCTCTCTGTATGTGTTTACTACAGGATATTTCTCTGACAAATAAACCTTCCTTAAAATTGTAGTGCTTACTTTCTTAGGACTAAATATTTTATTTAGATACTTAGTCAATGTATTATGCTTCATTGGACTCATATTCGTCGTGTTTAGTAATAAATATGAATGGTCTAATTTCTCCCCGTAGTGTTTACCTTTTACTTCTTCCCAATTTACTATTATCTCTAATAATAACTCTGGTACATCTATCTTCTTTATTCCATAGAATTTATCAGTCTTATATTGACATAATAATAATTTTTGTGTAGCTATGTTAACGTAATTACATTGCGTATTTATCTTCGTTTCATCTGTTTCAAAGTCAGGGTCATTTACAACTTTCACAGATACATAATCATTTCTCAAAGGAGGCAAAAGATAATAAAGGTTGAGGATAAGGTGTTGTTGGATTTTATCTAACAACATCCTTTTTGATAATTTTTTATTCCAATTGATAATTTCATCTTGAAGAGAACCAATTTTGTCTTGCATATCTTGTCTTGTAATCCAATTTTGCTCTTCTCTTTCTGTTTTTACATTATCTAAATAAGACTCTTCCTGTTTCTTTGATAATTCTTTGTGTAATTCTATGTATACATCTAACGTGTCCTTTTGTATTGTGCTTGGAAGATATGCCTTGCATAGTACAAGTATAGATGTCGCCATGTTCTTCTGTGATGCTATACTTTTCATTGATGCAATGTATTCTGTTACACTGTTGGTATCCTTGAAGAATAACACAGTTGGCTTTTCAGATTTAAAGAGCTCGTTTGATATTTTCTTGATGTTTAATAGATAACTTTTAATTGTAGAGTCTTTTACATTAGGCTTTATTACCTTGATTTTATCAAATGCTTCTTTGTAAAAATCTTCATTGGGTAAAGACATCTGTTTTTGTCACCTACTGATGTATCCATACAAGAAAATAAAATAACAATTTTAATTTTATTCTTATTTTATTTTTTGATTAGTATTTTTCAGAAAATTTTAAAACAACTTTTTATTTTTTTTCAGCTTTTTCTCAAAAATTTTCAAACTTTCATGAAAAATTTAAAATTATTTACTAAATATTTTAATTCTTAGAGTATTATAAGAAATACCAATGGTTAAACTTAAAATACCTTCAGAAAAACTTGTTATTACTGGTAACCATATATATAAAGGTTACTATGCTGAATATCGTTCTCGTCTAAGACAAGGTGAATTCCTTATAGTTCATCTAGGATGTAATGGACATGAAGCTGCTATTCCTATTGGAAATATTATCTTTATCATGAATGATGGAAGACTTCTTAAATACATACCGGTCAATGTAAATGGCTTGTCTCTTGTAGAAGTTGGAAAAGAAGAAGCAGGAGAGGTACTAATGGTACTTGAAAACTTCCCGCAAGAAGAACTTTCTCCCAAAGGAGAGCCTTTAACATCAAAGAGATCTTATCTTAATGTTTCTCGAAACGATATAGACAAAGAAACTAAAAACCCTTTGTATCTTCTTGACGATGAAACTATCAATGAAATGAATGAAGACCTAGAAGACAATGAAGTTTCAAATAAAATAGAAAGCACTATGAAAAGACGAAGATCGTCTTCAAAAGAAATTACCGAAGATTATCAAAACGCTTATAAAAAAACAAGGAACTTTGTTCAATTGAACCCTCATCCAGTTTCTGATATGCTTTATAATTTCTTCTCTTTGATTGGGATGCCTATGGATAATGAGGCTATCAATAATCATTCTGTAATTCTACAGAATTACCTTACTAATCCAGCGTTCTCGCATATCATCTTTAATACTACCTTGTATAAAATGTTCGTCTTAGCTTATATCTTTATATACATTAACAACTTGGGAATCGGTTATAGTGTGACTTATGATGGTTGTAGAATTTCTCCCAATGACGACCCCACTTACATTGTTTGCGTAGCTTATAAGTCTAGATTTCTAGAGGCATTGGTTAATATCAATGAGCAAATAGCTGAACTCTTGAATGTCATGGGTACAAAAATTATACCATCTGATAGTAGTTTAGTTATATCAAATAGATTTTCCTATCTTCGTGTAGTCAAAAACAAACTAAAACCTGTTATAAATACCAAAAAACCTAAGGTTATGAGACTTTCCCTCTTAGATTCTAAAATAAATAAGAGAATATCAAGTCTAGTAAATAAGACTATACTCGATAAAGCTAAAGCTAGTGGTGTAAATATAGACAACATTGAAAAGTATACTTCAGGAGCTTTGTATAGAAATCTTCTTGAAAATCCAGAAAATCCATTGTTACCTTACGTAAATGAGTATAAACAAAGAATAGCTTTTGAAACTGATAAATTCCATGTAGCTAATCTTCAAATCAAAAATACAGTAAAAGCTCAAATAATTGATAAAATAAAAGCTAGTAAGACACAAAATAAATACGTTCTAGATTTTGCTCAAGACATTGATAAATATCTTTATCAATTGAAATACCAATCACTTATATCTAATCCAAATACATTAGAAGCTAAAAGCGTATTACCTTTGATAAATGAATACAATAAACTTATTGATAAAGAAACAGATAAATTTTACAATAATCAAACATTGTCTACAATTAATAATTCTATACAGTCTGTCAAAGCTTATGAAAATGATATAGAAGAAAGAGCTGCAACGATATTAAATTCAAATATTATAAGTGCTATCAACTCTGGTGTAGCTGGAGAAGAACGTACAGCTTTAGAATACACTGTTACAAATTACAATAAGATTATCAAATTATCAGCAACCGATATCAAAGACATAGAAATCAGTTTAGTGTCTGCTAATGGCTACCAGAAGAAACATTTAGATGCTATATTGACTTACTATAAGAAATTTAAAGCTTTAGTTTCTAAGATGACTAAAAGATATAAAGATAAATTAGATAAATCTAAAGCATCTGAATACAGTAAATATATTCAAATGGAAGTAAATAAGAGCTTTGAAGAAAAAAATCAAATAAAACAAAGAAAATTGAAAAGAATGAGCTTAGATAACAAGCGTCCAAAACAGATGGAAATTGATGAAAATCTATGAACATCACAAATACATCACAAATACATAAAAATACATAAAAAACGATAAAGCCTCCTTAAAATTTTAAGGAGGCTTTATCTCAATGTAGAGTGACGGATAAAAAAATTTAATTTTTTTTATCATAATCTGAATGAAATAAGTTGATTTAAGTATGCCTATGTTACTTTCAAGCGTCACTAACACTGAAATTTCTTTGGATGAAATTTGGAATACTGTTGAATCAATGAAACCTAAAGAATGTATTGTACAAGAAGGATGTAAATGGTGTGGAAATTTGAATATTTTAGAATTAGATTGCTATACTGTATGCAATGAATGTGGTTCAATTCTTGAAGACCTTAGTATTTCTACTGAGGCAGAATGGCGCTCATTTAATAATGAAAATGGTATTAACGATTCGGGTAACCGTTGTGGTAATGAAATCGATACTCTAGCACCTATTCATAGTATGGCTACAGTAATTGCTGGTAATTCGAAACTGGCTAAAAGGCAATTATGGTCTTCATTGCCATACAATGAAAGAGTTCTATATGAACTAAAAAATAACTTGAATATCATTATAGCATCTAATAATTTACCAGGAAGTCTATGCAAAAACACCTTGATATTATATAAAAAATTTACAAATAAAGAAAATCTTACGTCTAATAAAGATGATATGAATTTGTTTAGAGGTAATAATAAGAATACTCTTGTTGCTGTATGCTTTTATTATGCGGCTAAATTTTATAATTTAAATTTGAGCTCAGCATACATATGCAATATCTTTAATATTAAACCTCAAAAATTTAGTAAGTATTGTAAAATATACAATGAAATTCTAGGAAATCAATGTGATAACACCGTCAATGACATTGGAAATTTATGCGAAAGATATGCTATTAAATTGAATTTATCTTGGAACATTCAAAAACTATGTAAGAAAATATTACAAGCATGTACTGAACTAAATTTGATGTCAGAGTTGGCACCTCAATCTGTGATATCAGGTGTAATATATTTTATCAACATTGAAATGAATTTGCAGTTATCTAAAAATGATATTTTTAATGCTTGCGATATTAGTGAAAATACTATGATAAAAAGTTATAAAATACTTGCAAGTAAAAAACAAGAAATATTTGCTTTAGCTACAAGAAAGTAAAAGTGTGTAATGTAAAAAAATGAGAAAATCTCCATCAAGAGATTTTCTCATTTTTTATTACATTTAACGCGTTAAAAAGAAAAAAAGAAATTTATTTACACACTAAAATGTCAATCCAGACTAAACAAAAATTAAATGAGTCTATCTTAGCTAATCTAACTAATATTATTGACACAGATAAGAAATTTTTTGGATTTAGTAAAGGTACATTGCTTAAAAACAATAGCGACGAAGAAGATGTTAAAGGTTTTCCATTTTTATATTACACTGAAAACAAAATACCTATTTTAGTCAAAGTTTATCCTTGTGATGCAGAAATAGATAATTCCTTGATAGACCTTGGTTATATGATATTATTCAACGATGAATTACTCAAAACAAATGTATGTCCAAATATACCATATATTTATAATTACATTATAAATCTAGATAATAAATCCAAATGTCTGTCTAATATACCTTTCAAGAAACTGAAAAAGAATAACAATATCAAAGATTTCAGTCATGTATTATTTTGTGAGTTTTATCCTGAAAAAGATATTGATGAATGGGACGCTAGTAATGACCTTTCCATTCAACATTGGAAATCTATTATTTTCCAAGTCATTATCACTTTAGCAATACTACAGGATAAATATTTATTTATGCATAACGATCTTCATCCAGGTAATATATTAATTGATACTATTACCCCTGATACATACCTTGGTTATACCTTCAAAGATAAAAAATACTATGTACAAAATCTAGGCTTTGTTGCTAAATTATGGGATTTTGAATTTGCAAATATTTTCAACGAAGATTACTCTGCCTATAAAAATGTTATACACTATATAGATTATAACGAAGCTTACGATATTCATGTCTTTCTTAAAGGACTTCTTCAAATAAAAGATTTCCCTAAGTGTCTTATTGACTTCATTGAAAGCTTGTATCCTTCTTGTGTACTTTATAATTTTGGTACAAAAGTGGTCAACACCGAACAAGATACTGTTTATCTAAAACACGGACTTCTAACTGATGATGCTTTGAATGACTTTACTTTACCAACTCCTAAGCAATTACTTGACCATTCTTTCTTTCAAGAATATCAAAATGATGAATTTATACATAAAAATCAATATGTATACTCATAATCAGTCCTAAATTAAATTAACAATCCCTTGGTGGACGTCATTCGTATAGTCCATAGTCCTCTTGAAGATATACAATAGCTCTTAATAAATTTGTATCTATTTTTGAGCTATCTAAAGATGTTTTTATCCTAAAAGTACCATTATTACAATAAGCATCACTATCACCATGTATGGTAATACTGTTTCTTTTCTTATAAAGATAGTTAAATACATCGTCTTTGCTCCTTACTAAACTATAAAAAAAAGCTATATCATCACACTCACCATTTTTTTCAATAAGATATTTAACAATATTGAGGTGTCCCATATAAGCTGCAATATTTATGAATCTTAAATATTCTGTATGCTGTTCATCTTTGTTTTCTAAAAACCATTTCAATGTTTCTAAATTACCAAGATAAACTGTAAATGTTATGAAGCTATTGGCGCTTGTATATCCTAACCGTTCAGGAGACCTCAAAGAATAACGTTGAACTACTTTTTTATATGTAGTTTCAACTAATTTCTGTAAAATTGGGATTATTTTAATGTCTCTTAGCAACTGTTCAAAAAAAATAATCTGATGGATAATACCAATATCGTATATATACAATATTATATCAAATGGTATAATATGTTGTGCTGCTTTCATTATAAATGGTTATTGTGTTTTTTTTAAACGGATGTTAAGCTTGAAAAAGATAAATAATAAACAGTTTGTTATTTATTTAAATCTTTTTTCTTTACTTCGTTTATTAGCAAAATAAATTTAATATACCACAATTATAAAAAAGAAATTAAAATCATGGCCGAACAAGCATCTACTCGTATTGCAGATTTACCCGATAATCAAGATATTTCAGGTCAAATTCTTGACCAACTCAACGACGATGCTAGTGACATCGAAGAAATCATTGAAAATGTTAAGCCTGTCAAAGTAGAATCTAAAAAAACTTATCCTATTTATGAATACATTCAAGACGCTGTTATAGTATTTGTTGCTGTCTTTATCCTTTCTCAGCCTTACGTCTTTGGACTTATTTCAAAAATCCCATATCTTCAATCACTCGAAGCTCACTCTGTTTTGTATAACATTGTCATAGCATTTATCATTGCTATTTTATTTGTTATTATAAAGGTTGGACAACAGTCAATCTAACTTGGGTAATTTACATTATTTTTTTTATTTGATTACTTTAATATACATTATGAGTAGTCTCTCACAATTATTGACTTTAAAACAAACTAACTTAAATTTAATAGTTGACTTGCTTAACACGCCAAATATAGATGCTAAAAAGCTCCAAGAAGCTAGAGATACTCACAATTTTCTAAATTATCAATTAGAAAAGTACAAATCTAAAGTACCTTCTTCTTTGGCTCAATTACAACCACAAACTGTTTGTTCAAATTTACCACAAACTTTATTTAAAGCAGATAAAGAAGATACATCAATTTTTGCTACCTTTAATGGTCCTAAAGATACAGGTAAATCCAATATAAACAGACCAACATTCGAAAGATACAATTTTGCAAAGCAAGCCGCTTCACTATTCCCTCAAAATCCCATTGGTGTTGGGAGTATCATTCAAAATTTGACTATTCCAATGAGAAACAAAGAAGAAATAATTTTCAAGCCTTCTCAAGAACAGTTAAATGGTGTAGAACGTCCTGTTTTACCAGAAGACCTTTTTAATTTGACAAAGGTAAATTATCCGGTAAAGAATATGTACCAAGACAATGGTGTTCAGCATATGATACCTTTAAAACCTGATACACAAGGCGATGATTTAAAAAGACTAACAGAATTCTCTGTTATTCCCGGTTTAGAAACTGAAATTGAACAGTCTGTCAAAGCAGATTTGGCTAAGTTGTCATTAGAGTTTAATATCGAAAGTGACAAGAATGAAGGAAATAAAGAAATTACTGCGTCTGTGCCTGTGTCTCAGTCTGTAGTTGTTCCTTTACCAGAGTGTGAAGGTTCAAGTGAAATGTTTTACGATAACCCCTACGACGACTACAATTAAATGAACGAAAGCAAAAAATCCAATGGAAATTTCCATTGGATTTTTTGCTTTTTTTGCTTTTTTGTTTTTTTTGTTTTTTTGTTTTTTTGTTTTTTTGTGTTTTATTTTAAGGTAAATTGAAGTCTAACGAATATTCTATTCTTCCGTACATTCCTGCAAAGATATGTACATCTAATAAATTAGAGTTAGAGTTATCAGCGTATTGTTTCCAAAATTCAATATCTTTAGAGATATCTTCATTAACATTTTCAATACGACGACCAAGGAGAAAACTATCATCTTGGTAATTATATTCAATAACCATTTCTAATTTATTCTTCTCTATAAAATCGAAAAACTCATCTGTAAATTCATGAACATGATTATTTCCGCAATCAAGCATTAAACCCTCTTCGTCGTCATCCGAGTCGACATCCGAGTCTTCTTCATATCCGTCTGCATTTTTAATTTTATCAAGCATTTTTTCTTTTGTTATGATATTGAAGATGAACATCCATTGACATGTATTCAAATTTTCCTTTAGTTTTGGACCAACAAATAATGCAGCTGATAAAGGATAACCCATTACTTATTCTTTTATTTGGTAAATTATTTTCAATTTTTTTATTTTGCAGTTAATTATAAAATTTATTTTGATTGTTATATGTAATAAGAAATGGCTGGAGCTATATATCAGTTAAAAGTCAGAGGCCCTCAAGACCTCTTCTTGACAGGAAAACCTGTTTATTCTTTTATAAAACAAGTATACAAAAGACATGTAAACTTTGCTACTCAATTGATAGAGTTACAGTCCACTAACACTGTAGATTTCGGTAAAACTATAGAGTTTAATATACCTCGTAAAGCAGATTATTTACATAAAGTATCCTTCACCTTTACCTTACCAGCTTTAGTAAGTACTTCTGGTACTTACGCCGGATGGACTAATTCTATTGGTCACGCCATTATTGATTACGTAGAAATTTCAATAGGAGACCAAGTAATTACAAGGCATGAAGGGTTATATTTAGAAATACTTAATGAATTAACTCATACTATTATCAATACCGACTCTAATGCTAAATTACTAGGTAAATATCCTCACCTTAAGTCTTTAGAAAGTAATGCTTTAGTTGAAAGTGTGTACGAGGTTCCTTTACAGTTTTGGTTTTGCACTGGTATAGGAAGTTCTTTGCCTTTAATTCAGCTTCAACACCATTCAGTAAAGATAACAGTTAAATTAAATGACTTCGATAAATGTATAGTTTATGATGGTAATACTCCTCCTAATCGTGTATCTATTAAAGAAGGGAGTGTGTTAGCTGAATATATTTACATGGATGAAACAGAACGCTTGAAATTAAAGTCTGCAAGTTCTACCTTTTTAATAACCCAAAATCAACTGAATACAGAAAATGTAAAGTTTAATAATTCAAAAGTCTTATTAGATTTCAATCATCCTTGTAGTGAATTATTATTTGTATTGCGAGCTAAAGACAACGAAGACAACAACGATTGGTTCAATTTTTCAAAACGCAATACCAGTGTATTTACTAGCTTAGTTCCTTTGATAACACATGCAGAATTAACATTAGATGGCAATAAACGCGTAGAAAAAACAGATGAAAGAAGACTAAGAGTACATAACAATTATCGTTATCATTCTAATCCAACTGATAAGCATATTTACAGTATTCCTCTCAGTAATGAACCTGAAAAATGGTATCCAAGCGGTAGCATGAATTTTTCATCTGTAGACCAAGCAGAGTTGTACTTACACACTCAACCTAATCTAAGTTCTCCTATAACAGCTTATATATTTGCAAGGAATTTCAATATTATTTACATTGAAAAAGGAATGATACAATTAGGTTTCTCAACCTAACTTGTACAAATTACAATTAGGTTTCTCAACCTAACTTGTACAAATTACAATTAGGTTTTTCAACCTAACTTGTACAAATTACAATTAGGTTTCTCGGTTTAATCGTACAAATTACAATTAGGTTTCTCAACCTGATTAAAGTGAAAAATTGAAAATTTTTTGTCATTTCGTGTCAATAACATATGAGTAAAGATAAAAGTATATTAGACCCTTTAGAAGAGAAAGCCATAGAACTAATTAAGAAGAATAAACACACAGAATATATGATAAAAGCTAGCTTGGAAGGTCTGACTGACCAAAAAAATATTAAAAAAATCACATCTACCTTTAGTACTAGTTATTTTACTAACTATAGCTACGACGCTATAGGAGTCATGCAAGACAAAGTAAAAAATAAAATAGTCGCAATTCTATACATAGAAAAACATTTAAGTAAAGATATGCTTTATAAATATTCTTTAGATGGATATATACAAGCAAGAAATATATTTGCAAATGATTCTTATTATAAGAAACACTATCACAATTCGCTGTTTTTCTATAATGATAAAAAGATAATGTTTCAAACATTATACAAATATGATAAACGGACACTCTTTAAGTACGGTTTAAATACTTATAAATATCATATAGGTCTATCTGCACTTCTAATTGGAACCGCCTGTCTTCTTAAAAAAAGACAAAGATAAAAAAACAAAAAAAGTCCTCATCAAAAAATTAAAAAAAAACAAAGAAACCACTCTAAATTTAGAGTGGTTTCTTTGTTTTTGGACTAAAAGCTTACACTTGTGAAAAGTTGAAAAATTATTACCGGATTAAAGAAAATCACAGTTAAGTATGAGACCTTTTTACACTGACAATGAACTATTTGAAGAAGGTACAGTAATAACAAGACAAGAAAGATTTGGGTATAATAACCGAATAGGTCCAAAATTGATTCAAACAAACCCCGATGTACAGATGTTTACATTCACAATAGAAAAACCTTATCCATTGTTTGAACAATTGAATATTTACTTTGATTTTCACGTAAAGAAAAATCTAAAGTTCCATACAGAAATCAACTACACCGGAAAGTACATAGTACCATCGATTAGTCCTAATGTACGTCTACAGTACTTCTTTAATATGGGAGATTACCTTGTTGAACTAAAATACAATGGAAAGACTTACACTTTACACTCGAATACTATGGAAAATCTATTCCACTTTACAGACAAAGTCAAAAAGTTTCAAGGTGTAAAGACTGCAGAATTAATATCACTAAACTAAAAAAAATAAAAAATAAAAAGAAAAAAGAACAAAGACGAGCAAAAAATGAATTGCTCGTCTTTGTTCTTTTTCTTTTTTACTTGCTGACTTTTGTCTAGGTTTTAGTTTAATTAGTAGGTCTTTCTTTTTTGTTAGGTTTGTTTTTTGATGAACGTGTTCTTTTCAAATTAACTGGATGAGGCCCCATATAGATTTTCTTGCTTAGTTAGATGTGTAATCAAAGTACCTCCCCGTATGTACCTTTTAACTCTCTTTCTTTAATTTTCTTGTTCTTTTATCCATTCTCGAATCTCTGGATTTAAATATTGAATGTGCTCCTGATAGTGAGAAAAATCAAATGGGAAGTCATTTAATTTAAGCCAACGAAGTGTCTCCAAATTTCCATTACTAGCTGCCCGTAAATATACTCTATCATCATCCCGACAAAAACATCTATTATCTTTAAGCCAACGTAGGTTATTTAAATTTCCATTTGCACAAGCAGCTAAAAATGTCCAGCTATTCCAAGGACAGCCTTGTTCTTTTAGCCACTTCATATTCTCGAAATTTCCATTTTCAGCTGCTTTTTCAAATACACCTTCTTTCAAAAGAAAACCGTTTTCAGTAAGCCTGCGCATAAATTCTAAATCACCATTTAGAGCTGCATATTCTAGAGGATTTTGTAGGCTATTTGAAAGAATTGTTTTTTCTTTGTTGGAAAGCTCTTTTACTTTGTCAAAAATATCATAATAGAATGTTTTAATAATATTTTTGTTAGTCATTTTCTTTTTTATTAAATTTAATTAGTGTTATTTCTTTGAATTAAACTTACTTGTTTGTCTTAAACAATAAGAGCAATATATGCTCTTATTCCCATTTAATTAGTTTAATTAGTTAGTCTTCCTTTTTTTGTTAGGTTTGTTTGTTGATGAATGGGTTCTTTTCAAATTAACTGGAGGAGGCCCATTTTGTTTAAGCCATTTCATGTACTCTAAATTCCCATTTATTGCTGCTTGTTCAAATGCTCAATATTAGACTCTATAAGAAAACGTATCAATGCTAAATCACCCTTTTTAACTTCATATTCTAGTGGACTTTTTAGTCTCTCTAACACACTTGTTAACAGATTTTTTGTGGTATCATTGTTAACATCGTTATTGGAAAGCTCTTTTACTTTCTCTGAAATCTCATCACATATTGTTTCAATCGTAGCTTTATCAGTCATTTTTTGTTTTCTTTTTATTTAAGTTTAAATTATTTCTTTAAATTAAACTTACTTATAAAAACTTTATTGTTGTCTTAAACAAGAAGAGCCTGAAATTTCAGGCTCTTCTTCCCATTTAATTTTCTTCTGTTTCTTCATCGCTAAACATACATTCATTTGTATCAATCACAAGTACCTTTCCTTCTGTAAAGATCTTTACTTGGTTTAAGAGCTTTTTGTAGTTATTATCAGTACTGTAATTGAACCTGTATCCAATAGTACAAAGGTGGGACACCTGTTATTTTACGTATAAACGGGCACTTGATTTCAATCATCACTCCATCTGATGTAATACCACCTGGACTTGCACCTATCGTCCATTGTATGCATTTAAATTAGGTATGTTTTCATGCGGATCATATTTCATATTATTCATCCAATCTAATATTTTATCATCTATTAAAGAGAGGGCTAACTGCTTAACATCTGAAATTTTCTTTATTGTTTTAGTGTCTACATTTATGTATAATTCATCAGATAGAAAGAATGGGGGGCAACAGCTTCCAGGAGTTATTGTAAAATTGAATTTAACTAATGTATCAGCCAAAGCTATAAATTTATATACTCCGTTTCCTATGGCTCGTATCCTTAAAATTTTGACCATTTATATATAAATTAAATTATAAATTAAATTATAAATTAAATTATAAATTAAATTATAAAAATAGAACAAACACAATACTCATACACATTTTATTTAATTTAATTTTCTTCTGTTTCTTCGTCGCTAAACATACATTCATTTGTATCAATCACTAAAACCTTTCCTTCTGTAAAGGTCTTTACCTGGTTTAACAGCTTTTTGTAGTTATTATCAGTTTGATAATAAACCATCTGTTTCCATTCTTTTGCTAAGGTGTCTTTTACATTAGCAAACCACTCCTTATTTCTATGTATTCTAAGAATAGAATTTTCTGTGGCTTTCCAATAAATAGGTGTATAGTTTAGTTCCTTCTCATCTTTATCATAATTTAGTATATTTGTAACCCATTCAAGCATTTCTGGTTGGTCAATAAGCTCTTTAGGTGGATAAATGTATTTCATGTCTTCTATATTTGCTGGGATATCTGGATTTTCTTGGACTTTAGAAACTTGAATGATTACACCTTTATTGAGTACCTTTAAGTCAAGGGTTTCATCATCAAGATACTCTTCTTCAGTTTGAAATTCAGTGAATTCATATTCTACAAAGTCGCATACATCTAAATCACATACCTCTAACTGTAATTGGACCTGTATCCAATAGTACAAAGGTGGAACACCTGTTATTTTACGTCTAAACGGGCACTTGATTTCAATCATCACTCCATCTGGTGTAATACCATCTGGACTTGCACCTAACCAAGGATATTCAGGGTGAATTAACAAGCCAAATTCAAGAACTTCTTTAGAAGCATGTAAAGAGTAAAGGTCTGTCACAACTGGTTCATATTTTTGACCCCAGAATGTAGCGATATTGCCTTTGAAAGCTTTCTGTCTACATTTATCTAATAGATATTGAGTTTTATTTGTATAAGGATTACATGATTTGTTATTGTAATCAAATGTTTCTTCTTCTTTATATTCTGTTACATAAGCTTTACATGTTTTTTCATTACGAATAAGTAATGATGCTGCTGAAGAAGCGGTGATTAAACTTCTTCTCGCATCGTACCATTCTGGTGTTCTTTGCTCGTATTGTCTTCGTCTTTTTAGTAGAAAAACTTTATGGTCCATTTTTATGTTTAATTTTGGTTGTGCGTGAAGGGTGTTGTAGATGTGTAATTTTATTTCTTTAAATAATGATATTTTTAACTTAAACTCTAGGATTGAAAAGCCTCATGCTATGATACATTCCTGCCATAATTGCAATACCTAAGACTGCTCCATAAGCTCTCGGGTCTGTCTTTCCTCCTCTGTATCCCACATACACAAGCAATGGAACAACTGCTATTAAATGAAATAGATACACATTTCTAAGGTATAACCTTTCTTGTTCTTCTGGTGGAACAAATAAATCTTTGTCTTCTTTAGGTACTTCTATCTTTTGAGGCTTGAATATTGTATCAATAGTACTTACTATTGATAATGAACCACTATACAGCTTTCTATTGCATGCATAAATCTGGTCATACCAAGCCATTGCTACATATGAAAATACAAAGATAACTGGTAATAAAAAGACATTTTGCTTTGGTAAGTACCAGTACAAAGCCATCATACTGATAGAATAAATAATACATTTAGTATTGGGGTGAGCTGCTGCTTTAGTATATGGACCTACGACACTTGTAGACATCGTTTTTATTTATTATTTACAAACAAAATAAAAATCAAAAATAAAAAATGTATTAATTTCTAGGTATATCTTAAGATATATAACACATGAATACAATTGATATATCTATACCTTTATCTTTATCTAATCAAAACAAATTTAATAGTAATAAAGGAATGAGTACCAAAGTGTTTGGTCCTAAGCTTTGGGATAGCTTGTTTACTATGGTTTTAGGCAGCTATCCACCTGTATTAAATCCTAAAATACTTGCTCACGTCAAAATTAAAAATGCATTTATCCATACATTAAAAGGCTTACAATATACCTTACCTTGTTCCTTTTGCAGAGCAAGTTACAAAATTTTCTATAAAGAATTACCGATTGAAGAATTCACAAAAAGTAGAATAGGTATGATGTATTGGCTTTACTTACTAAAGGATAAAGTTAATAAAAAATTGATAAAACAAGAAATTGAATATCTCAATACATTACATTTAGAATATAAAAATAAGAAGATTAGCAAGGAACAATACATTGCTTCCTCTAAAAAATGTTTCTCTACTGTTCCTAGTCCACCATTCTTAGAGGTACTTCAAAAATATGAGGTAAATAGAGCTATATGTAATAAAAAAATGAAAAAATGTGTGAGTAAAAGGTAACTAAGGCTTTTAATTTATCAAATTTTGTATAGTCATTGTTGCTTTGCTTAGTCTTTTAGATTTCTCTTTCTCTAAAAATTTTATCCTTTTTACATAAGTTTGCTTTTGAGTTTTAGATGGGTCATTAAGCTTCTGTTCAAACTTTTTGATTTTTAAGGATAATTCCTTGTCTGATAAATGTGCATAGAAACCAGCCATAAGTAATATACAATATACAATATACATTTTAAAATAAGTTTGTGTAAATTTTTAAAAATTTTTTAAAGTTTTTATTTGTTTTTATTTTATTTTATGTATAATATATAAACAAAATGAATACCGTTACAAATTTCATGGCTGCATCTGAAAAACAATTTGCAGATATTTCAGCTCCATTCTTGAATAATCCTGTTATTGCTATACTTCTTACTTGGTTAGTACTAGTCAACATCATTATGTCAGTTGAAGAACTACCTCAGTACATTAAGAATATTTTGTCAAAAGGACTATTTAAATTCCCTGTAACTTTCATCGGTTTCTATATGGCAACTGGCAAATTATATATTTCTCTCGCTGGTACCTTGATCCTTCTAGGACTTTTTTATGGAGCTAAAAGTGCTCTTGAAGCTTTCGAATTAGTTAGCCCAGAAAGCAATGTATATCCTGGATGCTCTAAAATTACCCTAGATGATTTACTTTCCATTTTCGATGGAAACAAGGAGCAATTAGCTAAAGCAATGTATGCTAGTGGAGTTCCTCTTAACCTTAAATTAAACAATAACGATGCTCCTCTTATTGCCACTTATCTCATTAACTTTGGCTACTCTGTTAACGGAGAGTGCACTGCACCAGCTGACAAATAAAAATTGAAAATTAATTTACAAACCTTTGAATACATCAATCATATATGTGGTTTATTGATTTATTTACAAAGAAAGAGAAAGATACAAAGACAAACTCTCAGTCAAAAGCTACACAAACCTACAATGACACAGATATATCTGAAATCACTCAGTATCTTGAAGACGTAACGATAGATACATCACCTGTCATTGATATCCAAGCTGAGCTTGATAAGAGAATTGGTTTCGCTATCTATGAAAGCGGATTTCACAACTAAAAATGTAAATATAAAAAAATAAACACATCGTAAATAAAAAAAGCAAAGAACACCTGAAAATTTTCAGGTGTTCTTTGCTTTTTCATGTAAAAAAAATTGAATTTTTTTTACGAAATATAAAAGTTTTATATAATGCTTGTTAACAAGTCCTTCGAGGAGATGATTATTAAGATGGAAACTGATAACTATCAGGATTTTATTATTCTTGATTGGACGTCTATTTCAAGCTTTAAATACTTGTCAGAAGAATTTATGGATAGATACTTTAATCTACTGAACCCGTTTATTCTGTGTTCAGTTCAAATGATTAGTGAAAAACTGATTAGAAAACACATCAATAAAATTGACGACAAAGCCTTGAAAACTCTCAGTCACACTCGAATTTCTAACTTCTCTTATGACTTTATATTTGAATACAGGCAAAAGCTTAATATGAAAGTTATACAAAAAAATAAAAAACTCATGAAATCATTCTCTGATTATACTTATTATACAGATACAAACTTGATTAGCTATTACTACAAAGCTAACCTAGACCTTATGAAAGCTGTTTACTGTCATTATCGTTTTTCTGACGATAATAACATTAATCTTCTGAATCGGTTGGTTTCAATGAAACACAAACTGACAAAGCAAACTGAAGTACAAGATACAAACTTTTATGCTATTGATGTACATCACTGAAAGAAAAAATAAAAAAATCAAAAAAAAAATAAAAATAAAAAAACAAAAAAAATAGGGAATTTCTTAGGAAGTTCCCTAAAAAAAATTTAATTTTTTTTGTCGAAAATGAAAATTAGTTAGATGACTGTTGATATATTTTATGATGCTGACCGCAGTTTATTAAGTGACTGGACAGATAGCGATAGCTCAGATACTGAAAGCTATCATAGCTTCCAAAGCAGTGATACAGAAAAAGACTACAATAAAAACATTGAATATGAATTGTATTTAGAAAAATGCTACAATGAAACAAGCATTTGCGATAAAGAAATCTACGTATTTGATTATGATGATACAATTAGATTACATACTCTAAGACAAGAAGAAAGAGAGTGTTATGAAAATAAATTGTATGATTATATGCTTTCTTTGAAAAAAAAGAATAAAAAACTTTATTTAGTTTCTTATAATCTAAACCCATTTGGTTCATCTTTTACTAAGGACTTTAATAAAAGGTTTAGTGTTCTTTTCGATGGGTTGATTTATCCTCAACCTATCCCAGAAAATAAATTCACAAATAAAACTGCTTATAACTATACGTGCAGATGTGGATATTATTATGTATATACTCCAAAGCATATTGATATTATAGAAATAGCTGAAAAACACAAAGTACCTTTAAACAAAGTAATATTCTTCGATGACAATGCTGAACAGATAAAACTAGCAAGAGAAGCAGGTATTCCATCTATACATGTATCTATTAAATTTGGCGTACCTATGCCATAAAAAACAATCAAAAAATTAAAAAAAGAAAAAAAAAATGAGAGAAATCCCCATGTAATTATTACATGGGGATTTCTCTCATTTAATGTGAAAGGAATGAGATAAGGCTTGTAAGTTCATCTAAAAAAATTGAAATATTTTAAGCAAATAACTATTAAATATAATATGGTTGTTCAATTTGAAGAAGCTGTAGTATCAAAAGGTGCAGATATACATACAGAAGATGATGAAGCTTTAAGGCTGTCTGCAAGATATGGAAATTTTGAACTAGTAAAGTACCTTGTAGAAAAAGGTGCAAATATACATGCAGATGACGATGATGCTTTAAGGTGGTCTGCAACAAATGGGCATCTTAAAGTAGTAAAGTACATTGTATCATTGGGTGCAGATATACATGCACATAACGAGGAAGCTTTACTTGAGTCTGCAAGAAATGGGCACCTTGAAGTAGTAAAATACCTTGTAGAAAAAGGTGCAAATATACATGCAGACCACGAATATGCTTTAAGGCGGTCTGCCTCAAATGGACATCTTGAAGTAGTAAAATACCTTGTAGAAAAAGGTGCACGTATAAGTGCAGGCAACTATGAAGCTTTAAGCTCGTCTGCAGAATACGGACATCTGGAAGTAGTAACATACCTTATAAAAAAAGGTGCAAATATACATGAAGACAGAGAATATGCTTTAAGGTTGTCTGCATCAAATGGACACTTTAAAATAGTAAAATACCTTATAAAAAAAGGTGCAAATATACATGAAGACAGAGAATATGCTTTAAGGTGGTCTGCAAGAAATGGACATCTTGAAGTAGTAAAGTACTTAGTAGAAAAAGGTGCAAATATTAAGAATGCTATTAAACATTCTATCTATTATGATACAATACAAATATTAAATATGTGGACTAAAAAAGAAATGTATAAAGGTACAATAAATAATCAAACAGAAATGGACTGTGGAATTTGTTTAACAGAAATGAATAGTGTAGAACAAGAAATTATTAAATGTAAAATCTGTAAGAAATGCGTACACAATGAATGTGATCTTAAATGGGAAAAAGACAATTGTGTTTATTGTAGAAACTAAATACAAAAGAACAAATAAAACTAGCAAGAGAAGCAGGTATTCCATCTATACATGTATCTATAAAATTCGGCGTACCTATACCATAAAAAAAACAATCCAAAAATTAAAAAATAATAAAACAACAAAAAAAACAAGGACACCTTCGTATAATTATACGAAGGTGTCCTTTACTTTTATTTAAAAATATCAAATTAAAGTCAATTATGACCACTACCTATACCAATTACGAAAAGTTAAAGGAAGCTGCTTATAGCAGTATTAGAAACTTCATTGAAGAACCGAATAGTTCAAATAAAATCATTACAGCTCCTACTCAAGTAGGGAAAACTGCAAGCATCATAGAATTACTAAAGCATTCTCATGGTTGGTTATCTGTTGTTTCTTGTGATAATAAAACAGACCAATTAAGTCAAATCTTTTCAAGATTTCATCAAGCAGGACTTAACGTGTTTTACATTAATAAATGTAAAAAAAGAAACACAAAAAAGATAATCTCATATTTATCCAATAATAGAAATGTAGTAATAGTATTGCTTAATAATTCTTCTCAAATTAAAAATCTAAGCACTTTTATTACTGAATTATTCCAAAAAGTGCAAATTAAGAATTATTTATGTATTCACGATGAAGCTGATACTGTAAATAAAATTGACATAATTGACGAGACAGATGAAAAGGTCCCTGAAAGCCATCGCGAATGGAACCTACATTTTTCAAAGTTAGGTAAATTATTCTTGAAAACACTTCGCGTATGGGTTACAGCTACATGTGATAATTGTTCAAATCTTAAAAATATTCAAGGTAAAGATATAATTGTTTTACCTTCTCCTGTAGACTATGCTGAAGTCAATAGACACGTTGAATGGAAAGGCAACGATGAAACTGCTTTGATATACGAAGTAGAACGTATCAATCTTTATAAAACAGGAGAAGTAATTTTGTATTGTTATACCCATTTAATACACGAACAAGTAGATAAAGCAAAAAAATTACAGAATGAATGTAATTGTATAACAGTTGTCTACAATTCCGGCACAAAATACATCTTTGGTTATCCTGGTTATACTACATTTAATAAAGGTATTAATGAAGTCCTTAAAGACCTAAAGCAAACTCAAAAGGCTATCGTCATTTTTGGGTCTGAAATGATGGGAAGAGGTATTTCATTTGTAGGCTCTGACGAAGAACAACCATTGGCTGCTACTGTTTTATTTCACAAAGATACTTCAAACACTTCTGCTGTTAATATGACGCAGAAATTTGGCAGAATAACTGGTACAGCAAGACCAGACCTCAAAACTAGAACAGTTTATTGTACAAATAAAGCATATAATGATTACATAAATTATCTATTTAATCAAAAAACTATTTATAAAAACTTATGTACATTTCCTGAACTAAATATGACAGAAATACTAAAATTGGTTGAAAGCAAGAAAATAAATAGAAAGGTAGACAGACCTTCTTTAAAGAAAGTTAACCAAGAGTATAAAGATAACTGTGATTCTGGTTACGTTTATGGCCCAGTTGAAACTGTAAAGATGCATCGCCTTGTTAAGAGTTGGATGAATATTAATAATATCAGTGAAATTGCTAAGTTATTTAGAATTATTATTGAGAGTGATGGTAAATTGTTATCTAGTAAAGTTAAACATATTCTAGAAAAATACGGCGATAATTATTACAACAATCTTGTAGCTCCTGTAAATAATCGTTGGGACACTGTCTTCAGAAAAGACAAACAATTCCACTACATAAAAGACGAAGCTATGGCTTATTACAACAGCTTACTTTAAAATAAAATTTAAGTTAAAGTTACTTAAAAAAAATAATTATAGTAACTTTAATGAATTTAGAATACACTGGAGCTTATATAATCTATGATTTTTTAGATGAACCCTGTGACACATTTAAAGATGTTAGCTGGGACAAATTCACAATAAATCAGTCTATTTTAGCACGTAACGGATGCTTTCAAGGAATTCCTAATCAGTATGGTGATTATCCTTGGTTAAGATGTCCTAGTATTTCTACTGTATTACCTGTTACAGATGGTATTAAAAAACTTGCTGATACAATTAAAACAAAGCTTAATTATACTACTAATATCTTTAAGATGCAAGATTACCTTGATGGAGCTATTGGTATAGCTCCTCATGCAGATAAAATTATAGATTTAGATGATAAAACACCTATATTTATTGCTAGATTTGGCGCAACTAGACAATGTATCCTGACACATAAAAAAACTAAAGACAAAATTGAGATAGATATGCCTCATAATTCTTTGTTGGTCATACCTTACTCTTGTAACCTAGCATGGAAACATCACATACAAAAAGATACAAGTATAAAAGAACCTAGTTATTCAGTTGTTTTAAGAAATAGTATTACATATAAATGCCAGGAGAAAGGAGTACTTTACGGCGCCAATACACCTTTGAAAACCAAAGAATACCTTATAGATTTAAAACCTGAACAATTTTGGCCAAAAGAAAAACAACTGTATGAAATCGTCAAGCTTTATAACATTGAAAATAATAATATTTGCGATATATCTGTTTATAAAGAAATTATTGATAATTGTATTTATCCTTAAGAATGAAATTAAAAGTAAATACTTTAATTTTAATTTTATTTTAGTTTGTATTATCAATGAAGACCTTCCTTAGAAGACCAGGAAATAAAAGCAACCATCTTAGGCATATTGTACCATTGTTACCTAAAGGTTTTGAGACTTACATAGAACCTTTCATCGGTACAGGGGCTTTGTTCTTGCATTTACTACCAGGTAAATGGATTATAAACGACTTAAACACTGATATAATAGGTATATGGAAGTTAGTAAGAGATAATCCTACATTTCTTATCAAAGAAATAAATACTTTCAAAAAATCATTTTTACATCTAAATAACGAGGAAAAACTATTGAAGTGTCAACATATAGCTAAGAAATTGAGTGATAATGTGTATCAAATGGGCAAAAGATATGCTATGTATCTTATCCTTGTATATTGTAGTTTTAATGGAAGCCTAGAAAAGGATAATACATTAGAAATATCATCTTTATATACGAATATTTATAATAATAAAAGTTGTCATTTATTTACTGATACATACAAAAACAAATTACTTGAGCTTTCTAAAATGCTTAAGAATGGTACTATTTATAATAAAGATTATAAAACAATTCTTAAAAAAGCTAAAAAAGGAGACTTTGTATTCCTAGACCCTCCTTACATAGAAGAAAGGACTTATGCTTTTAATTATAATACACATGAAAAGTTGTTTGATATAATAGAACTTAAAAATGAACTAGAGAAGCTTGATAAACTTGGAGTGAAATGGATGATGACACAAATATGTTCACCAGATATTCTCAATTTATTTTCTAAATATAGAAAGGTTAAATACGTTAACAGCTTGTGTTTTGCCAAGTCATCTACTCCAAAAACAGAACTAATTATCATGAATTATCCTTGAATTAATTTATCTTTATTTAAAAAACTTGAACACAACAGTGTATCTAACTGGTAAATACGAGGCTGTGTTAACCCTTGAAATTGATTTAGAGCAATTAAATACTGGAGACACCAGCGAACTTTATACGTCTATTGCCGACGCATTCACTGATAATGACTGGGAAGACCTTGTACTTAATTCAGTTGATTTTCAAGGTGGAGAGGCTGAATGCTACGTCACAGCTTTTTAATTTAAAATTAATTAATAACAATACAATACAACACGTGTTTTGTTATTATTTAATTAATTTTTTATTGGCTTAATGTATAAGATATAAAAGAACAAATACAAATATGAAGTTCAATAAAAAATCACAAGTAATAGAACTTACTCCTGAAAATTATGACCTAAAAAATAAAAAAATCAACCACCCTATGCTTGTTAACAAGAAAGGTATGATTGCTTATCTCAGTGAAAACTGTGGTTATTGTGTTAGATTTGCACCTGTTTACGAAAAAGTAGCAAATACCCTTGGTAATTCCTTTATTATGTGCTATCTTGATTGTGGGAAGTATGGTGAGTTTGCTTATTCTAAATTGAATGTTAGAGGATATCCTACTGTTCTTTACATTGACAGAAATGGTAAACCTTATAAAAAATATGAAGGAGAACGTACTGAAAATGCTATCATCGAAGACATATGTAAAGAATGCAAGGTATGTTCAAGAATTTAATTTAAAGAAATAATACTTATTTAGTTTAATACCAAAGATGCTCTTACTTTCCGCTCTTTTCGCCCTCGTTTTTTCAAGAATGTCTTACATTGTTCAAATTTCTAGTGAAGTAGAAATGAGTAGTCTTAATTCTTTTGTCATTGAAGAATACGCCCATATTGAAAGTGAATTTGAAATCGGTGACCTTAAAGGATACGTTATGTCATATAACAATTTCCCTTATCATCTATATAAAAATTCTTTTGTCGAACTTATTGAAGAAGACCAAATCGTACGTGTAAATCACCTTGACTATGATTACATTTTTGAAGACTTTGTAGAATTCATTGAGGAACCCCGAGCTACACCTCAGAAAAGTTATTATCTCCAGCAAAATGCTATTTGGAATTTAGATAGAGTTGATGAAAGAGGTAATTACCTTAATGGAAATTACTTTTATCCTTCTACTGGTGGTGATAATGTTGATGTATACATTGTTGATACAGGTATTGATATTCGTCATTCTCAATTTGAAGGTAGAGCTGTATGGGGTATCAATACAGCTGACAGTGTACAAACTGATTGTAATGGCCATGGAACTCATGTTGCTGGAACAGTTGGTTCAAAAACTTATGGGATTGCCAAGAATGTTAACTTAATTGCTGTTAAAGTTCTTAATTGCAAGGGCTCAGGCTCTTACTCTGGTATCCTTGCAGGTTTAGAATACGTGGCTAAAAGTCACGCTTCAAAGAAAAATGCAGTCAGCGTTATCAATATGTCTCTTGGTGGTGGTAAAAGTGATGCAATTAATAAAGCTGTTGCCCAGTTGACGAAGCAAAATATCCATGTTGTTGTAGCTGCTGGTAATTCTAATGCCGATGCTTGTAATAGCAGTCCTGCAAGTGAAGTATCTGCTATGACTGTAGGAGCAACAACTAAAGCAAATAGCATTGCTGGATTTTCAAATTGGGGGACTTGTGTAAATATCTTGTCGCCTGGTACTGAAATTGTTTCAACTGTTCCAAATGAAGGTGTGAGCATATTACAAGGAACAAGTATGGCATCACCTCTTGTCGCTGGTGTTTATGCTCTTATTCTGAGTGAAAATCCTGGTTTTTCGCCTGAAGTTATGAAGAAACTACTTACAACTAGATGTAGCAAAGGATATATCTCTGGTTTGCGTAATAACACTGTTAACTGCTTTGTATACAGTTTAAACTAATTTAGCCTTAATTAATCTTGAAAAAAAGAAAGCAAATCTACAATTAATTGCAGATTTGCTTTCTTTTTTATTTTTTAGTTTGAGATGTCTTGACATAAGATAGTTATTAACATATATGCACTGTATAATATAATTGTATAGCTTTATTTTCATAAGGTAATTTGAACTTCTTACATAAGTTTTTTATTTTTTTATTAAGTGTTTCTGTATCAAGATTGCGTATAAAGTCTAAAGGTTTATCTGTCAAGTTTAAACCTACGTAGTATTCGCAATGCGAAGGGTTATCAGATGCTCCAGGATAAGGATAAGCTAATTCAAATGACAGAATTTTAGAATAATATAAATCACTAGTCCATATTAAATTATCTTCTTTTGAATTTGTTTCAAGTCTTATTTGTTCGAATTTAGGATATTCTCTAATCTTGCAAGCTTCAATGTAAGAAAATGTAATACCATATATTACTTTTGGATAATATCTTATTCCCATAAGATGATATCTATGTAACGTTTAGTATTAAATTTTAAATTTTATTTTAATTTATTTTAATTTATATACATACATATATTAGAGAATGGGACAATCATCATCAACTATGTGTCGTCAAATAAGTGACGCTGAAGTTTTACTTTATACTAAACAATATTTTACAATAAGTGCTATTGTCAATATACTTGTTGAAATGGAAAATGGTAACCTTCCTGTTCTAAACATTACAGAACACGCTATCGATATTACTAAAATTATTCCTTATCCTCCTCCAAATCTCGAAATTTATATGGCTGTTTACAAGCCAACTAAAGAGATAAGAGGACTTGACAGACCTGAAGAAGTATTTATGACCTATCTTCATAAATATAATGAGTTTGTTATGCAAAATGAACAATTGAATGCTAATGACAGAAAAACTAAAGCTTCTGAAATAAGAACGAATTTGGTAAGTAATATGAAAGAATTACTCAAATATATTACAGCATTCTGTGGAGATGTAGGTATTCCTAAGTCTCAAGAATAATTTTTACATATTTCCACAAAAAAAAAAATAAAAATTACATAATTCACAAGTTGTGTAATTTGTTATTATTCAATTATTTATTTTCTAGAATAGATATAAATAAATACACCCTTTAGATGGCTTCTCTTATAACTTTACCAGCAAACGAGCTAAATGCTATTATTAGAGGAGATGTTGATATTCTTGCAGGATACGAGGCTAGCAATGGCACAGGTACAATGCATATTCGTAGTGGCGGTCTTTATGTTGAAGGTCTTACAGATTTAGACCAAACTACCATTACCACAAGTGACGGGAAATTCCATGTTTTAGGTACAAATAAAATTGAATTTAATGTATCCGGTGGAGCTACAAGCTCTATTGAGATGACCGCTGAAGATACTTCGTTCTTCAGTACTACAGCTGGTACATTGTCTCTTAATGCAACTGCTACAGATGCTAATGGTAAGATTAATCTTACAGCGGCTGGTACAGGAACAGATAGTATTCTTATTAATGCTACTAATACAACCAGTGGACAAGTCACAATTCAATCTGCAAGTGCGCATGTAGCTTCTGACTCTATAAGACTTATTGCCAGTGATACGACAGGCGGTAATGTATCCATTACTGGTGCAGGTTCAACTACTCCAGCAGTTCTTGTAACAGCTACTTCTTCTTCTGGGCAAGTCCTTGTTAGTTCTGCAGGTACAGCAGCAGATGCAATTGAAGTTGCTACAAGTGCTGGTGGTATAACTGTTGATGCTAATACAAAGCTTGTTCTTCAAGCAGCTGGCACAGGAACAGATAGCATTCTTATCAATGCAACGAATGCAACAAGTGGACAAGTTACTATTCAGTCTGCTGGAGGAGACGGTACAGATGCAATTAAAATTTTAGCAAGTGACGCTACAGGTGGTAATGTATCTATTACTGGTGCCGGTGCTGGGCAAGCTGTTCTTATTGATGCTACATCTGCTACAGGCGCTATTCTTGTTAGTTCTGCTGGTACAACAGATGCCATTAAATTACTTGCATCAGATGACACCGCTGGTCAAATTGTCATTGAAGCAGATGGTAATGTAGCTAATGCTATTCGTATTACAGCTGATAATGCGACTGCTGGTGGTATAGATATTGATGCGACTGGTCTAATTGCAATTGATACTACAAGCACTGCTTCTGGTATTACTATTGCTACAGCAACTGCTGGTGTACCTGTTGTAGTTGGTACTAGTACTTCTGCAGTCAGTGTTCCGGGTAATGTTGTAGTAGGAGGTAATTTAACTGTAAGCGGTACAACTACTACTATAGATACACAAACATTAACAATAGAGGATAATATTATTTTAATTAATTCAGGTCCACTTGCATTAGGTTTAGATGGTGGTTTAGTTATTAGACGTTCTCAGACAGCTAATGATGCAGGTGCCGGTGAGGTAGTGAATGGACCTAACCCTATTCAAGAAAGTGGTGCTTTCCAAACAGGAAGTGCTACACCAGGTTCATTGAAACTAGCTGCTCATGCAAGCAATACACCTAATTTTTATAGTGGTTGGTGGATAAAGATGGGGACCCAGGTGCGCAGAATTAAAAGTTATGATGAAAGTACAAAAACTGCTACTATATGGGTTACATCTGAAAATACTGTTACTCCTTATTTCAATGACGGTCTTGATTTAGCCAGTGCTCCTCTTGCCGGAGACCCATACACTTTATACAGTGATGCATATCAAATGAGTTTCTATGATGAAAGTTTAGATAAATGGACTTTTGCCAATGTCACTCTTGAACCTACCGGTGCTAATGAAGCAGTTATCCAACAATACCAACAAATCAACACAGGTGCTATCGATGTCAAAGCTCAAGTTTATAGGAATGTATCTGGTTCTGCATCAACTAATACAATCACATTTACATTGATTGGACATGGAATTACTGCTGGTGATTTAATAGAATTATCAGATAGTGCAACTTTTATTCCAGCTATTACTCCTCAATTTTACACTGTTAATACTGTCCCTACTGCAGATACTTTCACTATCACAGCTCCAGCGTCTACTACCAGTGACTCTGCTAGTTCAGCTACAATTAAATTGCTTCATACCTCAAGTATTTCTGTTAATGTAATTCAACCTAGCGACCCTAATTTCCCTATAAATATTCCAACTGTTGCAGTTTATGAAGACATCCCAATTGGTAAAACTAGTACAACTCTTACTGATGTAACGTCTACGGCTGTTGCTGGCTCTTTCTTGTTGTTAGTGTCAGATATTGATACGACAGGTGCCCATGCTGTTTTCATCGGTTCAAGGTCTGCAGGTGGTAATTATGGTACAATTACTCGATTGTCTTCAGCTCGTGGGGCAGATGGACAAAGAATAGATGCTGAATGGACAGATGGTGAACTTATACAAATTCGCCATAAACCAGCTGGTTCAGGTGGAGGTAGTTACACTTACAGAGTACGTATCTATTCAGCTTTGTAAACAAAGTTGAATTAAAATTCATTGATAAAAATAAAACAAATAATAAATATTTCATATATCATTTCATATATTATTTCATATATTATTTCATATATCATTTGTTGTTTTATTTATATCAAAATTTAAGGCCTTTTGTGTTTTTTATTAATGTGTCTTGTTTTTCCTTGGTTTCCTTTGTTCTGATTTTTCTTACCTTGAGTTCCTTGATTTGAATTTGGTACATTAAAGAATGAAGATTTTGTAAAATCATATGGTTTGTTTTGGGAAGATTTCTGTTGGTTTTGTGGCATTTTAGGCATCGTTATGTTTATATTTTGATTAGTTTTAGACAAATTAGATATCATACTATAGAATTTCTTCATATCTTCTCTAAATTTATTCTGTTCGGCTTGAGCTTCTTGTCTTTCTTTTCTTTGCTGTCTTTCTCTCTCAGGTTTTAAAACCATCTCTTCATTAAGTTCTCCTAAATTCTTTGCAAGCTGTTTTTGCATTGTAAATGTTGATAACCCTGTATAACTATCTAATTTTCTGTATATACCAGGAATATCATCTATTAAGAACATTAATGTACTCATAGCTAAATCTATATTTGTAAACAGATTACCTTTCGTGAATACACTAAGGTATTCAGTTATAATAAATAATGTTTTCTCTACTAAACTCGACCCAGGTTTTAATTTATCTTTACTTGTATAAAAGGCATCAAATAATGGTTTAATTACTCTTTTATTATTGACAGCAACAACTGTCAATGCGAATAATACATAAGGTAACAACAATACTAATTTTCTATTAGATGGAGTATCAACTTTCTTCACAAATTCACGGTATTTATTAGATACAAAGTTCTTAGCTTTGACTGGTTCAGCTATCTTTTCAAATGTCTTTATTATGTAATCTTTCTTTCTTTCAAAGAAATTTCTTCTGTCCTGACGGTCCTGGCGGTCATCTCTTGGGAATTCTCTTCTTTTGTCTTTTGGGAATTCTCTTTTGTTGTCTCTTCGGTCCTGCCGGTCCGGTCTGTTGTTCCTTGGAAGGTCCCTTTTGTTAAACCGTTCTTGTACTTCCTTTTTCTTTTGAAGAATTTTATCTTCAAGGTTATTCTTTAAATCAACGAATTCTTCTTTTCTAGAAAGAAGTTCTTCTTTCAAATCCGTCTTTAAATCAGCAAGCTCTTCCTTTGTCTTATTATAAGACTTGCTTAATTTACTTTGTATAGTTTTTACACTTTTTAAAGTTTTAGTTGGTATACTTTCCATATTATATACTACTATACTACTATACTATTATATAATTAGACATACAAAAAAATTAAAATTAAATAAGGGTAAAAATTACATATTATTTTATACCAATCCAAAAAACAAAGCATTCACAAGAGAAATAGCTTGTCTTTCATCAAGTTTCTTTTCTGGTAAATCTTCCAATGGAATGTCCTTATACTGTTCGAATGTTCCTGGTAATTTTAGATTAGGGTCGGTGTCTGCTCCTACTAAATCTACAACAGCTTTATAGATATTACTGGCTTGTTCATGAACCTTATTAGCTGTCTTGAAATAATCAGAGTATCTTTCCGCGAATTCTACCACAACTGGTAAATGTATTTGAACCTTTTCAGCAATCTGTTTATGTTCTGGTTTAGATGAATTGTAAATTTTTCTACCAATGTATGCAGCAACCTTTGGGACTATACTAGTTTTAGTAACAAGCAAAATAATAATGATATTAACTAATAAAAAGATTACAGTGCCTATTACAATCTTTCTCTTTAAGACTTTATCATTAGCAATAGCTTTAATTTCTACTCTTAAAGCTCTACATTTTCTTTTGATAAAGTTACTTTGGTTTATCAACTTATTATTACATATATCCTTGTAAAGTTTTTTATTCACTTTCTTGGTATTAGTTGGCATATTATGGACCGCGTGACTTCGTTACTTCGTTACTTTAAGATAATAAAAAAATAATTCGACAATTTTATCATTAATTTTTACTGCTTTTACTAAATTTATCTATAACCAGAGTAGTCGTCGTAATCAGAGCTTGAACTTTTTTTCTTAGCTTCTTGGACCTTCTGTGAATTAGAAGGATTTATTATTCCTTCTTTCATGTCTGCTAGCATTTTTTCTATTTCAGCATCGTTTTCATTTACAAAACTCATCATTTTAGTTTTCCTTTGTGTTTTAAAATCTTTTTTCATTTGTGATAATTTAGAAGAGCTTGGTTTGAATAATTCCTCATCTGAAATATTATCGAATATACTAAGAATAGCATTTGTTGATGTACTTTTTAAATTTTGATTTACATTTGCTAAATTATTGCCTATATTTGAGGCTGGTTGTAAAGGTACACTTGATACATTGCTTACAGGTTTGATATATTGAGTCACGTTAGTTACAGGGTTGGCTGAAATGATTATATCAGCTTGGTTTAAAGCTACTAATTCATTTTTTGCTGAGTCTAATCTATTATCTAATACTGAGTAGTATACATTGAAATTTGTTTCGTCAAGTTGTGACAATTCTTTGTATGTCTTATTTAATGAAGATTGCCAGTTAACTATATTCGACAGTTTAGGTTGCAACTTAGACAATTCTTTAATATCTAATGGCGTATACTCCTTCTTTTTTAGATAATTTTGAGTTTCTACTAATTCCTTTTGAGTCTTATTGATACGTGCTGTATATTTATTATACATTGGTGTAAATTTCTTAAGTGACGACATTTCATCGTCTAGTTTGGATAGCTCGTCTTTCAGTTCTAAACTTTTTAAGTATCTTGAGTGAGTTTCTCTTTTGTCTGATATTTCTTTTTTCTTTTCTTCAAATAATGTATTTAGTTCTTTTGTTTTAGTTTTCAATTCTTTTAGCTTTTTAGTCCTTGTATCCTTAGGCAATATATAGTAACTTTGTTTAGGATTATTTTTAAACCATACTTCAGCAAAAGGTAATTGATTTGTGTCATCATAACTAAAAAACATTCTTGTGTCTTTATCTGCTATATCCCTTGTATTCAAGCCTAATTTTGACAAACTGATTGTACTACGTTTATTATTATAAGCATTTAAATCACTCACAATCATTTTAGACGTTTCATTCAGCTGAACAGGTTTGTCAACATCATATCGGAGTAATTTGTCTTCTACTGTAAATGGTGCTCCGTCTTTCCCTGTTAACCCTACTTCAGCAATTCTTGAAACAGAACTTTTATTCCTCATTTTCGAAGGTAAATTGGTCAATATTACCATTAATCCTGAAATAAACACAAGGAATTTCGTAAATGATAAATTTGCTATAATGTTTATCAAGAATGGTGATTTTATGTAATCTGTGAATATTTTAAGGTAAGTACTGATTATACCATTCTTAATTGAAGCTAAAATGTTAATTATAGTTGATAATACATATTTTTTAATGTCAGTATTCATATTAATGACCTGAACTAAGGCATAAAACAAGGATGGTAAATAATTAATGTATCCTTTTATTCTAAGGTCTTTTATATTTAATCTACTTGCTAAATTTGGGTCACTTTTCTTCAAGTTTTCCTCAAAGATATCCTTGATTTTGAAAGACTTTTTATTTTTTGGCAACAATTTCTTACCTATTTTTATATTCAAAATATTTTCAATGATTTTCATATCTGAATTTATAGTTCTCTTTATATAAGCATCATACTTATTGCAATAAGCTATCTCGTTAGCTAATTCTTTTGCTTTAGGTCCAGTTTTTGATACACATCTCTTCGTAGATACATTATATATTTTATTAGCTGGACACAATTCACATATTTTATTAAGCTGTTGTATTTGTTGTCCAAGAGGTGTATCAAGGTCTACGAACTTGTTATTATTATGGTCAAAGATTTTATTGTCAACTTTAAGACTGACAGCCATAAGTTTTTTGTATTCTTAGTATATATTAATAAAATAATTTAGAAATAAAATATAATTAATAATATAGTAAGATAATATAATATAATATCAGATAATATAGTATAGCTAAGATGCCATATGGGAGTAATGGAGGGTTTGTTATAGGCAATGTAAAAGTTAAATACTGTATTTTACAAAATTTATCAGTAGATACTTACGTGAATATCAAGAATAAAATTTATTATCTACCAGTTAATTACTGGTCAGAACCTAATTTCAAATCATTTTATAGACTATTCTACAATGAATACGGACAGCATACTGAAGATTTTGGCTCTATTAAAGATACAACTGTAAAGAATACAGTCCATATAGAAACCACCAGCGTTTCTATGGAAAACAAAATTAATGTAATTATCTACTGCTTAATAGATCTATTTAAATGTATAGATACAATACTTAATAAAACATCTAATAATGCAGCATTATATTGTTTATATTATAGTACTACTAAAAATAATAAGATTAGCTATCATCGTATTATTCATACATTAGCTTGCGAATACCTGTTGAAATCTAATATATTATTACAAACCCACGATATCCCTCCTATTATTGACCTTGGTTTAGAATTCAATCCAGATTTTAAAGAAGCGCTGAAAGAATGAAAAATAAAGAAATTTTCTTTATTTTTCACTTTTAAATTTTGTATTAAGTTTCGATATGTACTTTTGATATGTAGGTTTATTCTTAAATTTTATTTTCTTGATGTATATCATAACCAACAGGCGAACAAATTTCTATTTAAAGAAATAACACTAATCAAATTTAATAAAAAGAACAAGCAAACAAAAACACAAATCTAAAACAAAATGTCAAACAAAGAAACCAAAGTAATTAAAATCACAGACTTAAAAATCGAAAATATTAAAATTTCAGCACCAAGAGCAAACAAAAAAGGAGGTAAAGCAGTTTACATCAATTATGATTATGAAGATGGTATGGGTGCTAAGCCTCTTAGAATTCAAATGCCTAAAATGAAAGTACCATTTGGGGTATCAGGATACGAGGATGGGATAAAAGATGGAGATGGTACTCCATCTGAAAAAAGTACTGATAGCCTTGAGTTTTCTTTAGGAGAAAGAAAAGATGTTATCAAGAAACTCGAAGCAATTGATAAATTGGTTCTTAAAGTTGCTGGTGAAAAATCTGTTGAATTTTTCAACAAAAAGAATACAGCTGAAGTAATTGAAGCTTTCTTTGTGTCCTCGTTGAAATACAATAAGGACAAAGAAGGTAACATTCTTAACACTTATCCTCCAAGAATTAAGACTAAATTGTACAAAGATGATAAAGGAAAATACAATACAGATATCTTTACATCTGATAAGAAACAAGTCAAAATGGATATTTACAATTATGATACTGTACTTCCACGTGGAAGTGATTGTGTTTCATTGTTAGAATGTGGAGGTATTTGGATTGTCAGTGGTAAATTTGGCTGTTCATGGAGACCTAAACAGCTTATTGTTTATAAAGCTGACCATTCTCTAAGCGGTTTCTCATTTATTCCTGACGATGACCTTGAAGAAGAAGAACCAGAGGAAGAAGAGCCGGAGGAAGTTGAAAAACAGGAAACTGAAGAAGATCCTGAAGAGGAAGAGGAAATCGAAACTCAAGAAGAAGTAGTTGAAGAGACTGAAGATGAGCCTGAACAAGAAGACGATGAAGAACCAGAGGCTGAAGAAGAAGACCCCTTAGAACAAGTTGTAGAAGAAGTCAAACCAAAAGCAAAGGCTAAAGGACCAGCAGCTTCAGCCCCGAGAAAGAAGAAAGCTTAAAAATTTAAGTAAAGTTCGTAAAATTTAGAATATTAAAATGTATATGTAAATTAAAGTAATTTTACATACCCATTTATATGCATTATACATTACTGTTAAAAATAAACTTTGATAACAAAGAAGATCTTGATGTAAAAATATTAAATAAGATTTTTAATGACCTAAAAAATCTATCATTAAAAAACAAATTATTTGAAAATAAAAAAGAAAAAAAGGATAAAGTGTACATAAATTATAACGTAGAAACTAAAAAATGAACTTAGAATTCTAATACAGCTTTAGTATATCTCTTTACACATGTTCTTGTGGCTGACAAGGGTTGTCGTTTCTTACGAGGTGTGTTCTTTGTTTTATCAGATGTCTTAGTATTATATTTCCTCATGTCATCTTGTATATCTTTTATGTATTTTTGAACATATTCAAGCACTTTGTTAGTTATACACCATCTGAAAAAATTTAACTGTCCAACAGTCGTTAAAATAAATTTATCTTTTCCTGTTTTTAATGGAAAAATTTCAAAACCATTGTGCTTTCTGTTGAAAGGGTCAAATTGTTTCTTTTGATAAGAGTCCAGTTGTGACTTATATGATAAGTATACATTGAAAGGCACACCATTAACTGTATAAATTATATCATGTTTTTTACTGTAATTATTACAGAACCATTCTATGACCCTTAATGAATAATCTGTATCCTTTTCTTTTACACCTGAAATTTTATCAACATTTTCTTTATTTTTGTAAAAAGCCATCAAGGACTTCTTAAGTAGTTCTGCTCTATTATTAGACATTTCAAATTGTAGTTCTTTTAGTTAACTCAAACGCACTTTATTTTTTTAAATAACTGAACGCAGTTATCTGTTTAACTGAACGCAGTCCTTAAAAAAATTTAAAATTTTTTATTATTACGATGTAACAATAAACAATGAGCTGTAATGTATGTGTGATGAAGTATAATCAATCTACACACAAGGAAATCACCTGTAAATGTGGTTATACTTGTTGCAGAGAATGTGTGAAAAATTACACTTTGGGTTCTATAAAGGACATACATTGTATGTCTTGTAAGATAGAGTGGACTCATGATTTTTTGTATGAAATTCTTGATAAGACATTTGTTAATAAAATTTACAAGGAACACAGAGAAAAAATATTATTCGATAAGGAAATAAGCTTAATTCCAGCAACTATGCCTAAATTTAAAAAACTTATTGAAATAGAAAAATTAGAAATAGAATACAAAAAATTACAAGTAGAAGCAGAAAGTCTGAAATATCATATAAATGACCTCAAATATTCACTAAATAAGAAAACAGAAAGTAGTAAGAAGACATTTAATATAAAGTGTCCTGCTGAAAATTGTAAAGGATTTGTTGATGAAAATATGAAATGCGCGGCTTGTGATAAAATTTGTTGTAACAAATGCAGAGAAATTAAAGAAACTGGCCACGTGTGCGATGAAAATACAGTAGAAACTATTAAATGTATGAAAAAAGATTCTAAGGCTTGCCCTTCATGTGGAATTATGATATCTAAAATATCAGGATGTGACCAGATGTATTGTTCAGAATGTCACACTGCCTTTAGTTGGAAAACTCTTGAAATAGACACTGGTAATATACATAATCCTCATTATTTTGAATTTTTAAAGAAAACTAAATCATTAGATAGAAATCCTTTAGATGTATTATGTGGCAGAGAATTAGATAGAATATTTATTGAAACTTTTATACAAAACTCATGTAAAGGTGTTTTAAGTTATAGGCTCTCTAATTTACCTGTATATATTATAAAATCTCATGATTACTTAATGACTACCTTGAGAGAATGTGCTCATATTAAAGAAAACGATTTAAGAAACTTTACTAATCCTCAAAATGCTTTGGATTCTAATCTAGATTTAAGAATAGAATACATTAAAAATAATATAACTGATAAGAAATTTATGCAAACTATTTCTAAAAGAGAGAAAAAAAAGATAAAACATAGACAGTATGGTTATATTCTTAGTATGTATATAACTTGTGTAACAGATATCTTTTATAGAATACATGACCTTAATATAAAAAATCGTAACAATTTTAGACTATTTAGCAGAGAAATCTTTGATCTAAAAGATTGGTGCGAAACTTACTATGCCTTGCTAGTTGAAATAGATAATTTAAGAATATATACACAAGAACAATTGAACAAAGTCGCTAAAAATTTCAATAATCAACCATATATAATCAGAGAGACTTTGCATTTAGATGAAATAAATGAAATAAAAACCTTAAACTCAAATTAAGAATCAAAAATAATAAAAAACAAATAGTAGTTAATAGTAATAGTTAACTACTATTTGTTTTTATTTTCTAACACAGATAATAGATAATGTCTATAGAATTTAAAAAATTGTACGAAAAAAGTTTAAACGCTATAAAAAAATCAAAGCTCACAGACTTAAGCTTAAATAAAAAAAATAAAAAAATCATAAAAGATGACTTATATGATTATTATACTTATTTTTTTGCAGATTATTTAAATTATAAATATCCTAATGTCTGCGCTGTTAATAACTCTAGAATTAGTTGGAATAATTCCTTGTATATAGACAACGGTTTATATAAAATTGATATGAAGAAGCCCTCTACTGCGAAGTCTAAGTTCATAAAGCTCATTAGAGACTGTAAGAAACGTTTTGTATTAATCAAAATAGACGTTGTTTGTCTACAATCGACTATACTAATCATAGATAAACAGCTTAATGAGGTTGAACTATTTGATGTATACCATGAACAAGATATAAATTACTATGAGCTTTTTATTAAAGATATTAAATCACTGATGATGGAAGCTTTAGGTATTCATAAGTTCTACAAACCTGTCGATTTCATGAAAAAAACAAATTTTTTTGGAAATATGCAGATTAAATTCTGCGGAGGCTTCACAAATTTTGAAGATTATACTCTAGCTTGGTTATTATGGTATGCAGAAAACAGAATACAATCTCCAGATATTTCTAGAAATAAACTTGTAAAAGCCTTGACAAAATTATTTAAGAAAGATGTAGAAAAAATATCAGTATCTGATATTTTTCATGGTGCTACACCTCTACTATGTAAGGTTATAGAAAACTATACTAACTTCTTACTGAAACTTGAAGAAAATACATCATTCCTTAAGAAAAATGTAATTTATTATTACATAAATAGAAATGTATATTATCATAAAGCCTTACTAAATGGGAGTATCTTAGCTGGGTTCTTGCTTTATTTTAAACTTAAATAAGAATGTATTTCACTGAATATTGACCATCGTATGCCAAGCCTGTTTTAAACAAATAAATACCTTCAGTAGGTTCCCATTTTATATCTAATTTTTCACCTGTAGTCAACCCATCACAACTAGTCAATCTAAATATACTGGCTTCTCTTGCTTGTTCTGATTTACTACATATAAATGTCGCAGATGGTCCATCTGTTATGATATTTTTTATTAGCAGCATTATACTTCCTTGCAATGTTCCTACTGCTAAAGTCTCTGCAGTCCCTGTTAGTGTAACAGTTGTTACTGGTAAACCTCCAGGTGCTGCGATACTGTTTATGTAATCTAAATTAACTGCATCTGTTCCTAATGTAGGAGTACCTACATTTGTTATTTTTTCACCGCTCATATCAAGGTTACTATTTGATATACTTGTATTTGTAATAGTACTATTACAAGTTACGTGTATAGTTCCTTTACTCAATGCAAAAGACATTCTTACATTGAGTAAAGATTTTAATTTAACTGATTTTGACGAAGGTTTTATTTATTTGCTTGATTTCTTGTACATTTTCTTTATAGTACTACGCATAGTTGCTTCTTTAAGCAACGAAGGACGTGAAGATATAACACCCCTTTGTCTAATAACTTCTTTATTACATTGGTTTATTTGATTAACTAATGTGATATTGCTTTGTTTCTCTTTATTTATCTCTATTTTTAAATTATCAATTTGATTATTAAGTTGTTGAATTTTTTGTTCTAAACCAAGAGTGTTTCTAAAGTCTTCGTCGTCAGAATCTGAATCTGATTCTGGACTTTTCTTTTTTTTCAAGTGGCTCCTTAAGGCCAAAGCTGCAAGACTTAGTCCTAGCACTGCAGCTGCACCTTTCTTTAATTGTGTAGTGCTGATAAAAGGTTTCTTTTGTGTAACTGGTGTTTTTTTAGATTTAACAACAGTTTTTTTAGATTTTATTTTAGTTTTAGGCATAGCTTAATGTATAATATAGAATGATAATATAATTTAATGATAATAGAATTTAATGATAATAGAATTTAATGATAATTTAATGACAATTTAAATTAGGATAAAATCCTATTTTTTTTTAAAATCTATACATAACATAATGAATAAAGAGACAACAAAAATCTATGGTGATTTTTATGTTACTGCCTCTGAAGATCCTGCTATATATGGGACAGGTAACATGAAAATTGACGGTGATTTAGATGTCCTTGGTGATTTGAATTTGACATTAAGTCATTCATCTTTGACAAATTTATTAAACGATGACCATACCCAGTATTTACTCTTAGCTGGAAGAAATACTGGTCAAACAATCATAGGAGGAACAGGTGCTTCAGATAATTTAACTATAACAAGCACTTCAAATGCAACAAAAGGAAGTGTTATTTTTTCAGAAACTACTGCATCTACAAGCAGTACAACAGGAAGTGTACGTTTAGCTGGAAGTATTGCTATTTCTAATACAACTGATGCCAGTAGTAGTACCAATGGAGGAACATTTACATCAGCTGGTGGTTTAGCTGTTGCTAAAAAAGGATATTTTGGAGGGTTATTAACTGCAGAAAATGGATTGACAAGTACAGCAGGCACAACAACTCTAGGAGCATCAACTATTGGAGCTATTACTGGAACAAGTGCTACTTTCTCGAGTACTCTTGGTGTCACTGGTCTTGCCACCTTTTCAGGTGGATTAACAAGTACAGCAGGTACAACAACGCTAGGAGCATCGACCATTGGAGCTATTACTGGAACAAGTGCTACTTTCTCTAGTACTCTTGGTGTCACAGGAGTAGTCACATTGAATAATTTAACAGCTTCGCAAGCAGTTTTTACAGATGCTTCTAAGAATTTAGTAAGTGTCGCTACAACAGGTACGGGTAATGTTGTATTAGCTACGAGTCCTACATTAGTTACCCCTGTATTAGGCGATGCTAGTGTGACTTCTTTAAATATTTCAGGTTTGGCATCTTCACAAGCTGTTTTCACAGATGCTTCTAAAAATTTAGTAAGTGTGGCAACAACTGGTACAGGTAATGCAGTATTACAGACAAGTCCTACTTTAATTACACCTATTCTTGGTATAGCTGAAGCTACAACTCTTACTTTAACAGGAACAACTGATGCCACTAGTAGTACAGTAGGAGGAACATTTACAAATGCAGGAGGAGCAGCTATAGCTAAAAAATTATTTGTTGGGACAGACACTTCATTAGCTACTGTATCAGGTATAACTACAATAGGAAGTACTACAGCTTTAACAGTTTCAGCTTCTGGTGTTTTAACTGTAAATAATACAACAACAAGCACAAGTAGTAGTACAGGTAGTGTACTTCTAGCAGGTGGTATAGGTATATCTAATACTACTGATGCTACTGATGTAACTAACGGAGGAACATTCACAACTGCCGGAGGAGCTAGTATAGGTAAACAATTGTTTGTAGGTACAAGATTGAGTATAAATGGAACTCAACCTACATTAGATGGAGGGCTTAGGTCAAGGCTTTTTATGACTGGTCCTACTACTGATAGTGGAACTGGTCCACATATAATGGCAACTGTAGATAGCAGTATTTATCCAATCTTTCATCAATTAAATTATGCAAGAGACATAGTTTCTCTCAATTTTGATATGTATTATTCTGGCGGGTCTTATAGATTATCAGACACTGCTGTCACTGGATTTCAAATGACAAAAATAAATAACACTTTACAATTCAATTATACAACCTCTGGTACTACAGGTAATCCTGTAACACTTGCCGGAGGCTTAGCTATAAATAATGTTGGAATTGTAACTGTGTCTTGTTCACTTGCTTCTACAAGTAATAGTACAGGCTCTTTGCTAGTAGGAGGAGGTATAGCAATATTCAATAATACAACAGATGCATCCAGTACAACTAATGGCGGGACTTTTACAACAGGCGGAGGTGCAGCTATTGCTAAGAAATTATATGTAGGAAGCAGTATATATCTTGACGGAGAAAATAGTGCTTTCACAGTAGATGTATCAACTCCAAGAAGACTTGGTATTGTAAAAAAAACAGGAGGTGGTCCTTTTTTTGCTATAGGAAGTGCTGCGTCTTTTGAATTCCGTGTAGCCAATTCCACTACAGTCGACGATGTTGCTGCTACAACTTACACGAATTTAGCCACACTCAGTAATTCTGGACTATTTACATTAACAGGTACTACAGATGCTACAAGCAGTACATCTGGAGGAACATTTACTAATTCAGGCGGTGCTGCTATAGCTAAGAAATTATTCGTTGGAACTGATACTAATTTGGCTACAGTGTCAGGTATTACTACAATTGGAAGTAGTACACCTGTTACTATTTCTGCAGCCGGAGTAATGACTATAGCAAATAATACTACAAGTACGAGTACAACTACAGGAGCATTGATTGTTACCGGAGGAGTAGGTATATCCGGAGCTTTGTATGCAGCTTCAGGTAATTTCACAACTTTGTCAGCTCCTCATTCTGGTTTATCAGGGTTACTCAATGACGACCATACACAATACACGTTGTTGGCTGGGAGAAGTGGTGGACAGATACTTACAGGAGGTACTGCTTCAGGAAATTCATTAACTCTTAGAAGTACAAGTAATGCTACAAAAGGAAGTGTGTTATTAGACGAAACAACTGCTACAACAAGTGCTAGTACAGGTTCTTTACAAATAGCAGGAGGTATAGGAATAAGTAATACAACAGATTCTACCAGTATTACTAATGGCGGTACCTTTACTACTGCTGGTGGTGCTGCTATCGCTAAAATATTACATGTAGGTAATAATGTTTATATAGGAGGAACACAGCCTGTCATTGGAGGAGGTAGTATTTCAAGACTATTTTTAACAGGTACTGCAGGGTCTACTACATCAGGCCCTCATATTATGGCTACTGTATCAACAGATAATTTTCCTGTATTCCATCAAACTAATTTCGGCCACAATAACATTAGTTTGAATTTTGATATCTATTATGATGATACATACAGAAGAGCCCATACAAGCCCAGGGTATCAAATATTTAAATTTTCTGATGTATTGTCTTTCAGGTATGCATCTGCTGGCACTGCTGGAACTATACCATCTATAGGAGAAGGATTTTCATTAAATAGTTCAGGTGTAATAAATATTCCAGGAACAACAGCAAGTACAAGTAATACTACAGGTATTTTAACTCTTGCTGGAGGTATAGCAATAAGCAATGCTACAGATGCCACAAGTAGTACGAATGGAGGAACTATAACAACTGCAGGAGGCATTGCTGTAGCTAAAAAAGCATTTATAGGAACAGACATTTCAGTAGGAGGCACTACATTACTGTCTAATTACTTCCAAACTGTTAATATAACCGCGCCCAGTAATCCTCCAGCAAGCAATATAAGATTTTATACCGACTCTGCCGACTCATTGCTGAAAAGTAAGGACAGTGCTGGCACTGTTACAGTATATCAACCCACTACTACAAAAGGTGACCTTGTTTCTCATAATGGTACTACTCAAACAAGAGTGCCAGTAGGTTTAGATAATACATATCTTATTGCAGATAGTACACAGAGTTCTGGGCTTAGATGGGGGAATTTAACCAATGTATACTATGTATATGAACAACTACCTCAAGGTACGAATGGCGGGACTGCTACTTCTGGTAGTTGGCTTCAAAGAGTGCTTAATACAATAGACGAATACCCCGCAGGTACATCTAAAGTTACATTGTCAGGGTCAAATATGATATTTGAACCAGGTGTATATAAAATTATTGCTTATACAGGATTTTCTATCACTAATGCTAGTGTAGCTGCAAGATTATTTAATGTAACTTCTAGTACTGTATTACTGAAATCTTTGACTCATCGTTGTACGAATAACAATGCTCAAGTATATTATGCGTATGTTTATGGCATAATTACAATTACTGTTACAAGTACTGTACGTCTTGAGTATTTCACTACTATTACTAGATTGAATGACGGGTTAGGTAGAGCTTCTGGAATCCAAGCTGAAGGATACTCACATCTTGAAATACAATTGATTGAATACAATCCATAGTTGAATGACAATGACAAAAATAAAGACAAAAATAACTACTACAATTAAAACAAATTCAAATGTAATGTAAGTTACATTTGAATTTGAATTTTATTTAATTTTCATTTAATATATAGAATAATTATATACCCCATCATAATTAGTACCTGTTTTTTCAATTTTTATCATAGATAAAGATGGCCAGCTTACTGTTATTTTTTCAAGAGTAATATCAGCTGGTGAAAATACATTGAAACGTGTTCCAGACACTGTTTTAGTATTTTTAAGTGTATAAAATATACTACAAGGATATCCAGAAATATCGCTTGTTATTTTGATTGCATAACTCTTTTTTTCATATACAGTATTTGGTATATCTACAGGACTAGTACCACTCAATGTGAGAGTACCATTCACAGACTTTTCAAAATTATCTACTACAGTGTAAATACCATCGTAATTACTACTTGTCTTTCTAATTTCTATAACAGAACTAGCTGTCCATCTCATTTCTAAAACACTGTTATCAGTACCTGGTGCTGATGATATTTTTATTATATTACCTGTTATATGTGTATCTGTTGACTTGCACGATAAAAATGTAGCAGATGGACCTAATAGTTGATTTGAGATACTTAAGCTATATGCTCCAAATACCTGTGTAAAAGGTATACTTACCCAAGCTGTCCCTATTAGCAAAACCTGTGTGTCTGTAAATCCTTCTACATTAGTTCTTTTGATATATTGACCATCCTCAGTTAAAATTTCTTTATATATTCTAGGTCCTTCGTATGGTTGGTATTCTAATACTAAAATATCAACATCTTGTAGTAATTGAACAATATGACCATTATTAGTAACATCACTCTTTGTTGCAAAGAATATAGATATAGGCCCGCTTCTCGTTTTCGTGGATATTCCTATATAAAAAACTCCTACAGTGTTATCAAGTACAATTACTGAATTATCTGTAGTATTGCCAATTAATACTAAGGTATCATTCACCGATGTATCAACATCTACCCATTTTAACCCTGTAATAGCAGTGCTATCTGCTTGTAATATATATCCATTGGTTCCTACTGGTAATCTTGCCTGAACTGTTCCATTATGTGTTAATATGTCTCCTTTGGTATTATTTGGTTGATATATAGTCACATTTCCTGTTGAATTTCTAGATTTCAACAAATTATCTGCATCATCTAGATATATAGTATGAAATCCTAGAGCAGGATTAGTCGGAGCTGGTATATTTTCTAATGTAAAATGTTTATCTTGAAAGATAACACCTTCTACATCAACGCCTGTGTTGTCTGTATTTTCTCTTATTGTGTCAGCAAATAAAGCTCCAGCTAATTCTAAATTTCCTTCTCCGTGTTCAGATGGATTAGCACTTGCCTTGATAGTAACTGTGCCTTCGAATATTGCAGCTTCATTTGTATCTGTTCTTTTACTCATATTACTGTAAAATTTTAATTTTAATTTTAATTTTACTTATTACTATACTTATAAAAAATAAAAACTAAATTGATTGATTAACATTGTAAATTTTCCAAGCTACTAAAGACATAATAAGTGCAATAGTTACATTGAAATAATAAGGTATGACAGGTTCTTCCTCACATGGTTTGTAATATTTTACAATTTTTGGAATAGTTTCTGGTGTAATTATCAATGTAAGTGCTACAAAACCTAAAACAACTATCAATAAATCTTTGAAATCTCCCATATGTATATGTATTTGATGTGTGTGTTTCTTTTTTAGTTAGTTGATAAAATTTAAAAATAAAATTAAAATTTATTTTTTTCATAAAAATTTATTTTTATTTTTAAATTTCAAAAAGTTTTCAAAAAAATTTATTCTATAATTTTACTACACATGAAATCTGTAGAGATATTTATACGATGGTCTATCTTTTTCTTTAATTCTTCATTATGTGACACAATCAGTATATTCCTATAATAAGTCTTGAGATAAGCAAAGATATCATCTATTTTATCAAAATTATCTTCTGCTACACAATCAAATGCTTCGTCTATAAAGAATATACTTGACCCTGAATAGAATTTATATTTATCTAAAGCCATCTTCAATGCTACATTAATCACAAATCTTTCATATCCTGATACCTGCTCACTCCCTAGTGTCATACCATTCTTCTTAATCAAAATTTCCCATTTACTTCCTTCGTCTGCTTTGTCTGTGTCGCTATTAGATACATAAACCATCAATCCTGCTAATGAATATACAACTTTATTAGCTTCTTTCTCTATTTGTTTTATTGTGTTACTTAGTATCAATTTAGGAAGAGATTTATCATTAACAACACCTTTATAAATTTTATATAAACTTTCTTTGTGATGTAATATAGTTAGTTCTTTCTTTATTTCTTTTACTTTATCGTTGATAGTTTTGTTTTGTTCTTCTATAAGTGATGCTTTAGCTTGTAATGTATGTAATGCTTTTATTTCATTTGTAAGTTTCTTCTTTTCTTCAAGCAATTTACTCTTTTCTTTCTTTATTTCTTGGAGTTTAATTATATTTTCTTGTTCTTCTTTAGCTTGTTTTAGTTCTTGTAATTTATTTTCTGTGATTATTCTACTTTTATAACTGATAAGCGTATTCAATTCTTTGTCTTGGATGTATCTTATTTGACTTGAAAGACTGTCGTATTCTGCTTGTAATTCTTTGTTTTCTTTGGTTAGTTTTTGATGCTTTATGTAATCATTTATCAACAGTTTGGTGTCTACGTATTTTTGTAATGTAGTTGTATCATTAAATACATTGAGCAATTCTTTGAACTTTTCAGTTTTTTCTTTAGAAATAATGATATCACCATCTTGGGTGTACTCAAGGTCCTTTGTGTCAAATGTTGGGATATCAATATCGACTTTTTGAGCTAAACGATATTCTGCTACAGTGCATGGGCTTGTAGTTTTATGAAATTTTATGGCTTTCTTTTTATTGTTTAAGGTTTCTTGACTTTCTTCTGTTTCTAGTGGTTCAGCATTTTCTAAATTGTTTTTTAATGAGCTAATCTGTCTATTGATTTCTCCTAATGTAAGTTCTGTAGCCGGTAACTTTTCAAGTTTCTTTATTAATTTCTTTTCTTCTTCTACATCGTAAGTAATTCCATTCAGTTTTTCTGGAATATTTACATTACTTTCTTCTTTAATAAGCTTATTCAGTTTACTTTCTATTAATTCTAATTCTTGAGTTGAAATAGTTAATTGGTCAATGTCTACTTGAATAGGTTCTGTTATTTTTAGTTCTTCTTGTTTACCCTTTAATACCTTTATTTTATCTGTAACTATTTTACTTTCTTTCAATACTGAAGTATATATACTTTTATAGTGTTCTAAATTAAATAGCTTGCTAAATACATTACCTATGTCACTACTTGTCATATTCAATAAACTTATGTACATGGAATAATTAATAACATTTGTTAGAATAAATAAGTCTTTATCTGTCAAGCCTAATGTAGTCTTTATTTTTTCCTGTGTAGCTATTTTATCTGTATCTGTAGCATTAAGAGTATCTATGTAAAATTCTATCTTTTCGTCCATACTTTTACTTTTATCTTTTCTGATTTTATTTTTACCTTGACGAATGACCATCAATTCCTGATTTCCCATTTGAATTGTCATTTTGATGTAGTAATCTTTACTATTTTTATTGATAATATTTCTATTAAGAAAGCTCTTATTCTTTGTAATAGTTCCAAATAATGTATAAAGTATAATATTCATTATACTACTTTTACCTGCAGCATTAGAATGTAGAATACCTATCACACCTTGTTTGCTTTCAAAATCTACTGTATTTAAATGATTACCCCCATAAATATATACATTTTTGTATTCTAATTTCTTAAGATACCATTTATTAACAGAAATTTCCTTTTGTTTTTCATTATGGTTGTCAAGATATTTTAAATGTAAAGCAAGCAGTTCCTTTTTAATATTTTCAGGTTGTTTACTGATTAGCCCTGTAAATAATCTCTTGTCTAAGCTTTCATTGCTCTCTGTGTTTTCTTTTGTTTCTTCATTATTTTGAACATTAGAAATTTCTTTAGATATTGATAAAATGTTTGTTTTTTGGCTTATAAGGTCTTTGATTTTTGTATAATCTACGCCTTCGTCATTGTCTTCAGTGTACTCATGTATTAATTTTATTCTACTAAATTTACTAAATTGTGTATCATCTGGAAAGGAATTATCCTTTATATGCAAAGTAATATAAGAATAATCATTGTGTATATTGACAAATTCAGATTTGTTGTTTATAATGTCCCATTTGATAATACCGTGTTCTATTTCTTCCTTGAAATTTTGCTGGATAAGACTTCCGGAATAAGCTATGTTATTTGCAAGATATTGCCTTTTATGTATATCTCCAAGTAAAACATAATCAAATCCTTTGAAGTCTTTTACAGTAAAAAGTTCTCCAGGGGGCACTATGTAATCATTATCCAATTTAGAACCTGATAAACTCCCATGATATAATGCTATGTTTATGGTGTCTGGTGGAGGCGTAAAACTCTTCATTGAAATGAATTTATTATCCACTAAACTTGATACAACAAAATTAATGTTGTGATAATGATAAATTCCTGAATATTTCAAAAAATAAAAACGTGGATAAGCTTTAATATTGACTATACCTGAAATAGTATCAAGGCGGTCATTATGACTAAAAATATCGTGATTACCTGGAATAAGTATAACATCTATTATTTCTGTCAATTTTTCAAGTAGATTATTGAATAGAATTATGGTTTCTGAAATAAGACGGTCTCTATTATGAAAAATGTCTCCACAAATAACAAAAACACTTTCAGATAAGTTGTCTTGTTGCTGGAGATACTTATATAAATTATCAAAAACCTGGCGATATTCTTCGTGTCTTTCTAATGTACGAATATGAATATCTGCTGCATGATACACAAATTTTATTTGTTTTCCTGTTTGAAGTACCTTTGTATTTTTATTGTCTTCAAACTCTTTTATTAAGTCTTTAAGCTCTTCTTTACTTTTATATTTGATACTTGGCGAATTTAAGCCAAGCGTTTTACATAGAAGTAAAAGATGTTTCTTAGATAACTGCATCTTTTATTGTTGAGCGTTGATTTATTGTTATCTAAGTTGTGTTTAAATTTTTTAAATAGTTTTTTATTTTTAAATTACATTTTCTAAGAATTTAACAACTTCAAGATGACCATTTCTCGTAGCATAATCCATTGCAATTATTGTACAACCTTCGGTTCTGTTTTTGTGTAAGAATTTAACAACTTCAAGATGTCCATTCATTATAGCCCATTCCATCGCATAAACCGTACAACCTTCTTGTCGATTTTCGTGTAAGAATTTAACAACTTCAAGATGGCCATTACAAGCAGCCTTGTCCATTGCCCATTTTGTACAACCTTCTTGTCTATTTTCGTGTAAGAATTTAACAACTTCAAGATGACCATACTTTGCAGCATCGTCCATTGCCCACATTGAACACCCTTCTTTGCGATTGTAATGTAAGAATTTGACAATTTCAAGATGACCATTCATTGCAGCCCAGTTCATTGCATCTTTTGTACAACCTTCAATTCTTTCAGAATTTAAGAATTTAACAATTTCAAGATGACCACGTCTAGCAGCATAATCCATTGCCCATTTTGTACAACCTTCTTGGCGATTTTCGTGTAAGAATTTGACAATTTCAAAATGACCATCCATTGCAGCAAAATCCATTGCATCTTTTGTACAACCTCCAATTATTTCATAATTTAACCATTTAACAACTTCAAGATGCCCATTCTTTGCAGCACAATCTATTGAACATTCTTCTGCGATGTTGTAGTGTAACCATTCATTGTACATTGTTTTATGGATTTTCTTTAAAATGGTGAAAGGGTCTCTTAATACTTGTTCAAATGGAATAAACATGTATATTTCAAGAATTAATTCATTAGGCAAAGCTAATGACATTAGCTTGAATATTTATTTATTTTTTAAATAGGTGTTGTACTTATAGTCATACCACAGTATTCTTGTGGATTTTCTTGATAATTATGATACTCATAAATCTTTAATTCTACAGATTTTTTAAGCAAATAAATAAAGAACATCACAAATTCTTTACCGTGCCCATAGTTTTCACAACCTACATGAGCTAATTCATGTATAACTACAAACATTATTTTATTTATGTCGTATAACTGCTCTTTAGTGTCTCGTGTAGCTAAACATACAGCTATCTCTGACCCTTTATTAACTGTATAAGTTGTATTATCTAATGATATATTTTCCATCAAACTATCTGGAGAATATCTATCTATAAGCAGTTTTACATTGATAGACGGGTTTTCAATTGTTTTTAGATGTTCTATAAGAACCATCACATTTTTATTTGTTAAAGCTAGTAAATCTGCACTAGCTTGGGCATTTTTAGTATTTCTTACAGTGTAATATCTATTATCTATATTAGATTTTATTGATACAGAATTGATGTAATAAAATACATTTCTGATTACTATGAAAGCTAATATTAATACAGTTAAACCTGCTAATACATTTTGCATTGTATATTCTTAATTATTTAGGAATAAAATAAAATTACATTAATTCTGTAATATCATTATCAATACTTTTGTTGAGGTCGTAGATAGTTCTATCATTGAACCATACCTTGTCAAATTTGAAGTCTGATAAAGATGTTTCAGATATATCATCTATAGTTTCTGCTCCATTTTCTCTGATGATACATACTGTTTTAATATTACATTTTTCTAAATTTTCTACTAAGGTATTATGCTCATTAGGAAATCTAAAATCTGAGATGACAGCATTGCCTTCGATAGTATTGATTTTGTCACATACAATTTTTATCCAATAGTCTGGGTCAATTTTCCTATGAGCTAAACCTTCTTCTATAAGCAAGTCTCTTAGCGTTTTCCCTGTATCTTGATACATCATTTTTTTGCCTTCTTGTGAATACAAGAAAGCCTTTTGTATATTGTATTTCTCAGCTACAAAATCCTTTAAAGCATCTGCAAATGCAAATCGTGTAAAGGAATAATTAGATACAAGGTGGTTTGCAGCTGTGTCTTTACCTGAATTGGCTTTACCTGCTAATAAAAGTACTGTCTTTTTTGTTATTTTAGTCGTCATATTACATTTTTTACCTTTATTTTTTTTAAATTAAATATAATAAATGTGTCATTATTTTCTATAGTTATTGTAAGATGAATGAATACCTGAAGTTATTCAAAACAAAGAGATTTGTAGGCTCTCAACCTATTACATTTGATTCTAAAACTTATTCAAAAAAACTTGAGTACTTTGTTACTCATAAACTAGACGGCTTGAGAAAATTATTGATGATAACAAATACACATACGTTTTTAATCAGTAGTAAAATGGACTTTGATATTTATAATATTCCGTATCGTGAAAGCCTGAATAGTACAGTTTTAGATGGGGAATTTGTAAATGGGTACTTTTATGCTTTTGATATTTTAGTCTTTAAAGGCAAAGACGTTAGACCGTTGCTTCTTACAGAAAGACTGGAGTTACTTAAAGAAACAGTTAAATTACTGAAATCCAAGAAAGTTTTACAGAAAGAATACCTTACATCTAATTTATGTAAAGACTTCTTTACATTAAAAGAAAAGTATTCTAAAGAAATGAAAACTGGGGAAGTAGATGGTATTATATTAACAGCTAATACAAGCTATACAGCTCACCCCCCTTTAAAATGGAAGCCTATATGGCTATTATCTATAGATTTTAAGATACATTCTATAAAAGACGGGGTTATACATTTACTTACACAAAATGGTGAGGTATTCAAGCCTAAAGGAAAGTATTCTTATGTAGGAACTGTTAAATTGGATAATAAAGACGTAAATAAATACAATACTGGCGATGTTGTAGAATTTATATTTGAGAAAGGTAAATTTGTACCGATTAGACTAAGAAAAGATAAAACAAATTCTAATCACTTAAGAGTAATTTTATCTAATTTCAATAGTATTTTATATCCTCCAAATGTTAAGAAAATTCTTTGTTAATTTTATTTTTTGTTTTTTTATTTTGTATGAGTAATTATAAAAGTAATGAGTCCTCCTATCGCAACATATATATTAATTGTTCCGTTTGTTATATTTTTAATATTATTGAGTTTAAATTTTGCTGGCATATTGGACGTCTTTTGGTCAACAAAAGAAACCACGACTACACCTGTAGAAACTACTACACAGCCGCCTACGACCACACCTGTACCTATTACCACTCCTGAACCAGAACCACCTGTTACAACCACAACACCTGCACCTACACCTGCACCTGTCACTACCACACCGCCGCTAGCTCCATGCTACCAAGGAGATGTTACTATTACCTGGGGACATGCAGTAAAAGATGCAACATGGGCTTGTAATAGTTGGAAATCTAATTGTGGTAATAAAGGAGGGTGTGTTGCTAGTGGTACTGGAGTTGTGACAGACAATAAGAGTACATGGGCATGTAATTTGACAAGTAATTGTTCAGCTTAATTTAAAGAATTTAATTTGTATTTATTTTATTTTTACATAAGTATATATCAAAATGAATCCTGAAACTCGTGTCATAATTCTTTCTTCTTCTTGTTTACTCTTGTCAGTAATAGTAGTAATTATTTTATACGCAACAGGTGTAATAAAGACTACAAGCAACGAAGAAACGCCCACGACGCCTACAACTTCAACTGCACCTGTGCCAACCACTGCGACTGTACCTGCCCCTACGACACCAGTGCCAACTACACCTGCGCCAACGACGCCAACCACAACTACACCAGCTGTATATAAAAACTTATGTAACCAACATAATAAATGTGTAGCAATTGCTGCAAATGGTAATACTGCTGGACAACGAGCCATGCAATGGGACAAGAGTAATGAAGAGGCGCAACTATGGAATTTGCAAAGTACGGGGCATATTTGTAATAAACACGACTTATGTTTATCTGTAGCAGCAGGCAATAACGGTGATTGGGTAGTTCAAGATGCTAAAAAAGATATAGATAATCAAAAATGGAAATTTACGGAAGCTGGTAATCTATGTAATAAATTAACTAATTATGCAAAATGCGTTGCATCTCCTGGTAATTCAGCAGCAAATGGAACTGAATTACTTCAATGGGACGCTTCAACAGAAGCAGGGCAAAAATGGAGTTTTATTTAAATTTATTTGTAGAAAATTTATAAGAATCTTAACACAATTTACCTTATAAATTTTCTATATAAAGAGTGACGATTTTTGACATTTAGAATCCAAACCATGACCAGAAAGATTTGACAGAAGTAGAATTTATTTTTATATTTAAATCCTTTTGTATGTCTTTAATAGTGGTTCTGTTATACTCTTTTTTCATTTTATTAACAATATTTATGTATTTCTCTGGTACTTTACTATTATATAGTTTACTTATAGTTACACCTAAGGCATGAATATCATTTCCTAAAGCCTCTTTGAAAGGTAAAAGGTCTGTGGTTCCTGAAGTTATTCTGTAAACCATTTGTGGACTCATATATTCTGCAGTACCTCCAGAAGCCATAGTGCAGCTATTAATACATGATATGCCAAAATCTATATATTTTATATCTCCTGTATCTTTATTAGCTATAATATTTTCAGGTTTAATATCATTATGAGCAATATTATGTTTATGCAACCAAGCTAAACCATTTATAAGATTTATAACTATCTTATCTTTGATTTCATCTGTCAATTGCGGGGTTATTTTGGATAAATCTAGCATATTTGCATCGTATTTGAATACAATATACAACATATCATCGAAGGCGGCATCTTCTATATAGCACGTTATATAATTATTACACCCAACTGATTTAATATATTTATAAATCTTCAACTCTGATTCAATATATATAAGCATATTTATATCGTTTTTTGGTACACGAATTGTCTTTATTATAACTTTTTCGTTAGTCTTTACATTATTATATATAGCAGCTCTGCCATATGAACCAGACCCTATTTCCTTCTCAAATATATAACGCTTATTAAAAACATTACCTAATATAGCTTCACTTACAGGTAAATATGATACTATTTGTTTTTTTATATTGGATATCATATTTCTACCATATACGCTTTTACTAATGTTATAAGCCAGATTACCAGCCGCAGCTACCGCTATATATTTTCCCGAGTTCTTCTTTATATGTGTAGCAACAGATGACAATCTATTTATAATTTTAGAACTAGCCTTTTTTTGAGGCTTTGTCTTCGACTTAGTTTTAGACTTTATAACAGTCTTTTCTTTAGGCTTGGATTGTCTTTTATTTGTTTTTTTTTCAACACTTTAGGCATTATATAATATATAATATATTTTAATTTTATTTTAATTTTATTTTAATTTTATTTTACTTAGTTAATAACAAACACAATGGACAAAGACTTTATTAGTTACGCTATTCCCAGTATTTCCCCGACAACCTCTAAACCTAATACAAGTAAATACATTCTTGGTGGTGTAGTTGCTCTTATTGCTATAACTGTAATTGTATTAGTCATACTTTATCTTACAGGTGTAATTGGTAAGCAAATCGAACCTAAACCAGAAGATGAAGATAAAAGACGTTAAATTGAATGTAAATAGTTTTCATTCTTACCCGTAAAATTTTTCTATTATGTCTCTCAAATTTATACTGCTCATTATAAGCAGTTGTTCTATGACTATTTTATTTTTATTGTAATAATTCATTGTGATACTGCTTGACAAATTATAATACACACAACAACAATTTATTTGATTATTATGAGAAATCCAAAATTTATAATCAAATGGTTTATATGCTTGTCTATTTTTTGTTTCTTCTAGGATATATTCTATGTATTTCTTTTTCTTACCTTTTTCCTTTATTCTGTTTCTTAGAAGATACCCATCCCATACACCGTGTAAATTTGTATCACGACCAAAGAAATCAATGTCTATTTGATTGCCTCCTCGGTACATACTTGACATATGTAAAGGCTGATACAAGTCTTCATAAAAATGAACAAAAAATTTGAGGTCTTCATCTGTACGAGTTTCTTTATTAGAAATACGATTTGTGTAATTTACCAAAGCACTATACAAGTTATTTCCATCAAAAGCTTTAGGATTTACACTACATTCCCCTTTTGTATGATTTTCATCTACATTAGTAGTTATGTAATGTAATGGCTTAGCCCAGTTATACGTAGAATTTTTCCTTATCGAGTCAGCCCAAGGCGATATAATTTTCAATGACATGTTTATATTTGCTTTAGCTTGCTCTGAAATCATATTGTCTACAATTTCACCAATCAAAGAATGACCTTCTTTATAAAAAGAAAGAACTGGAAATACAAACAATAAGATACCCAGCAACATCAAATTTCCTACTTTATTATTCCACAATTAATTTATTTTTTTAATTTGAACTACCATTTATTCTTCAAATTCTTTAGATAAGTCTTTTATTATACATGACCCTGTTTCTGTAAATAGTTCAGGTACAATAGCATGTATTATGAAAACTACGCTTGCAAAACCAGCTTTAAATGCGAAGTACATACTTCTTTTAAAGTGCTTGAAATATGAAATCTGGTGTTTTTCTAAATGTAGCATGCTTATTTACAAATAATAAAATAAATTATTAAAAAAATTGAAAATTTATTACAGGGAATAAGGAATTAACAGTATGCCGTGCTACAATTATAATATAAATCACGCTTTACAATGGGCTGTAGAAAATGATTATTTGGATATGGTTAAATTTGCCATAGAAGAAGGCAAGAAAGTAAATCGTTCTAAAGATCTTGATTTTGTTGATGAACACGCACAATGGAAAGAAGCAGCTTTCTTGAAAGCTTGTACTTTAGGGTATGTAGATATTGTAGAATTTCTAGTAACTCAAGGTGTTGAAATAGATGACAAGGCATTATTGGAAGCTGTAAAATCAAATCAAACAGATATTGTAGAATTTCTTTTGAGTAAATCTAAGGAAGGAATTTGGAAAGCTTTGACTTATGCTTGGACCAAACAAGATACACAAATGATAGAATGTTTAATTCGTTATGGAGATAAGACACCACCATGTAAACTTAAATAAAAAATGAAAAAATAAAAAAAAATATTTTGCCTTCCTCGTCATCGACGAGGAAGGCAAAACGCATTAAACTCTCAAAATAAAATTGAAAATTTATTACCGGATAATCAAATATTTCAATATGTCCAACGTTCAACGTTCAATCGATACATTTCTTTTTGGAGCAGAACACGGACTAGAAGATATAATCTTTTATGCTATTAACACGCTTGGTTATCTATATGATAACAATGAAGAAATCAATAGCGAAGCAATGCTATTGGCTATTGAAAACGGTCACCTTGACATAGTTAAATTGTTCTATAAAAATGGAACAAAAATCACTGACAATATTCTTAATATTGCTCTTTCTGACTTTGAAATTACAGAATATCTTCTTTCAGATGAAGTCCAGATTGACACACATCAATCTTTCGAGCATTCATTTATGACAATCTGTTTGTATAAGTCTTTTGATGTCCTAGAAATGTTTGTTAAAAAATTTAACAATACAGTAGATATTAACAAAGGTTTGATATTCTCTTTACAAAGAAATCATATTTTTGAAGATAATGATAATGTAAACTTTGTTGAATACTTCATGGAACAAGGTGCCAAGTTATCATTTGATTTTTATCGTGCTTTTGATGCAATAGCTGAGAATGGACACGAACAGGTAGTAAAATACTTTATCCAGCATCCTGAGTTTGATATTAATCAATCACAGTACCCTGCTGGTACTCTTACAGCTATTTCACATTGTTTACTTAGTAATAATACATTTAAAACTAAAGTACAAAACGGTAAATACATTATAGAAATAGAAATTGAAGCTACCCCAGAACTATGCCATATAGAGGGTAAACTCGTTGTATTTCTCCAAGAACCTATTCCCCGAGAAAAGATGAAGACAGGTCTTATTAAAGAGCTAACAGGTAACGATAGAAAATTTGTTCGCAATCTTTTTTCTACTGGACGAGAAATAGAAATTGTTATAGGAAGAGAAAGTCAACCAACGGCTGAAGAACAAGAAGAAACTTTTGAAGACCTTACAGATAAAGTAAAAGAGGTCACAAAAAGTGTGAACGATCTTATTAACAGATTTGAAAAAAATAAAAAATAAAAAATAAAATTAAAAAATAAAAAATCAAAAATTAAAAAAACTGGGGAACGGATGTTACGTTATGTAACATCCGTTCCCCCCATTTAAAAACATAGTCTTTATTAAAGTAAAAAATGAAATTCAAGTGGGTACTGTCAAGTAGTTCTCCTGTAAAACGCCAGGCTTTACAAACAATGCTACATAGGAGTTATAAATTTGAAGAAGAAGAAATGAGCTATCTTAAATGTAATAGTCGGGTACCTGAACAGCCATGGGGAAGATACTCTACTATGTTAGGTGCTTGGAATCGACAAACTGAATTGTACGCAAAGACCTATAAACAACTGCAGTGTGAAGGTATAATACTTGTTTCTATAGAAAATGGGTTGTATCCCGGTACAGATGGGACTTTAAGTAATGTATCTTTTATGATTATGGAAAGAGTTTATCCTTCTTATAAATTACTAACAAAAGAGGTATTATGCTTTACTATTCCAGAAAAAATCATTAAAGAATATCATAAAGAATGTAATTACGAAAATCATAAATTAGAAATATTCAAGGATAATTCCTTTCCACTTTTCTTGAAATCTAAGGAACCATCTATGAATATTGAAGAGTGGCCCAGAAGATTTCATCCAAAGGGATATAACAGATTGGAATGTTTAACAGATGGATTATTAGATATGCGTACCAAGCTAAATTAAATTGAAATTTTTTTATCAGACATTTTTTACATTAAAATGTCTGACAACAACAATACCTTATTGTTATCGAATAAAACAACATCGTTGTTATTGAATAATATACTTAAAAATGTACATAATAGATATCGTTTCAACAGTGTTCCTTTGGTTTCTGCCGATGTTTCACAAGGTAAATTAAAGGTCATTCTTAAAGAAAATGAGCTAGTACTTGATAATCTCAAAACCAAAAAATGGTTTTTATCAAGTTGTTCTGGCTGCAAAATAAATGCAATTAAACAGTGTATTGAAGAAATAAACGTCACATGTAAAAATGTTCTTTCTTTCCCATGTAAAAGCAATGTATCAGAACAACCCTGGGGAAGATATGAAACAATCTTAGGCGCTTGGAACAGACACACTGAATTATATAACAATATTGACGGATATGCCTATACTGAAACTAAGATTTTGATTACTATAGAAAATGGACTGTATCCAGAAGAAGATGGTTCTTTGAGCAATGTAGCTTTCATTATCATGGAAAGTATAAATCCTTGTAAATTTTTAACAAAAGAAGTTTTGTGTTGCAATATTCCAGAAAATCTTGTTATTGACTACACAGTTAAGACACGCGAAGAAAAACCTGAACTTTTCAAGCAAGATACACAAGGTACATTTGGATTATTTCTACAGTCTAAAGACCCTACTATAAATCCTAAAGATTGGTCTGGTAGATTTCATCCTGATGGGCAAAATAGATTACAATCTCTTACACAAGCCTTGACAGAAATGTACATAGAACTATTTAGATAAAAAAACAACAAAACAAAATTTAAAACAAAAAAGACAAAAACACGAGAATTTTAGCATTCTCGTGTTTTTTTTGATTTATGACAAATTTTATAAGATTTATTATTTTCTCTTTTATTTACAAAACTCGTTCTTAAACTTCAATTTAAAAAATTAAGATTAAGAATGTATAATAAGAAAATGAAGATTGTAAAGCGTAATGGTCGTAAAGTTAATGTATCTTTTGACAAAGTGTTGTATCGTATCCGTAAAGTAGCTTCAGATAAAAATCTTGGAGTTCTTAAGAATATTGAGCCTGATATAGTCGCACAAGATGTCATTAAAAATATTTACGATGGTGTAAAAACCAGTGAACTTGATGAAATGGCAAGTAGAATTGCTATTAGTTTGTCAATAGAACACCCTGAATATGCTCAGCTAGCTTCAAGAATTACAATTTCAAATATGCATAAAAATACAAGTGAATGTTTTAGTGATAGTATGGAAACTTTATTTGCTAACAAGTCAGGTGAAATAGATGTCCCTCTTGTAAGTGAGAAATTTATTGAAGTGGTTAGAGAAAACAAAGATAAAATAAATTTTGCTATAGATTACAATAGAGATTACTTATTCGATTATTTTGGTTATAAAACCTTGGAAAGAAGTTATCTTCTTAAAGTAAAAAATGAGACTGACCAAGGTATGACCCTTATTGAAAGACCTCAGCACATGTGGATGAGAGTATCTTTAGGTCTCCATTTAGATAATGTAGATAGAGCTATTGAAACTTATGAATTAATGAGTACTATGTACTTTACCCATGCATCTCCTACATTATTTAATTCTGGAACACCTAGACCTGCTTGTAGTTCTTGTTTTCTATTGGGTATTGATGATAGTATGTCTGGAATATATAAATGTCTTTCAGATTGTGCTGAAACATCTAAACATGCTGGAGGTATAGGTATTCACGTTGGGAATATTAGGTCTAAAGGTACATATATCAAAGGTACTAATGGTGTAAGTGATGGTATTGTTAAGATGTTAAAAGTCTTTAATGAAACTGCTAGATATGCTAACCAAGGTTCAAAAAGAAATGGTTCATTTGCTATATACCTTGAAACATTTCATGCTGATATCTTTGAATTTCTTGAACTTAGAAAAAATTCAGGAGATGAAGCTTTGAGAGCTAGAGACCTATTTTATGCATTATGGGTTAATGATGCATTTATGGTTGCAGTTGAGAGTGATGCCGATTGGTATTTAATGTCAATGGATGAATGCCCAGGGCTAACAGATGTTTATGGAGAAGAATTTGACAAATTGTATTATTCATATGTAGAACAAAAGAGATATCGTAAAGTCGTTAAGGCTAGAGACATCTGGCAAAGAATTTTAATTTCTCAAATTGAAACTGGTATGCCTTATATGAGTTATAAGGATGCTGTTAATAAGAAATGTAATCAAAAGAATATTGGCACGGTTAAGAGCAGTAATTTATGTGTTGCTCCTGAAACTATGATTCTAACAGATACCGGATACCATATAATTAGCGAACTTGAAAATAAAGAAGTCAATGTATGGAATGGTAAACAATTTAGCAAAACAAAAGTGATTAAAACAGGGGTAGACCAGCCTCTTCTAGAAGTCGAGTTTAGTAATGGGGTTACTTTAAATTGTACAGAATATCATAAATTCCATATACAAAACGGAAGTCAAACTGTTATTGTTCAAGCTAAAAATCTGTGTAAAGGTTCTACTTTGATTGATTGCGAATTTCCTTTGATTAATGGGAATGTATCCTCGGCCACACCTTATTTAGATGGTATTAATAAGATAAATAAACCAATGTGGGGTTCTATTGAAGATAGAATAAAATGGATAACTGGTTTGGTAGATAATTCCAATAGTATATTTGTTGATTACAATGGTAATTTGAACATTGGATACATAGAAGATACTACTGTTATTTTATTATTTCAAACTTTGGGATGTAAAGCAAGTCATAGTAAAGGGATACTATCCATTCCTCCTTCTAGTATTAAGAAGCTTGTAGAATTAGGTTTCAATAAAAATGGTTATTTGGATTTAACTAAATGCTTTGGAGTAGAAGAACAAAAAGTAACTGTAGTTAGTGTTTTAAGTACTAATAGGAAAGATACCACGTATTGTTTCAATGAGCCTATTAATCATACAGGTATTTTCAATGGAGTTATTACTGGTAATTGTAATGAAATCACCTTAGTTTCTAATGATAAAGAGACTGCTGTATGTAATATATGTACATTTAGTTTACCTAAATATCTTGAGAAAAATCCAGACGGTGTCCTTGAATTTAATCATCAAAAATTGTACGAAGTTGTTAAAATTGCAACAAGAAATATGAACAACGTAATTGATATTAATTATTATCCAACTCCTGAAGCTAAATTAAGTAATACAAAACACAGACCTATTGCAATGGGTATCCAAGGCTTAGCTAATCTATTCTTTGAGCTAAGAACACCTTTTGAAAGTGAATTAGCAATTAAATTGAATAAAGAAATCATGGAGACTATTCAATATGCAGGATGGACAGCATCTATGGAGTTAGCTAAAGAAAAGCAAATGATGTATACATCTTTTAAAGGAAGTCCTGTCAGTCAAGGTGTATTCCAACATAATATGTGGGGTATTGAAGATTCAGAGTTATCTGGAAGATGGGATTGGGTACTTCTAAGACAGAATATCAAACAACATGGTGCTATGAATAGTATGATTACAGCTTTACCACCTACAGCAAGTACTAGTCAAATCCTAGGAAATTACGAGTCTTTCGAACCTCAAAATAATAATATGTTTATGAGAAGTACATTATCTGGAGACTTCCCTATTATAAATAAATATCTAATTGATGACCTTATTCAGCTTAAACTATGGAATACTGAAATGAAAGAATTGATTATATCCAATGCAGGAAGTATTCAAAATATACCAAGCATACCAACACATATAAAAGAAATTTATAAAACTATATGGGAAATTCCACAGAAACACCTTATAAATATGAGCAGAGATAGAGCTATTTTTGTAGACCAGACCCAGTCACTGAATATCTTCATAGATAAGCCAACTATTGCTAAATTGAGCGCTATGCACTTTTATGGTTGGAAATCAGGTTTGAAAACTGGTATGTATTATCTTAGAAGTAAACCAGCATCTAAAGCTCAACAATTCACCGTGAAAAGAGAAATACAAGAACAAACAAAAGTTATTACAAAAGAAGATGCAGAAAATTTGCTTTGTTCTTTAGATAATAAAGATGCTTGTATAAGTTGCAGTGGTTAATTATTTGAAAATTTTAGCAACAAAGTAATTTACATATTTTGTTACAGAAATTCTTACGTGTGTTGTTTTATATAAATGACAAGAGTTTATTTCAGACAACGCCTACTAAAAACTCTTACGTTTCTTTTAGACAACGTCTGAAAGAAACTCTTGTCGTTTTTAGTAGGCTACGCCTACTAAAAACTCGTATAACTCATAAGGCATTAAATACCTTAAATTTGGATTATTTTTATACCAATTGTACAATACAATTTTATATGTTCTAAAGCTATTAATGACTGTATTTCTAAGCATACTTGATAAGATTATATTAGATATATCAGTATATTTATATAGAAAATCATAAAGAATTATTATTTTTCTAATCTGTTTTAGAACGTCCTTTTCGTCTAAAAGGAACTCTTCTATATTATATTTATTTTCGATACTTCTTCTTGCTCTTGCTATTACATTTATTCTTGGCCCGTAATAAATGTAATCTATTACACATTGTATTTTAAATACATTGATTGTAATTTTTGATGAGGTTTTTAAATTGTAATTTAATTTTTGTATTTCCATTTTTCTAATGTATTGTTCCTTGTTATTTTTTATACATTCTTTTATACAATGGTCTATGTAAGGATTAATTGAAAATGGGATAATTTGGCTAGTAGTATCTAACAGTAGAAAATATTTCAATAAATATGGAAATGATGGAAAAACTGACCAATTTAAGCGTGTATAAGTAGATATAAATGCTAATTCCAACCCTTTATGTATGATTGGTATTACTGGTCTATTACTATATCTTAAATATTTTTGATATAAAGGAGTATACATATTTATATTCAAAAAAATATAAGCTAATGCATCAGGTGTAACATTGTATTCTGTTACCAGTAAACTATTATACAAATTAAATTTATACAATTTGCTTATATTTAATATAGTTCTTTTGTCTATACGTTGTTTTATTGCTCCACTTTGTTGATTTTTTATGTAATTTAGAATTTCACATTTTAAATATAATTTCATAGTTTGTGAACTATTATAAGGGTTCATTCTTTCTATGTATCTCAATTTGTCAAGGTCGTCTTGCTTTAATAAATAACTTTTTACAGCTCGTGTAGTAGTAATCATATGATATTTTTCATATTTTATCTCACATTTTCGACATACTTTACAATCATAAAATTCGTTGTATAATCTTGTTTTCTTATGACATTCTACACATAATCTAAGGTACAGTTTTTTATATTGTTCTTTCCAATTTTTTATTCTATGAGATGAAAAATTGTATTCTATAAAACATTTACGCTTCCATATTAAGGAAATGTCAAGTTTTTTAGTTTTCTTGCTCACTTTTGTAAAAGTAAGAAAGCTTTTGGTATCTAACAAACTGGCAACAGTTTCAAGCAATTCTAATGGTAAATTGGTTAATGTTTTTGCGGGTATCATTTGGTTAAAAATTATATGTGGTATGTATGTGTATGTAAACCCGCTTAAAATAAGCAAGTAATAAAATTACTTATTTATTTTAAATAAATTTTGGATTTTAAACTAACTGTTTAACTTTAAATTTTTTTTAATAAATCTTTTACATGTTCTTTTTCGCTTCTGTATTCACAGGGTCTTCTAAAGGATTAAAGTAAACCTGTCTAAGTCTTCTAGGGCTTTCAAAATTATCACATTCATATGTATTATCCTTACAACTTTTCATGCCTCCGTATAACCAGTTCTTAAATTCTCCTTCCGAATCTGCTGGAATAGTTCCACGACTTGGTGTGGTATAGTACTGTCTCTGCGAATTCTGCTTACCATACACATCATCGAGGTCTCTGTATAAATTATAATTAAACGCTTTGTCAATATCTTCCTGAACCTTCAAGTTTGATGAATAATCTACCATCGGGGGTCTTTTAGGATTATCAATAATATCAACAATCGAACTATTACCAAAAGGATTATTGATAGTTGGTTTCGTAAATCCTTTGTATGGGTCCTCAGTGTCTTCTTCCTCAAAATTTTCTTGATTTTTGTCAAGGTTCATATAAATAAGATAAGTTAATAAAAATGTAAGGAGACATAAAAGCAAATACTTTGGATTTTTCTGATACATTGCAAGTATAATAGATACATATATACCAAATCTTGTAATACTGTTTAGCTTTTCATTTGTAGTCTGATCATTCGAAGTGAAAAACTCTACTAATCTATCTTGTCTAAATAATACATACGGGTCTTTTAACCAAAATTGGTCGCTCATATCAAATGTTCTTGATAAGATTGTAGAAAATAAAAAAAGAAAAACTCATAAAGTTTTTCTTTTTCATTTGTGTCATTTCATTTGTGTCATTTCATTTATACGCGTTGTCCAATATTTCTTTTGATTTTTCTATATCTAAAAATTTTAATAAGCAAATTACATAATAATAATAACATTATACACGATGATAAGACTATTGAAATTACAATAGGAACTGTCCAATCTGGAGCTGGTAAAGAGACTGTCACATTTTGACTTTCAATGTTGCAACTTTCAATAACGATTTGCTTGCATCTAGTATGTGTTTCATTTAGATTAGTACAATTTAATAAATCCATCATCTTTTGCTTTCTTCTTACAATTAATAAGGGGATTTTCTTTAAATTACTTCGTTAGTCTAATGACGGTGGGGCTAAATTCAATTTAGTTAATTCAGGAGAATTTATTAAGTCTTCTGCTTGTTCTTTCAGTTTATTTATATCAATTTCTCCATTATCTACTTGTTGTTTGATTTTTTCAGTTGTATTTTTAAGGATACTTCCAAAATCAATACCATTTATAGTCGCATTACCATTGCCAGACATCAATGAATTCATCAGTTCCATAGGATTAATATTAGATAAATCCTTACCTTCTAATGTCTTTGATACTTGGGCTGCTATATCTTCAATAAGCCCTCCCATTTCCTTTGGAATAGCCTTATTAGGGAGTAATTGTGTAATTTGGCTCAAGTCTAAGTCTTGACTTGTCGACGAAGGTGCTTTACCTTGTAATTTATCTAGAGCTTGTTTAGCATCTTGAGATATACTTCCTTTATCTGGAGCTTCATGTGTCAAAATGTATAAATTGTGTAGATATTTCCATATACTTACTCTGTTTTGTAATGTGAAATTTTCTCTTTTGTCTAAATCTATAGTTTTACATAATGTAATGTTTTTAAAACTACTTTCATCACAATTAAAAAAAGCTTCTCTTACATAATTGATTTCATCCTTGAAAGTATTCAAAACTTTCAATTGTGTTATTTTTGTTCTTGGAGTTTTTACATTGTAAATTTTATCATAATCGTCTAAAAACTCATTGAGTAACCTGTTAAAAAGTTTAATTCTTTTATTTGGTGCAACCATATACCGACGACTATTACATCTAATACAGTTTTTAAAATTTAGTAATTAACGCAAATTACTAAATTTTAATCAATTTTAACTTTTAGTTAGTTAGTTAGTTTTATTATTTCTTGGTGATTTTTTTTCCAAGCGTGACGAGAATAATAAAGTAATTCCATATACAATTTTTGGTATCATCTGTTGTCTTTGGGTCTTGCCAAATAGACCTCACTTTTGCAATTTCTTGCCCTGCAAAGCTTTCTTTATCTACTTCTTTATGTAGCTCGTCCAGAAAGAACGTTTCATCTTTCTTAAGAATTTTATCACTGTATATATCTACATATTCCATGAATTGTTCTGCTAACATCTGCTTTGTTATCAAATTAACAGCTGCCTTGACCCACATAAGAGAACTATCATTTGGTTTAATGATAGATAGGTCATTAAGCAATTCCATAAAAATTTTGTAGAATGCGTCGAGCTGTTGAGATTTGTCCATTCGGGTTTCTTTTTAATTATTAATACAAAAAATTCTTTAAAATAAAACTCGTTTCGTTTACAACTTTTTTTACAATTGATATATCAAATACAACTCATGGATTTAGATTATAATACTGTAAAATATCTGGTTCTTATCCTTTCTCTCATCGTTCTAGGATACGTTATATATCTATTATATGTAGAACTTACAAATGTAAAAAGTGATTTTACTAAAATTAAAACTAAAATGACTTCTGTAGAAGATGAAGTCGATTATGTAAAAGGTCTTATTACTGTTGAAGACGACGAAGACAATGAAAATGTAGAAGAAAGTCAAGACTTTAGTGAATTGCTTAATAATAATGGGTTTTTAAACAGTTTAAACTTAAGTTATTCTAAACTAACAGAGTATCCAACTGGTACTGACCTTGAAAAAATTGAAGAACTGGACGAGCCAGAGCAACAGTCCGAAGAGCCTGAGACACAAAATACACAAGACAGCATAGAATTCGTTACTGAAGATAATATCTGTGATACTATCCTTACAAGTGGCAAAAATAAAGGTAAACAATGCACTAAAACTGCCTTAGACAATAGTAATAAGTGTCTTAAACATACTGATAAATCTATTAGAAAAGAACAACAAGAAGAATTAAATGTTTAATGGATGATATCTATTCTCTAACCATTTTTACCTTGAACAAACTGTCAAATTTCTGTCTAATATAATTATACTTTGTATAGCTTTCTTCTATGAACTCTGCGTCTTCTAGTATATCAATCACTGTATTAATACTGGGAGGGTTTGCAAAAAATTTATGTATAGGTTGAAATATCCATTTATTATACTCTGGATCACTGTAGTAGTTGCTTGTTGATCTCTGTTTTACATCGTGAAATATTGTTCCGTCAAATTCTACACAAATTTTACTAGCAATTACATATAAACTTCGTATCATATTTATATCATTAACACCAAAAAAATCTATTAATTTATTATTCTCTGATAGCTTCAAAAGAAAGGCAGTAGCTAAAGAACTCCCGGCCATGCCTAATGAACAAATATGGTTACAAATAACCATATGTTCTTCTCTAGAATATTTCATAAATTTTTGATATATTTCAACTTCTCTTCCATGTGGCTCGTGGTCAATTATAATAATATCATAGTAGTTTGCTTCTAAATGTACATCTAAATCAATCTTAAAAATATCACCAGTAATATGTTTGCTATGTTTATTAAGACTATCCATTCCTGTAAGAATATCTATACTAGCGTATTCTACTTCTTCATCTTCATATAGCTGTAAACTATGGAAAAACTCACGTTTCCCGCAACATATATCTAATATTCTTGGTTTTCTATTCAGTTTGTTATAAAATACCTTGATGTTGTTCCCTAATAATTTATTAAAGGTAGCTTCCCATGATGTTTGATGATATGTATCATAGTTACATAGCCATTTATACGTTGTCAAATCTTGTATAAGTTTTATATCGTGACTATCTTTATCTTTATCTTTATCTTTATCTTTTAATAAGCTGAAATCATCTGTAACATGATTATAGTCTAATATCTGTTCATAAGTTTCATAAAGTATTTTGTGTAATGTTTTCATTATTTCTAGTTAATAAATTTATCTTTAAATAACAGATTAAAAACAATGAAAATTAATATCAATAAAAATAAAAGAAAATGTAGCTTTGCTTGTCTAGTTTTCTTTTATTTTTATACCCATAATATTGAACAAATTATTTTCTTGTTTCTTGCTTTCTTGTTGTTTTTTATTCTTAGATATAGATAATCTTTTGTTAGCAATCTCTACACTTGATTTAGTAAGCACATTCTTATTAACAGAATTCCTATATTTCTGAAAAGATGATTCCACTTTGTTGTATTCTACTTGGGTAGGCACAAAAACCATAGGATATACATTAAGATGGATGCTTGACAAACTATTGAAAGTTTCACGGTATTCTTTAATAGTCAATGGGCCTCCGAACATTTTTAGAACTGTTTTTGGAGGAGCTGGTTTAATATGTGCTAATTGGCCTGTAACTCTTTTATACAAGAAAGAGTTTAATGCTATACTGCTATTATTCTTGAAGTCTTTCATTGCATATGCTTTAGCACAATTGAAACTACAGAAACATCCGACAACAGTAAAGATGTCTTTATGTTCATTGTATTTTACTGGGGCACAGACTGGATGAGTATCAAATTGATGACAACACCACCAACAAGCAATATTTGTTTTTTCTGTCATTACTTGTTTAACGTTGTTGTAATCCTTCGTTGTTGGTAAGACAGTATCGTTATAAATAGTAGTAGTCTTTATATCACCATTGTTTTCTATGGATTTGTATTGTTGGCTTTCAATTTTACTTTTATTTTTGTACTGTGAACTGTTATTTGACATAGATATTACAGAATTAACATTTGGATTGTTATTCAAAGGAGCATTGTATGGAATAGGAACCATTGGTTCCTGTCTTAATATGTCTTCAATTAATTGGGATTTTGGTAAGTCGTTAAGCAAGTCGTTTAAATTTATAGGTAAATGTAAAATAATAGTCTCTTCTAATTCAAACTTATCTAATTGGACTTTTTCATTCTTCTTAAATTCTACAACTTTCACCTTTCTACCTCTCTTAGACTTCTTGGGTTCTTCTGTGGGTGGTAACGTGTCTGTTTGTTCTTTCTCTTTCTTTTTTCTGCCTCTTTTTTTAATTTCTGGTTCTGGTGTTGTGATCGTGACCATTGTGGTCATTCCTGTGCTTACTTATACATTATAATCTTGTTTTTTTTAAATTAAATTTCAATTTACAAACCATCTTCTATTCGATATAGCTTATGTTAATTAAGACATAAAATGGATAACCTCTATGGTTGAAATTATCAAAGTCTAATGATATTTCCTTCAGATTTATATCTTGATCTTTGTCAAAGATTTTAACAATGTTCAAGGGGTATTCCTCTATCTTATCACTGTCTTTCAAGATAATTGGTTCAATATGTGTAGTTTGTTCGTCTGTCTCTTCATAAGTGTAATTTTGTTCATAAACCATAGTTATACCAAAGTTGATATGATGTCTTTTTAACAATTTCATAGGAAATATTTCTGTATGTTCAATATACCTTCTATATCCAATTATTTCTTGCATAGTGCTAGCATTATCGTTGATATCTACCCCTTCAAACTTTATTTGACCTGTTATATCACATATACTGACAGACACTGTTGTCTGTTTCTGTACAGCTTCAATAAATTTCTCATTATTATAATTTCCAGGTTGTACTACAATCACTTCATCATTACTTAATTTCAATGTATTGTTAAATTCTGTAATAATGTAATCTTTATTATACATATGTAATGTTAAGAATTCAATCTTTGACAAATTAGTTATAGGTGTTGAAAAATGTATCTTTGAATCTTGTAAGCACAATTTAAAAGTATTTTCTTTTACCTTTTCATCGGCAGGCACTTGTCGTGAAGATGTCCCTTCTTGTATGTCTTCTGTGAATTGATTTTTTTGAGGTAATTCTAATTTCTGTTTTTGCGGTTGGTGTAGGGGTTGTTGTTGTTTTTTTATAATATACTCTGAAAATTCTTGAATAACTATATTATTAAGGATTTTCAAAGCTTCATTAACATTCATATGCTTAAGTCTGTTTGTCTCGTAACCAAAAATCTTCGATGCTACGGTATTAAATGTGTCATAAAAGTCTTTATTTTTAGGGTTTACAACCCTTCTAGCTTTCTGTATTCTTTCAATACTCTTTGAAATAATGTAAGTGACATTGTCTTTCGAGATAAACAGTTGATGCAAAGAAGACATAATTTTTAATTTAAGTTAATTTATTAATGTAATTTAATATGTTTTCTTTAAATTGAAACTAAAATTGAGCGTTTCCGTTCCTCAACGTTTAAAATACGTTTCCGTTCCTCAACGTGTTTAATACACGTTTCGGTGATTTAATGTTGTTTGTGTGACTTCTTCTGTTGTTATTTTAAAGACAAAATGATTTTGATACGCCTTTGCTGTACTTCCTGCAGTTTGCCCAAAATCATATAAATTCCCAAGATTGTCTCTTATTTTGATGGTTAAATGGTCCAAGCTTGCTAATGGTGTTCTATACACCTTAGATTGATGATAAATACATCCTAATTCGGGATTTATAAAACCGCCTGAAGTCTTCGTCCCAGCTTTTAATGGAATAATTGCACAACCTTTTAAAGCACTTGAACCTACATTATTAGGAAATTCTATGTAATTAAGCTCATCTATATCTAAAATTAGATGACTTTCGTTGAGTATATCTCCACTAGAACTTGATGCTCCTTGATTAGGAATAATAGCACTAATAAGCTCTATCTCTTTTATGTTTTTATAAGGATAATCAAAGTTGATCCTGTAATCATAATGTAAAGGATAATTAGTAGCATCTCTATTACTTGATGAGACTGATATATAGTGTTGATAAGTCGTGTATTTAGTATCTGGTTCGGCTTTCAAGCTTAATTGCTGGTTGTTTTTCAATGGGAAATTTACAGGAGCTGTAAAGGTTCCTGGTGTTACCTTACGCCCTTGTTGATATTGAATTTGATAGTTACTGCCAAAATCATTCATATTTCTTTGTCTTTATTAAATTAACAAATTAAAATAAATTTTGTAAATAAATTTATTTTAATTTGTTAATTTTTCTTGTTCTTGTCTTCAGAAGTATCACGAGACTTGTTCTCATAGATATTATATAACAACATACATGTACTCTTTATATTTGGAAAATTTGTAAACTCCTGTCCAATATAAACTCCCAATAAGAAAAAAACCACAGGCATTGCACCTTATTAATAAAAATATATTTTTATTTTTTAAATTAAAATTTTTTTAGTACGTCAGGTACTTGAATTGAACTGTGTTTACTTCTGTGGTTGAAGCTGAAGTTGCATGCTGTTTTATAAATTCCGAGTTTATATTAATACTATGTGTATATTGACCTTTATAATAAGTGTGTATTTTTAGTTCTTTTGTTTTATCCATAAGCTGTTTCATGTTCTTGTATTTGTCATTTGTAATAATGACACATTTATTGTCAAACCTTGAATTTAATAATAAACATACATAATCGTCTCTTTCTCTGTTATCACCCTTTGGGAGGTGAAGGTCTTCTACAATTATATATCTAATATTTGAATTAAACATAGTAATCTGCATAATATACTCTATTTCTACCTCGAAAATATTCTTTGCTACAATTATCACATTTTTATGTTTTTTGAATTTTTTCAAAAGTAATTTCAAGCACAATACAAAAGTTTCACGGGAAAATGTCTTAAATTTGTTAAATTTTATAATACTGCAGTAAATATTGAAGAAATCAATTATAACAGGCGTTTCTATATCAATATGCTTATCAAATGATATGTCTTTCTTCTTTTGAACAATATTCAAAATTATTTTTTCTTTTGCTTTAAGTTGCTGATCTTGTCGGTTACTTTGCATTCTTCTACACTACCATTAGTACCTTTATATTTTTTAAATTAAATTTATATAATGAATGTAGTTTTTATTTGATTTTGTAAAACTCAATTTAAAAAATAAAAGTTCTTTTAGGATAAACCTTGATACAGCTGTCGGTATGTTTTATTTTTTTAAAGTTATACTTAGATATATACATACACTATTTTGTTACACAGAAACTCATGAAGTTAATGATAACGTGTCTTTAAATACTGTTGAAGATTTAGAACTTACTTCTAAAAGCGAAGTAGATGTAAATAGCGAAGATGAATATATTTCATTGCCTTACTTGAATGAACACGATCCCTATTATGATATAAATGTCCCTACATATACTTTGAATTAAGTAAATTTTAACTTAAAAAATGAAAAGTAAAATTTTACTTTTCATTTTTAAAAATCGTAATTTGAGATTACTTACTTACATTGGAACTGGAGCAGGGGCAGCTGCTGGGGCCTTCCCGAAACGAGCTCTAAGACTCTCGAAGAAACCTGAAACCTTTCCTTTAGCAGCAACACCTTTAGCCTTGACAGCGTCCTTGTTCTTGTAAAGAGCACGTCCAGCAAGGATAGTTGCTAAACTTCCAGCAGCAGCTGCTGAAGCAATAGCTAGTTTCTTCTTGTTAGACATTCGCTTCTTAGAGCTTCGCTTGACTGAAGACCTTCGCTTCACGGTGGTCTTCTTTGGGGACATTCTCTTGACAGTCTTCTTGGAAGAAGAACGTCTTTTGATAGAGGATCTTCTTTTGACAACAGTCTTTGATTTGGTAATACGTTTTGGTGCCATTTGTATAATATATACATAAGAAAATAAAATCTCAAAAATTAAAATAAAAATTTAACAGATTTTTTTTGATATTTTTGTGAAATTTAATTTAATTCGTCATCTTCTTCGATATCATCATCTTTATATTTAATATGAGTATAATATTTCTTATTTTTCGTTTCCTTGACCTTTAACATCTTGTCAAATTCTCTTTCCGCTACTTTAGGCTTGCATTTATTATACATACCATTTTGTTGCATATAAGCCTTATACTGTTCTATCAACTCGGTCTTTGATATTTTATCTTCTTCATTCGTTGTCTTTATAAAGGTAATATCTACAAAATCTACGTATACATTCACTTGTTTATTGTATTTCTCCTTGGCATCTAAGATAATCTGTGGTTGTTCTTTATCTTGATTTTCATTGTAATAAATACTTGCTTCAACTAACCATCTAAGGATACCAGCTTTCTCCTTTTGAAAAATTTCAGACAAAGAGGGATTGTTTTTTCTCTCATATGGAGCTTTAGGATTATCTACAAAAGATAAAACAAAAGGAAAAAGAATAAGTCTCTCATACATTGCTTTATCAGCAAGATTTACTTGAATAGGATGATTGGTGCTAATAATAGGTACAAATGTAGGAGTAAATTCTCTTTGTTTTCCAAAGATTTCTCTAGCACTTATCTTATCAGTGATACCTGTAAGCTGTTTAACTTGTCCATCATCTAAAACAGCTCCTTCACTTGTATCTGATAACAAGCCTAGTCTTCCATTCTCTAATTGCATAAGCTGAGTAGCATGAGCTCCAGCTGTTTTTTTACTACCATTATCAAGCACTACAGAACTATCCATAGCTACTGCATAGTATTCTAACACCTCTTTAATTGTATTCATAGCTAAAGATTTACCATTAAATCCATGTGGTCCGTATAAAATTAAGAATAACTTTTTCTTAGGACTACCTTGCATAGAATATCCTATACACCATTTGAAAAAATCATATAACTCTTTATTTTCTCCTTCTTCTGTAGAAGTGATTTGCCTTATAAATAAATCAAATACTGAATAGTCTGCATCTTTATTATAAGAAGTTTCTAAAGTTTTGGTAATATTGTCTTCTGGAACAGCCGGCCTAAGTTCTCCAGTTTTTAAATCTACCATACCATTTTTACAAGCTAATTCATATGGATGAATATCCTTGATTTTTGAGAAATCACTATCTCTAATCAAAGGCTTAATAAATTTTAGAATATTATTTATGAGTATTCCATCGTTGAGCTGTTTAATCATTTTTTCAGCAATCTTTACAATTTCATCGTTTTCGTCACTTTTCAGGTCATGGTCTTCGTTATATTTCTTTTTCCAATCTCTTAATAGCTTGACTACCGTAGATACTAATAGTCTTTCAATAAAAGAATAATTATCTTCTTGCCATTTCTTACCATCCCAGAAGTAACTAGAACCAAGCTTAGTGTCATCAATCCATTTTATTCTCTTTGGATATAAATACATTTTTTCGAATAAGTTAGAAATTCCTATAGCTCCATTCAAGATACATTCCTTTACAAATGAAGGATTTATATCAAATGTATTGTTATAATGTACTTGTTCAAAAGTTAAATTTTGTTCTTCTTCTATTGTGCCGATATCCTTTACAGCTTTCTTTACCACTGTAATATCTGTCTTACTATTTTCTTTGATACAATTACCTGAATGGCATCCTAGAATAATCTGATTGTTCTTATTAATGTAAGCAAAGAAACCTATTTTATCGTGAAAAATATCTCCTGTAAAACATCTTTCAGATCTATCTGTATAATTAAATTGTAAAAATCCTGAGTCATCTGTCTTTTCATAATAAGCAGTAGGATGATACAATTTCACCTTATTTAATATGTCATCTATGTGTTCTTTTGTAAATTTCACATTTTTATTATTTTTAATATCATTTACAAGGTTATCTGCTTGTTCATCTACTTCTAAAATAGATGTATATTTGTCTACATTAGTTATAATGTATTCTAAAGGGGTTTCTTCGCCATCTATTAACATAGGGGCAAATTCTTCTTTTTTCGATTGTCCTGGTAATCTCATATTCTGAGTTTTACCATATACACCAATGTCGATTATACTTGGGTTAAATTTATAATCAATGAATTCATGGTCCTCAGTTTCTATCAAGCTAAATGTGTCATCTATGTATTCCGATATTATATCTCTCATTCTATTTGCAAGGTATCTTGCATCTTTACTTGTTTGAAAAACTATCATAGGTTTATGAGTAGAAACAATAACGTGAAAGGAATACTTAAAGCCATCTTTTTTCTGTCTATGACATTTTGTAAAGTATACATCGCCTTGGTTCAATGAGATATCAAAATCATTCTTAAAGATATAAACCAAGCATTTCTTTATCTTCATTTTTACTATATCTGGATTATAATTTGGATAATCTTCTTTAATCCATTCTACGTCTAAATAAGGCTTTACTTTATGTGTTTCTGTAATAAGTTCGTTGAATGTATTGTCTCCTTCAGGCAAGCATTTCATTAGATTCCAAGCAATATCCCATGTTTCTACATAACCATATTGCTTCCAATTATGCGAAAAACATGCTTTGTTTTCGTACCTACTTTCTCTAAATTTCTTAGGGTCTGTCAAGGTTTTCTTCAAAATAGACATATTAGTCTTAGCTACAGCTTTGTTCTCTTGTGAGGCCAGAGACATCTTGAATAAATTAATAAGTTTTTTTTTTAAATTAATTTCTTGGGGTAAAGTAAAAAGATATGTATAACCGTTTAGTAATCCTTGTTATTGTAATTATGTCAGCTTTATTTTTGTACTATAAAAAAGACAATTTTGTAGATAAAATAGCAGTTAACGCGGGACCTGTAACCTTTAAAAAAACTGGAGGATATGGAAATGGGTACCAATTAAAGATGTGCTTAAATAGAAGAAAAAATCCTGAACAAAATTGTAATAGTTTAGTTGGTATAACTGAATATCCTCAATCTTCAGCTCATCCAACACCTTTCCATAAGTTTTAACAAAAATTGAAATTTTTTTAGCACAATATGATATATTGTATAATGTCAACTGAAACAATTTATGTAGTATTGTCTGCTTACTATAAACACGGAGAAGCAGATATAGAAATTATTAGAGGTGATGATAATCTAGATATATATCTTAGAGATGAATTACCAAAATATCATTATATAGATGAAGAAGAACTTGACGAGATAGAAGATATTCTTGCACTTATTGACTTTGCCATAGAAAAAGGCAATAAACAAATCGATGAACAATGGGGTTGGGGTATTCTAAATATTGTCAAAATAGTAGCAGACAATATAAAAACAATAGACTATATGAACTAAAAAAGTAAAAAAATTATAGAAACCTATGTAACTATTTACATAGGTTTCTATAATTTTTTTACTTTTGTTTTTATAAGGGTGAATATTCATAAGAATTAGTTACTGTAACAAAAAGTTTTAAATAAAAAAATTGAAAATTTGTTAGCACAATAATAAAAATTGTAATTGGAATTGTAACTATGACTGTTAAAAGTGTTTCTCAAATTATGGCTGAGCAAGAAGCTCTACGTTTGCAAATGTTGTCTTTAGAACAAGCATTGTCAAAAGCGCAAGAATTGGAAAACATTCACTATGAAAATCATAAAAGAGCAATGGAACTAATTCATAGTTTCATACGCTATGAAAAAGACGATAAAATCAGCGAAAATGTAGCAAATGTGAAGAATAAAATCATTACTGCTCCTACGCAAGTTGGAAAAACTGCAAGCATTATCGAATTACTTGGTAAAGCTAGTGGATGGCTATCTGTTGTTTCTTGTGATAACAAGAAAGACCAACAGCTCCAAGTTGTAAATCGTTTCAAGAAAGCTAAGTTGAATGTGTTTCAAGTGAATAAATGCAAGAAAGCGCAATTTCATAAAATTATCAAATGCTTGGCGAATAAAGAAAATGTAACAATTGTTTTACTAAACAACGCAGTTCAAATTGCTAATTTGACAAATCTAGTGATAAAAATTCTTCAGAATATAAAGGTAAAAAATTATATTTGTATTCATGACGAAGCGGACATGGTCAATAAAGCTGATGACATTGAGGATATTAGAAATTCTCATATAGCTGCAAGCCATCGTGAATGGATTATTCATTTTACAGAAATTAAAGGTTTCTTTTCTAGAATTAGAAGAGTTTGGGTTACAGCTACATGCGAAAACTGTTCTAATATTCAAAATATTAAAGCAAATGATATTGTAGTTTTGCCTACACCTCTAAATTATATGCCTGTAAATAAACATATAGAATGGAATGGAGATACTGCTCACTTACATCATGAAATTGAAAGAATTAGACTTGAAAAAACAGGTGAAGTTATCTTATATTGCTATGATACTCTTATTAAAAAACAATTGGAACATGCTTTGTCTTTATCTAAAACAATGGATTGTATAACAATTGTTTACAATAGCGACGATAGAAGAATCTTTGGGCATCCTGAATATAATTACTTTGTAGAATCTATAGATTTTGTACTAAATGATATTAAAGATATTGGTAAACCTATTGTTATATTTGGATGCGAACTCATGAGTAGAGGTATGTCTTTTGTAGGTCTAAGTGATAAAAATCCATTGACAGCTACTGTATTGTTTCATAAAGATAGTTCTACAACGACAGCAGTAAATATTGCTCAGAAATTTGGAAGAATTACAGGAACATCTAGATCTGATCTAGTAACAAGAAAAGTATATTGCACACTGAACGCTTATAACGATTATAAAGGATATTTAAGCAATCAACAAGGAATTTATGCTAAATTAGAAGAATATCCAGATTTGAATATGACAGATATATTGTCACGTATAGATAGTGTACAGTTAAATAGAAAGGTAGATAGACCATCTCTTAAAAAGGTAAATTTTGAATACAAAGAAAATTCAAAGAGAGATATCGATGTCGATACAGATACATCGGATGATACAGCTGTAAACAGTCCATCTGACACAGTTAAAATGCACAGACTTGTGAAGAGTTGGAAGGATATAAATAATACAAGTGACATTGCTAAATTATTTAGACATATGATAAGCGCTGAAAACTATTCAATATTAAATACAAAAGTAACAGAATTCATTAAAAATCCAGGTGCAATCAGACAACTCACAACTCCTTATGCTGGCTGGAATACAGTTTTTCGTAAAGATAATGAATATCATTATATTAAAGATGAAGCTATTACTTATTATAAAAGCTTGAGTTCTTAAAAATAAAATAAAAAATACAAAAAATAATACAAAAAATAAAATAAAAAAGAAGAATACCCTTATAAATTATAAGGGTATTCTTCTTTTAGTTAGTAATTCATTATTATAACTTCTGATTTACCTGAATTTGCACCTGTCATACAACTTTTATTTTTATATCTAAAATATCTGTATTTACTTAATAATTCTTTTACAAAATCATTATCATCTATCTGCGTCATCATCCATTTAACACCTTTACTGTCTAATTTTTTTAATTCGTATCTTAATGTAGCCGTGTCAAAGGTTCTATTATTATGTATATAATCAAAAGTATAAGTCTTTTCTTCTATATACGGGGGATCTAAAAATACAAAATCTCCTTTCTGCGCTTTAACAAGAATTTTAGTGTAATCATTACAATAGATTTTTCCTTTAGATAGCAGCTCTGATAAAATATTTATCTTTTTAGAATATTCTTCAGCAAATAAATGTACTGAAGATTTATTATATAGTTGACTATATAATCCATCAAAACAAATCTTATTACTTCTCTGTAAAGACCCTTGGAAACTACAATAAATCAATATAAGATATAAAGCTGTTTTTTTATCTTTATTATTTATATTTTTTAACAAAGATGTCTTATATTTACACAATTTTAGGCGTTCGTCATTATTTAATGGCAATATCTGCTTTTTAAATTTATTTATTTCATTCAATAAAAAAGATGGGTTATCTCTAACTAACTTCCATATATTGATAATATCATTATTCAAATCATTTATAATCCATTTACTCTTTAAATTTTGAACCAAAGCTAAAAAAACAGCACCTGAACCTAAAAAAGGTTCTATATAAGTATTAAATTCTTTGGGTATTAAAGGCAATATATGTTTCAGATGTTTACTTTTATTTCCAGGTCTTCTAATAAAAGTCTTCATTACATTAACAAAATAAAAAAATAAAAAGAGAACTCCACTTTAAATTAAAGTGGAGTTCTCTTTTTATTTTTCATGTTTTATTTTTTGGTTTTACATAAGGTCCCATATACTTAATTCATTAGAACTTTCTTGTTTTTGGGCATGTGTTTGGCTGTCGCTGACAGGTTTAGTAATAAAATCACTGTAGTTATCTCTAAAGATTTCTACAAGCTTATTATACACAATCTTTACGTGTTCTTCATTTCTACACCCAGATATCATCATCTTTCCATTCTGAAATATAGTTGTTGTAAATTTGTGAGCGTAGTTTTTTGTGACTTTTATTAGCTTGTAATCCTTGTCAAAATATAATTTTACATTGATAGCTTGATATTTAGATTCCGGTTTATAATATGATAATAAGCCATATTTTGTTGAAAGTATATTGTGAATTGCAATCCTGTTCAATTTATTTTCATTTAATATCAAGCTGAAATTTGAATTTATATTTGTTATTTCTATAGTTTGTTCATTTACAAGTTCGTCGATTTTGTGAGATAGAATACATTGTCTAATAGTCTCGTCTTCTATAGCTGAATGAATTACTATGATATTTTCTTTTTCGTCATTGAAATAAGGTTGTACATTATTACTTACAAATATTCTTTCGCCTATAAGGGTTTTATATTTGTTATAAATTTCTTCTTTGTTCTCATCAATGTATTTATAAGTACATCCATGTAATATCAAATTTTTCTTTTTGTATGACATATTGTATTTATAATATCCAAACTTTTTACCATTAGTATCGTAGACTGCTTTCTCGAAATTTTTATGAGCTATGTCCATAAAGCATCCTTCTTCTTCATTAAATTGTGTATATTTCTTTTCATCTTCATTATACAAAATGTACTTATCTTTAGCTTTTCTTTCACCTAAAAATGTATAATAGTCTGAATTCTCACATTTTTTATACATCTTAATGTAATTAAATCTATCGAATTTTGTCAAGTTAATGTAATCATGCTTATTAAAAATTATACCATTTTCTACAATAACATCAATCAACTGTAAACCTCGAATATCTACTATCTCTGCTAAAATAATACGAATACTTTCTATAGCTTGTTCAATTTTTTGAATACCAGAAATTTGAAATTTACCATTTGAAAATACCTTGACATTAGTTTCTTTATGAAGTTTTTCTAAAAATAAAACAACTGTCAATTGGTTAAAGAAAGACCCTGTGGTCTTTACATTACCTCTTGTTTTATTGTTGTATTTCAAGCCTTTAATGCTTTTACTGATTTTAAGATTCAAGAATATAGCCTGTAAATCAAAAGTAGTATTCAATTGAGCTACGCATGTTCTAGTGCCAATAATGATATCAGTTGTTTCCAGTGTCATCTCTAATGTGAGATGACTATTCGATAAGAAATTTTCAATTTAATTTTTTTTTGTATTTTTATCAGGTATTAGCTTGGAATAATCAAACTTTTTATCATCTGAAATATTACTAAAATAATCTCCTCCAGCTGCATTATACCATATTTCTCCTTTTCGCGGGCCTTTGACACACAAATAAAAATCATCTGTACAACCTAAATTACAAAGAAAAATAAAGTAATTTCTATAATATCCAAGATTTTCTAATTTTTCAACAAACTCATTAGTTAATGTGAAGGTTGTAGGATTATGAATATCATCATCCTCAAATATTTTATCAGTGCATACACCTTCAGATATTGCTTTAAAGATATCATCTTTGTATCTTGGATCATAACATAAGTCTTCGTCGCATGTATGAGATGGCTCGCATAAGCATTCATATTCTATGCTATAAACGTTGTTTTTTATGAAATAAGCACGGTCATAATCTCTCCTTAAATATTTTAAATTATCACTTAATAATAAATGGTTTCTAAATCTAATAGGTAATTTACCACCTATTTTGTTTTCATACTCTTCTATTTGTTGTTGAACAGTTTTTTCCATTTTATATATTTTCAATGGTTTTATTTTTCACTTTAAACTTAGTTGCCACATTTATCAGGGATTAGCTTGGAATTTTTCTGAATAATATCTTATTATCTGCTTTATTGTCAACCTTTTTAACATTTTTAACTGTAGGTTTTAATGTAACTTTGACAGGAGCTTTGATGTATTTCCTGTAGTATTTTTCAAGAGATTGGTCAAAATTAATAGCAGAATTATCATGCCAAGCTGCACTTCTCTTACTGTGGATAAATTTTGCTCCTTTCTTAATCGTAGGAGCAATAGTTGGATGATACTTCAAGAGATATCCTAACACTGCAGCACAAGACCTTTGCATTCCTTGATGGCAATGTACCAAAACAGTTTTATTATCAAGGTCACGATGTTTATGTATAAATTCTACACAATAAGGCAAGGATACCGTCATAATATCATAGTCTTTTTGTTGAAGACTATCATCCAATGATACTCTCCCATATTCTAGTTTTGATGTGAATTTATTAGCTACATCCTTTGTCATATTTAAAATTACATTTATTTTGTTAGTTTTTATAAAGGTCGGGGAGTGAGCTGCTTCCCAGTCAGAAATCCATAGTCTATCAATTATTAAATTCCCATTCATTACACGTATTATGACATAAAAATAAAATAAATTATTTTAATTTTCTTCGTCAATTGTATAAATACAACAACAAAATGAGACCTATTTCAAATATCATTATAGAAATCATCGCTATCTCTATATCTTCTGTAATCCTTTTGCCTATCATAGAATTCGCTATGACAGGTGAATTCCTTAAACAAAGAACTGGAACCTATCAAATGTATCTTGGTACAGTACTCTTAGTAAGCATGCTTCACATCGTTTACGAATATACTGGATTGAATGAAAAATGGTGCAGAATGACTTACAAATAAAAAAGTATTCAGGGTATTGAAAGTACGAAGTTAGATACGAAATTATAGATTTTTTACAATGTGCTTTACATTATATCTCATATAGTTTTCTAATATTTCCAATTATATTGATAGAATTATTTCAGTACATAAGAAAATTTGTTTAATTTTGAATACCCCAATTTGAATTGTGTTTTACCTTAAAGAAATTACATTTAGTAAATTTGGGCTAGGTAACCAGTACCTAGCCCAAAAACTTTTATATACACAAAACCACATTTACACAAAAATACCTTTACACAAAACCACTTTTACAAAAATTGAAAAATATTTACCATAATATGTAATTTTTTACATGGAGCGTGATACAATTTTAGATATTGTCATACTTTTAGATGATGGTATTTATGACCAAATCATTCATCCTACTTTACAAAAAACAATTGTTGATAACATCAACAAAATACTTGAATGCCCTAGTTTAGATGTAGAACTGTATTATCCAAGTTTATGCTTACCTGTCCTTGTTTTAATGGAAAGATTAGATTTATTAAAACAATTACATAATATTCGTGTAGATTTAAGTAGTACTTTATTGCTAAATCTTGCAATTTACAAGCAAAATATCGAGATGATACACTTTTTACTGAAAACCGTATACAAAGTTGAAGAGTTTCATGTGTTTGAAGCTATCTCATTGAAAAATCTTGAAATTATCAAAATCTTAACAGATTACATTTTCATTACTGATGATATTATCAGTTACAATGTTATTTGTGGTAGCATTGAAATAGCTCAATATTTTATTGATATTGAATGTGAAATTGGTATAGAAATATTGTTTAAAGCTATTGAATACAAAAAACAAGATATGCTTGAATTTTATATTGAAAAAAATCCAACTGATTTAGACGAGTGTCTATACTTTGCTATAAGAGATGCTAATTTACAAGCTAGTCAGTATCTTTTGACAAAAAAAGGCCAAGTAAATGGAACTTTGTTAATTATAGCTGCTACTAACAGAGAAGACAACCTAGAAATGTTTAAATACATCAATCAACACTTTAGCCAAGACGGTGTTTGTCATAAAACTGACGCATTGATTGCAGCTTCAACTGAAGGTAATGTGAATATCATTGAATATCTTGTTCAGCATGAAAATGTAGATGTAAATGCTAACAATGGTATGGCTCTGTCTGGTGCCGCATATAATCACCTTGATTTAACTGTAAAATTCTTGCTAACATTAGGAGCTAATGCAACTCTTGACGACTCTTTAGCCCTCGATTTAGCTTGTAGAAATAGAGATTACATTACTGCACAAATTCTTTTAGAACATAGAGCAAATCCTAATACATTTAACGGTAAAGCTTTAAGTAGAGCATCTCATTTAGGTCATATAGAAATTGTCAAATTATTAGTAGAATATGGTGCAAATGTAAGTATGAATCATAACAAAGCTGTATTACTAGCAGTTATAAATAAACACTTCGACATTGTTACTTATCTGCTACAAAATGGTGCATCTATACATATCTATCCTGGATTATCTCCAGAAGCTATAGATGCTATTAAACTATACAAAAAAACTCAAGAACCTTTAAAGCTATACATTGGAGAAATAAAAGAAGAAGACCAAGACTGTGCTATATGCTTGGTTGAAATGAAAGAAGGTCTTACGCAATGTGATACCTGTAAAAAAATAACACACTTAGATTGCCAAAATAAATGGGGTAGAACCTGTGTGTACTGTAGACAAATGAATTAAATTAAAAAAAATCAAAAAAAAATAATAATAAAAATCAAAAAAAAAAATTTAAAACAACAAAAAAAAAATGGGGAGACCCCTCTTGAATTCAAGAGGGGTCTCCCTTAAAAAACCAATGAAATGCGTAAAATTTCATTGGTTTTTTTAATGAACAAATTACAATGATAGACACAGGCATAGACACAGATAATTTAGATTGTATTTGCAATTGTAGCGATTATTCAATGGAAAATTATAGCGACCCTAATTTAGAAAACTTACTAATAAAAGCTACAGAACAAGGTTTAATGGAGGTTGTTAAATTTTTTCTAAAGGAAAATGTAGATGCAGGGGAAGTAAATACGCTCGCTGCTGCTGCTAAATCAGGTAATTTAGAATTGATAAATTACCTTTATCACACAGTTTATGAAAGTATTGATAATGTGTACAATTTAGAATATTACATATCTGTATGTCCTGATTACAGCACAGCACAGTTTTTTAGACAACAGCTTGCGTCTTTAAATAAATAAGATTTAATGGTAATAGAAGATTATTTAGTACTGTGTCATCTTTAGGTATTACAGAACATCTTATTCCTAAATCACCAAGTTCTTCTATAAAAAAATAGTAATCGTAACCGTCAATGCAATCCCTGTCATTAATTGTAATAACTATTTCTGGCTCTGGTATAGGATAATGCCATCCACCATTGTCGTAAACGTTGTCATAATTTATCTTTTCAAGCTTATCTACATTGTTATTTAATACTTTTAAAACCTTGAATATACTTTCTTTATATAAAGGTCTATACTTAGTTATAAAGTCTTCGTGAAAATTTTGATTGTCAAATGCGCTCATATTCATGTCTAAATATAATTCTTCTAATGCTGCAGATATGTATGAGTCCATTAAGTTAATTTTAAATTTTTAATTTAATTTTATTTTATAAATTAAAATAAAAAACAAATTTAGATTTATGATGCCTAGAATTTCAACAATTCCTCCAAAATCTAATGACAATGAACTTTCATTGCTTGCCGATGAAAAATACGATGAATATTATAGCACGCCTACAGGTAAGAAATTCACACTGTATTTCACAAATTGGGGTATCTATGGTAGAGCCTTTCCACCATCTAAATTACCTATTGATTACATCCCTGAATTATCTTATGCTTTCTTTGATGTAAAACCTAATGGAGATATATCTTCAGTTGATACATGGGCCGACTTTGAAAAACGTTTTGTTGCTGCACCAGAAGGTGTTGAGCCATTAGATAATTGGAATACTAATGAACCAGTATATGGTTGTTTTGGACAGTTTTTAAAATTAAAGAAACAAGGTAAGAAATTTAATCTTACATTATCTCTTGGAGGATGGACGCTAAGTAAGTATTTTTCTTCAGCTGTTTTGCCTGAAAACAGAATAAATTTTATTAATAATATCATGAATTTCGTGAATAAATATCCTATTTTCTGCGGAATTTCTTTGGACTGGGAATACATTACTAGTGATGGCGTCAATTATGGAAATGGTGGTAATGAAGTAAGACTTGAAGATGCTGATAATTTTAGAATTTTTGTTCAATTATTACGTCAAAGATTAAATTCTGATAACAAAAGCCACTACGAAATTGCTGTATGTTGTTCTGCTCGACCAGAAATGGCAGCCAATATGAAAGTCAAGGAATTGATTCCTTATATTTCTATGTTACATATTATGAATTACGATGCAGCAGATGGGAACTGGGGAGAAACTAAAACAGCTCATCATACTAATCTAAAGAAAGCTTCTTATGGAGGATATTCTACTGAAGCGTCTGTAGAAGCTTATCTTAAAGAAGGTGTTCCTCCTAGTAAAATCATGATTGGTGTAGCTTTTTATTCACGTGGATTTTCTAATACAGACGGCCCTGGTATGCCTGCTTCAGGAGGAAGCCCAGACCAAAGTTGGGAGAAAGGTATTGTTGATTACAAAGACCTTCCTAAACCAGGAGCTGTAGAATATTGGGACCCGGAATGTCTTGCACCATTTTCATACGACAGTGCCAGAAGAGTATACAACTCTTACGATAATGTAAATTCTGTTTATGAAAAATGTAAATATGTTTGGGAAAAAGGGTTGAAAGGATGTCTTATTTGGGAAGCATCTGGTGACCATCCATTCAATCATCCAAGAAGTCTTACAAAAGCTCTACACGACTACCTCGTTAAAGGTGACCCACGAACAATGCAAGCTCCTGCATTACCTCCTTTATTTAATCAAAGTGGCCCTGCTCCTGTACCAGTACCAACGCCAACTCCTGTTCCTACGCCAACACCAACTCCTGTTCCCGTACCCACGCCTACGCCTACTCCGACACCGGTTCCTACGCCTTTGCCACCAGTTGGTGTAAAGCCGTGGGCTGATAATACATCATATAATGTAGGAGAATTAGTAATGTCTGCTGGCAAAGTGTATAGTTGTCTTCAACCACATCGTTCAAATATTGGATGGAAACCTGAATTAACTACGGATATCCTTTGGAAATTGTCTAATTTACCTGCACCTACTCCTGCACCTACACCTGTTCCTGTTCCTACACCTGTTCCTACACCTGTTCCTACACCTGTTCCTACACCTGTTCCTGTTCCTACACCTGTTCCTACACCTGTGCCTACACCTGTTCCTGTTCCTACACCTGTTCCTGTTCCTGTTCCTACACCTGTTCCTGTACCAACTCCTACACCTGTACCAACTCCTACACCTGGTCCAGTCAAACCATCCCCAGACCATTGCGAATACTGTCATCGAAAGATTAAGTCTATTAAATTTTCTACGAATATAGATTTTTCAAATATAGAATTTGTTTATTTCGATGAATAATAAAAAATTTAAAAAAAATTTAAATAATATTATTATTGATAGAGGTATGGATAGTAAGTTGTTTTTTGAGGAATTTAATGTTGATAATATGTTATATACCAAAAACCACAGAGACCTGTATACCTTGTTTTTTATTAATAAATTTATGAATAATACAGAAGAAACGGAATACAAAAAAAAGCTTAAAATTATTTATAAACATCAGTTAGACAAAAAAGTAAATAAAATGAGAAGAATTTACGCTGATTATAAGCAACAACAAAACCATTTTGAAATTTAAAAAATTGAAAATTTATTGTCAAATCTGATTTTAAATCATATGCCAATCAATAGAAAATACTCTAAAGTAAACAAAATCAACAAGAAAAGAGTGGTAAATAAACCAGCAAAAAAAACAGTAGGTAAACCCATGCCTTCTTCTCTGAAAAGAAAATACAATGAAAATGACAAAGAAGACGTTAAAAAACTTAGATTTATCGAAGAACTGAGTCAAAAATTATCACAATCAAGTCTAAGCGACACAAGCGATAGCGATAGTGACACAAGCGACAGCGATAGCGACAGCAATTGTAGTGGTTGTGATGAATGCGAGTTAGCAAGTGACGATGAAGACAACGACAGCGATAACTGTTTTCTTGACTACAATGAACTGGATAAAAAAATATTAGAATTGTTCAACTCTGTAAACGTGTTTGATAAATTACGCGTTTATAAAACTTTAGAAAAAGAAATAGAAAAGATAAAAACAAAATAAAAATAATAATACAAAAAAAATAAAAAACAAAAAAAATCCAGGAAAAGAGACTTTAAAGTCTCTTTTCCTGTACTTAATTTAAGTTAATAACTCAAATTTAACCAAGTTTTTTATAGAATTCCTTTGTTTCTTCGTTGATATTGATTTTATTTTCATTAAAGTTTAACAACGTGAGATTGTCAAGATTTTTCACTCTAGATAATGCTACATATATCATATGAGGAGCAAATGAATTCTTTAAATCTATCACTGCAGAATTCAATGTAAGTCCTTGACATTTATGCACAGTTAAAGCATAAGCTATGACTAATGGAATTTGTTTAGCAGATGCTACTATTTTATTATCTAATAACATTTCCCAAGTTGCGGGCTCAATCACTTGAGTAACTCCGTTATTAAATTTCACCTTAGGCAGCCCTCCAACAAAATCTGTTATAGTTCCTAAAGAACCATTTACTAATCCAATTTTTATATCAAGGTTTTTTGTAAGCATGACTTTGAGATTCTTCTTTAAAGAGAGTATGTCTATATTCTTTGCTTTGAATTGTTTTTGAATATCATTTGTATAATACTTATTGCTACCTTTATATACAGCTTTATATACGTATTCTTTTTCTTTGTTATTTTGTGTATGTTTTGCATTATAAGCATTTACAGCAGCATTAGTTGTGAATATCCTCACAGGATTTTCGTCTTTACAAACATCTTTTGCTTTACTTTTTAATAAGCTGATGTCTTCATCGGTTAATTCATTGTATCTCAAGTTACTAAGTAACTTTTGATAAGTGTCGTCGCCTTTTTGACGGTAATTTCTTGTTAATTGCACAATCTCAAAATTATCAATCAAAGAGTGTTTGTAGATTGTATCATCGTTTATAGGTTCTAGTTGGAGAAAATCTCCAGATAGTAATAACTGTATACCTCCAAATGGCTTGTTGTTATACCTTAATTTCTTGAAGATGTAATCTATCTTTTCAAACAGACTAACTCCTAACATAGAAACTTCATCTATGACAATAAGCGTAGATGGATTACTTAATATCTTCTTCAATGGATAATTCTTTACAACTTTTAGAAATAATTCTTCCTTTGTACCATCTCCTAATCCTATCCCTAGGAATGAATGAAGAGTTACTCCTGAAATATTCAAGGCAGATACTCCTGTAGTGCTTGTTATGTATACATGTTTAGTTGTATTTTCCTTTAATTCAGATATAATTCTAGATTTCCCCGTGCCAGCCATACCGACTAATAACACATTTTTATTATTATTGATTAAGTCAAGTACTCTCAATTGGTCTTCGTCTAATTCTGACATCAACTTCTAATACAGTAGACGTCTTTATGTTTAATAAAACTTTTTGTTTTTAAGTCAAAGTTAATTTCATTTAAAAACAAATCAAGCAATAAAAGCATGGACTTAGAAGAAATACAAATAAGAATAAAGAATTTAAGGACGTATGCTAATCGAGTGATTAATTATTCTGTTATTCTAAATACATTGATTTCTTTATTATTTCTATCATCTTTGATAATATTTGTAGGTAATTTTAAGAATTACACGCTGGAAATTTTTATTATACAAATGATTTTGTTAGCTATATTGGTAGCATGTTGTATATTTTTTTATTATTCAAAGATTTCACAAGGAGACTATGCTAATTATATAGCTGAACAATATTCTATACAATATAGAAATCTCCAGGCATCAACTTCTGATAATTTTGAGGAGGATACTATTACTCTTTATGATTTTGTTGAAATAGAATTAACACCTTATCGGGATGTTCTTAATAATGAATATGACAAGCTAAGTAGTAACTTATTCTTTCCTAAATAATTTAAAAAATTACCATTTTACCATAATTCGAAAAATTACCATTTTTCGTCCCATTCGACGATAAGGTCCATTCCATTTGTTAATATAGTACCAGCTTTCCATGTAAATGTAATAGTATCATCTTCATATAAATCCAAGTCTTCAAGGTAAATATCAACAGGTGTATTAGCAAATAACAGGAAAGATTTCATAATAGTACCTCCTGAATAAGAGCTTGAAGTGTCTACCTCAAGACAAGTCTCATCGACAAATGTATTTGTACCAAAACTACTTCCAGACAATGTAGCATTTTTCCATACTTGTAATAAAATTTCTACATTAGCTAAAGCATAAATTTTCTTAAATTTGACAGAACAAGTTTTATAGCTTGTTTTATATCTTAAGGAAAATAATCTATTTGTACTTGTATTACCTGAACTAGCACCTTGCAATACATACATTTTTCTACGTTCATTGTTTATAAGCTTTCCTAGAATAGAATATTGTCTGCCAGCTACATACACGTCTCTAGTACTTGCAGACCCATTAGAACTTAATTGGACATTAATAGGTAAATTAGGAATACCGCAGCTTGTAGTAGTGGTGGTATTATGTACATGCATAGGATAGAATTTCTGGATTCCAGTTACATTTGTTTGAATTACTCCAAATATAACCTGACCAAATCCATACCAAGTGAAATCAATTCTAAATATATTACCTTTCGTGAAATCTAAGGTAATTCCATTCGATTCTGTTCCATCTAACTTGTATCTATTAAATGAACTATAACTAATTTCAGTCTCCGTGCCAAATCTCATTACACACGCGCTCAATGTACTACCTGTAAGCTTGAAATAATAACCATTATTTGTATCAAAATATCCAAATTTTAAAATATTACCAGAACTCAATGCTGTTGGTATTCTAAGTGCCACACCTACTTCACTAGACAAACCTGCAATGTAATAACCTCTTTTAGCAGAACGTATACCTGCTACATCACTTGTTCCATTAATTGATAACTTTATTTCACTGTCTGTTCCAATTGTGCTTGTCACGGTACCTGTTCCTGTTGTGTTTGTTACATTAAATCTAAAACAATGTGCTGTTGAACATTTCTAGATGACTCCATCGGGTCTGTGTAATTATTCGTTATATATACATCTTGACTTGAAATTGTATCTATTATAGATATACTATTTGAATTTATAGTATGAGATGTGTCGTTTACACAAGCAGTTGGGTCAGTTAATCCATAACTATATACCCACGAATTTTCTGTTACACAAAATGTCCTGTATTTATATACCGTATCCGACATATCTTAAATCACGGTTCGCGATTTACAAAATACTTTACAAAATACCAGAGAAAATAATTTTTTAGCTTTGAACTTGACGGTGTTACCAATATATCGGCAAGCATTACCAGAGTATATAATATATGGAAATTTTGTATTTTTGTTATGGCTTGGACCAGGAATACGGAAATTTGTAATTACATATTTCCGCAAAATCAAATTAAATAAAAAATAAAAACACAAAGAGAATATCATTGTGTTTTTATTTGTAGTGTATTATTTTTTATGTAAGTTGTCAAGCTTTTACAAATTCAAAATCTTCTGGAGACGAAGATGTGGTTTTTAGTTTTGGTAGAGGAGGAGCCATAGGAGGTGGCTGAGGAGGAGGAACAGGTACGTATTGAGGATTTACCCACATCAAAAAATCATTAGATGTCAAGTAATTGTAAGCTTTTTCCATAGGAGTAAAAACTATATTATTAAGAAAATGGTACCATAGTTCATAAACTATATCAATAGGTCTTACTGCTAATTGTTTATTCATTTTTTCATTGTAAAATGCTTGCAAGTCGGAGTCTTCTTGGAATTCAGGCTGGTTCATTTTTTATTAAATATACTATATATTTTTTCTTTAAAAAGAAAAGTATAACAATTAATCAAAAAAAGTAAAGTAAAAGAAACGTAAAAGAAATGAATAAAACATCTAAACCATCTTGGGATACATATTTTATGAATATAGCTATACAAGTTGCTTCGAGAAGCCCTGACCCCAAAAAACACGTAGGAGCGGTTATAGTTGATAATACAAAGAGGCTGCTTTCTAGCGGGTATAATGGCTTACCTGCTATGTTTTCTGAAGAAAATATAGATTGGGATGACAGGGATTATGTAAGCTCGGTAATAATCCACGCAGAATGTAATGCTATTCTTTATTGCAATAGTAAATTTCAAGACGCTAAACTGTATTGTACATTGAGCCCTTGCCCAGAATGTGTTAAATTAATTAAAGCTTGTGGGATTTCTAAAGTCGTTTATAAAGAAAAATATAGAAGATTTGATGAAGCTAATAACCTTGCTAAAATATTTGATATAGAACTTGTACAATTAGACGAGTAAATTAAAAAAAGAAAATTCCCTTGAAATATTTTCAAGGGAATTTTCTTTTTTTTTTGTTGTTTTTCATTTGTGTTTTTCATTTGTGTTTTTCATTTGTGTTTTTAGTTTAAAGTGATACATATACTCTGGTTCTATTATTGATTTTTTGATAACCTATTATTACTATCTCTATAGGCAATTCTGTCCAAGGATATCCTTGTTGTTCAAATGTAAATAATTCAAAATTTTTTATTACTTTGCCATCAAAATAATTACCACGGTCATTGATAACTCTTAGAGTGTAATCTGTATTTAAGCTTGTAATAGTACAAGGTTCTAATGTACTCGTGTAGTTATTCTTTGACGACGATGACGATGATGATATTTCATTCTTAAATACACTTTTAACTTGATTTACATCGCATTGCCTCATCAATGATATCAAATCTTGTTCTTCTGAAATGTGAAGGTAATTGATATTACCAACAACTTCTATAATAGCTATACCGCTGATATGGTCAATGTGTCTATTCATTGTTTATTTACATTGTCTTAACAATAATTTTTCAATTTTTAAGTTTGGTTTGTTTAAAATGTAAGGTATACATGACTAATATTTTCAGATATTTCTCTATAGCCTATTGCTATAACTTTTTCAGGTATCTGTGGATTTTCTTTATTGTCAAGAATTGTTCCATAGAAATAGCTACCATAGTCATTGGTTACAACTACTTGGCCATTGTAGGCATATTGTAATGTACATGTGTCATAGGTTTCTATGTACTCATTTATTTTTGTTTGTGTGGCTGGTTGTATTTTACCTTTACTTTCTTTTATTTCGAGGTCTTTAAACCCGTTAATGAATTCTTGTTCTTGTGATTCATTTATACTCGAATGTAAAACTTCTAAAGTAATTACTCTGGTTATTTTCATCTTTGAGCTGTCTTTGTAATATCCTTTTAATTTTTAATTTTCAATTTTTTTCTTCATACTAAAAAAGGTATGAATAGTCCATACAGGTGACAACATAAGATGTCTTGTCATTTTATACGCCGATATAAGCATTAATACAACAGTTGATATGTAAATAATCTTATTTAAAGATTTCTTAGGCATCTCATAAATAGGTGATACAATTCTATGAATAAATGTTGAATCTGAAGGTATTCCCCTTAATTTACTTTCCATAAGTGTCAAGAAACAAGCACTATTATTATAGTACCAATGTGTCAATAAACTAATAGAACTAGTAATATGTAATGTTAGTAAGCCTGGTAAATTAGAAAAAGGTGCAGCAATGTAAAACATTATAACAAATGAATGTATTACATAAATAAAATTTGCTAATAAAATATCACTGTTGTTTTCCATTGTAATTTAAAGAGAAAATAAGAAATTTGAAATAAATAGAATGGGGATTGTATATTGTCCCTCTTCTTATGTGGATTTTGAATTTGGTGCTTTGAGTATTAAGCTGACAAATCAAAGCAAAGAGTTCCTAGATGCTGTCATAATTTATCTAATAATTTAAAGACAGGTTGTGATATAGGTATAGTTAAATTATTAAAATTTATCAATTATGATGATTTGAATTTCGTTTTAACTAACTTACGAATTTTTAGCATTCAAGAAAGTTCTAAAGATGATGATGACTTAAAGTTAGAAATTATATCACAAGAGGCTCAAGATAACGGCTGTTCATCATATACTATATGTATTATTAATAAGAAAAAAACACGCCTTTTTTATGATTGTTGTATTTAATTCTTTTTATTTAAAGAAAAAATAAGAAATTTAAATAAAAGTCCTACAGAATTTAAAAGAATGCAAAAAATTCCTGACCTTGAAATGGGTAATGTTATGGAGATAGACCAACCTAACTACATAGCTATACCTATTCAGCTTGATAAAATCTCTAGTAAACTTGATGATATCACTAATCAGCTTGTTGATAGAATTAATTTGTTAGATAATAAAATAGCTGTTATTAATCAGCAAGTTATTGAACTACAAAACTACAATTACCAAAGTTACCATAATTACTACAGTTATTATGGATACCCTTTACAAAAATAAAAAATGTAAAATCCTTAAAGTGTTTACATTTTTTAAAATTTCTTATAAAGCTTTAATTTAGTATCCCGAAACTAAAAATCCCAGAATTATCAAGAAAATTATTGTTATAGTATTCATTATCTTATACATACAAAGATAAAAAATTATTGTTTAGTCCAATTAACCCATAGATTACTGCCATTGGGAATACCTCCTGTAGGACTTCTCGTAAAATCATATGAAATATTTGTAAAGGTGTTTCTTACTCTTAATCTATCATTTTCTTGATAAAGTTCCCATTCTCCTACAACTAATCTATCCCATACCTTCACTTTTCTTGTGTTATTTTCAGTACCAGCGCCAACAATATCTAAAGCATCAGAAAATACTTGATAACCAAGTTCACCAGCATTAGCTTGCTTACTTTCACCCATTCCGAATCTTAGTCTGTTTTTATTAGCTATATCTATTCCAGTGTTAGATGTTACAGTTCCCGAGTCTCCTTTGGGACCTTGTGGTCCCGGTAGACCGTCTTTTCCTGCTGGACCTTGTGCAGCTTTAGCAGTTAATTCTGTTAATATGTTTCTACCATTCACAAACAACCCATTGACTACTTCAAGATTATCCCATACTTTTACCTTTCTATTCGTACTAGTTGTACCTGCTCCTACAACATCTAAGGCATCAGGAGAAAACAATTTGTAGCCAACTTTACCAGCACTAGTTTCTTGACCAGTTACATTGCTTGCAAAATTTAATCCTTTACCTGCTATACTACACATTTCTCCATTAGCACACCACATACTGTTTGCTTTGAAATAAGCTTCGTCTGCTGCTCCTTTTGGCCCAACAGGACCTTGAGGTCCTACAGGACCCGGAATACCCTGTGGCCCTATGTCTCCTTTAGCTCCAGCTGGACCAACTAGTCCTGATGGACCTGGTATACCTTGTTTTCCTTGTGGTCCGGGTTGTGATAAACTATTTCCCATAATTCCTATACTATACTATAATCAATAGAAAATAATATTTTTTTTATTTTATGTAATATATAGTAAAGTAAACTTGAAATAAAAATGACAATTAAAAATAATATAATTCAAAAAAGTATTTTTATAGGTATAGCTATATTATCAGTATATTACATCTTTGTATCTTATACATCATCTAAAAAAACAGAAAATTTTGAAGGATGTGATAATATCAGTTCAGTAAATGACATGCCTGAAAGTGCAGCAGAAGCGTGTAAAAAAATAAGTACTCGCGCGGACGAAATTAGAGCTCATTACGGAGGAGCCACGAAATTTATAGAGTCTCTTCCTATTTTATCTTTATTTAATCCTAAGAGTTATAGTGCTGGCGATAATACCAATGAGAGTATGGCGCGAAATATTGTAAAAAATAATCTATCTACATGTGAATTAGAAAAAATCTATAATACATGTCAAAACGAAGTAGTAGCCTATCAAGAAAATACACTTGATAACACTGCTTGTAAATATTGTGAAAATAATTTATGTACAATTTCTGGTAATGTACAGAGAAATGTAAATCAAGCAGTTCAAAGATGTGATATAGCTTTAGCTATCAAAGCACTCACAGAAAAGAAAAATAGTGTAGATGCGCAGGCTCTTGCAAAGGTTCTAGCTTCTACAGAAGGAATATTATCAGGCTCAAATATTTCTCAAATAGAAAACTGTAATATTATAAATCAAGATTTATCATCCACATCTTATCTTGATACTAAAAATGAATGTCTTAATAAAGTATCTTCTACTCAAGTTAATACTATTAAAGGTTGTGGAGCTGTTTTAAATAACATTCAAGAAAATTCAGCTATAGCCTTACAAGAATGTATGATAGGTGCTTCTTTAGATAAAGTCAATGCTTTAGAAAGCGAAAATAAAGTATCAGCTGAAGCTGAAGCAGATTTAAAATCTAAAGGTATAGACCCTGCTATTATGTCTGCTTTATCCGCTGTATCATTATTAATTGTTGTTATGGGTGGTATAATGATTGTACCCAGTTTATTATCTTCTTCTGATAATTAAATTTTGTAACATAAATTTGTTGTTAAATAAAAATGTTGTTAAAATTATTTTATTTAACAATAATAATATCAAGTTTATGGCTTCAACTCCTGCACCTATTTTACCTATAAAACCTACTTGTCAAACTAATGTAAATACAGATTTAACTGAGTTACAAAAATTATATGCGTGTCGCGACGCATCAAACTGTTATTCTAATGTAAATATATATAATTCAGAAGTAGCTGCATACAATGATATCCAAAGTAAAAGATTAAGTGAAGCATTAGCAGAATACGACAAAAGAAGGAAAGCACACGATGCTCGTTTAAATGAATGGGTTGATAGAAAAGGCGAATTTGTAAAATATAAAAATTACGGTAAGAATAATGAATTCTGGGCTACTTCTCATGATGGTACATGCTGGGCTGGAGAAAATTGGAATGCTGCTCATTCTTGGTGTCATAATGCTGCCAATAACAAAGGTTATGATGGCGATAATTACTGGGCTAAGCAATGGGGTTGGTGTTATGGCAGATGGGGAAATTTTTTATGTCAAAAACCAACAGAAATTATTTTAGCTCAAGAAGCAGAATATCAATCAGTAAAACCTCAGTTTTTCGAGGTTAAACCAACAGCAGAAAAAGATTATCCAAAAGCTGAACAACTATTGCCTGGTAATGTGAATATACAATGCTGTGCTAATACAATGTCTGGTAGTGGTAATTTTACAGATAATATACAAGAATGTAAACAAGAAATAGAACAAAAAATTTCTACATTACTTGTATCCTCGCCGTCTCCTATAAACACTGTTGAAACACCTTCTACAGAAAATATAACTACACCACAACCTTTAAACGACGAACAAAATAACGACGATGTAGTGAATATACTCGTTATCTTAGTTATCTTAGTTATAGTATTTAGTATATTGTCATCTATTTACAGTATATTTTTGAGATAATACCAATTTTTTTTCTTTATTAAAACTAAGAGTAACTTCAGTATGCAGTCACAAAGTGTAATTGCTGTATTGCTTTTAGTTTTATTTATAATACATCCTGTAATGATTAAATATAATCATTCTCAAGGAAAAAACTTTTATCAAAACAGAAAGGATTTAGGTAAAACTACGCCTAAAGTTTATGATATTAGCATGAAATATCTGCCAGATTTATCTAATATAAGATGGTTACATTATATCTATAACATTGTTTTTGTGATTATGTTATTACCTATAATAGGTAATAAGGAGATAGCTATAGAATTTTTAAAGTACTTCTTAGTTGTTTTAGTTCTTAGATACATAATAAATGTTATTACAATTTTACCAAAAGATAAATATTGTGATGATGAAAATTTAACAATAAATAATTATATCTTTGGACATTGTTATGATAAGATTTTTAGCGGTCATTTCGCTATCAGTGTTCTTTTAGGCTACATAATGTATAATGCTGGTATAGTTAGTTTAAATACAGTTATCCTATTTAATATAATAAATGCCTTGATAATACTTTTATTACGTTATCATTACACTGTGGATTTAGTTGTAGCTTACCTTATTGTAACCATATTGTATCAAAATCAAATCAAATTCTAAATTACACCTTTATCTTACACTTATCTTCTAAGATTTTACTTTGAAATTTACCTTCTTTTAGTAATTTCTTATTTTTCATGTACTTCTCTTTACAATTGTTGTACTCTTCTTTGCATTCTTGTTTAGATAATCTAAGGTCTTCTATACATATTTTTTCAGCATCTTTGCATAATTGTAAACTTTGACCAGCAATTGTACTAATAGGTATAAGTATTTCTGAAAATTCTACCTGAGCAAACTTCCTCGGGTCTTTCGACATATCAATATATGATACTAAGTCTTTGATATGGTCTTGGAATGCTTCCTTTCCTGAAATTGTAAATTTGCCCGTGGAGTCAAGGTAATCTTCTTTGAATGTATTCACATTAAATCTGTTTATTTTACTTCTTATTATTAAATTAAATAATTGGATAGCTTCTAGAGGATTACTCGTTATAGGTGTAGCACTCATCAATACAAGCTTGCAAGGGACTTTAGAATTACTGTAACTATAATGTATCATTCTTTCTATACTTGATATGTCATGCATTTCTTGGGGTTTTAAATCCTTGGTATAAAGCTTATGTACTTCGTCTATGACTACAATTGTCTTATACAATGGGTCAGTTGTATCTGGATTTAGTTTTTTTGAACGGGATACTAATTTTTGATAAGTTTCACCTTTACTTTTACCTACATTACTAAATTGTTTGTAAGATAATACAAGTAATTTATTTTTTAGTGGTAGCATATCTATAGCTTTCTGTAAGTCTCCTTTCAATGTAGTTCTTGTAATAAATAAGGTATTGTATCCTTGTTGTTCAAAAGACTTGATAATTGCAACTGCTGATAAAGTTTTACCTGAACCGACAGAATGCCATAATAAAACACCGTTATCCCTATCTGGTTTAACGTACTCGCTTACAAATTTCTGGGTATTATTAAGAGTAATTTTGGTACCTTTTTGAATATTTATACATTCATTTGTATTCTTGGGTTTCTCCCATTTATACTTTGAAAATTTTTGAGCTATTTGTTTTTGTAAACTACTAATAGGCACCTCTACATTTAAGTTAGACATCTATGAGTTATGTATTATTATATTGTATAGAAATAAATAATCATCTAATAGTATTTGGTATTTGGTATTTTGTTTAGTAAGTAAAAAATTGAAAATTATTTACCATACAATTGTAAATGTATGCTGCCTAATGAAATAATTTTAGAAATATATTCTCATTTACCTTTTGAACAAATTATTAAATATATTAAAGTATTTCCTATCTTAGAAGATTTGGCAAATAAAAAATACAATAAAGACACTCATACATTGGTGTGGGCTGCAGGAAATGGTTATCTTGAGACTGTTAAGTGGTTAAATTCTGAAAGAATTGAAGGTTGCACAGAGTATGCGATGGATTGGGCTGCAAGAAATGGACATCTTGATGTAATTAAGTTTTTACATGAAAATATAGAAGAATGTTGTACAGAATGGGCAATGGACTGGGCTGCAGAAAGTGGTCATCTTGAAATTGTTAAGTGGTTACATAAAAATAGACAAGAAGGGTGTACAGAAGATGCACTGAATTTTGCTGCATGGAATGGGCATCTTGAAGTTGTAAAATTCTTACATCACAACCGATTTGAAGGTTGTAGAATAAATGCAATACTGATGGCTGAAAATAATAACCATCTAGAAATCGCAAATTGGTTAAATATATGGTGATATGTAAATTCTTAGGTAAATAAGAAGAAAAATACTAAAGGTTACCTCTTAAATTTAAGAGGTAACCTTTAGTATTTTTCTTCTTATTTGAATCTTGTCTGTAGATTTCTTCAGTATTGATTTAATAAAATATTTCTATAATAGATAAAGAAAAATAAATTATGACTTATCAAGATTTTGAAAAAAAAAACAGCAATCAAGATTGCAGTGGCCGAAAGGTTATTCTTTTATTCAAAACTAACTATAAGAAAATTTTTTAAGCGGTAATACAACATTTTGTCTTTATGTTTTATGACTTTTAAACAATTTCTATACCTACTAGAAAGCCACATTCAAACCATTCTTTTAATTTGATAGCTATTTCTATTTCGATATTTTCATCTGTATTTTCTAGATATCTATCTGTGGTGTCTGTAGTTTCTGTAAGTCCTGTATATTCTGGACACATTTCTCCAGGACATACTTTACCATTATCTATAAAATATTTTATACACTCTAACATTTTTGTACAGTCAACGAAAGTTAAAATATCACCACAATACAGTTCAGGTAAATTAGTTAAATGAAATAAATAGTACTTATATCCTCTAATGGTTCTAAGATTGAAAATTTCATTCTTATATGTTAAATGGAAACCCATTATTGGTTGTTTTATATGTGGTGTTAATTATTTTTTAAATAAGAATAAAACTGTATAAACTGTTTTTCTTTTTTCTTAGTATAGGATAGGATAGTACAGTAAAGTATAAGAGATGGTGGCAAAGAAACCTATAATAAAAGACCCTATAAATTGTGCTAGGGAAGTTATGAACTTTAGTTCTATAGAACTAACTGACCGTTTCGATAAACCAAGGTTTAATCCTGATAAATTTATTGCTAAATTACCTTTAGCTTCCCCTAAAATGATAGCTTTATTAGAGAAAATAAATCAATTAGACGAAGCAGACTACTCAAAAGAAAAAAAGGTATACAAACATTTCATCTTCAGTGACCTCAAGAAAGGTTATGGTGCTAAAATTATAGCATCTGCTTTTATTGCTGCGGGATATACCTTGGTTATGAAAAGTCAAAAGTCTAAAATTGTCATAGATGAAAATATTCTTAAGACTGAAGATGACTCTAAATTTGCCGTTTTAAGTTCAACAGCTTTATGGAATACTCCTGTTACCCCGAATTTAACCAAAGAAATCCTTAGTGTTTTTAATGCAAGACCTAAAAATGTATATGGACAACAAGTTAGATTTATAATTTTAGATTCTGGTTTTAAAGAAGGCATTGACCTTTTTGATGTAAAATATGCTCATATCTTTGAAGACCAACTAACTGAAGCAGATACTACTCAAGCTATAGGAAGAGTTACAAGATTTTGTGGTCAAAAAGGTCTGGAATTTAAAAGTGGTTGGAAGGTAAATGCTTTTATTTATAGGAGTTACATACCCACACCACCAAGCTTAAAGAAATTATTAGGAGGTAAAGAGCCTTTATTGGATTATCTTAAAAAAGCTAATAATGAGCTTGAATATAATGTAAATTTCATGAATGATATAACATCTAGTATAAAAGATGCAGCCGTTGACAAGTTACTTAATGAAAATATAAATGGATTTTCTAAGCAAAAATATAATTACTATGCTTTAGCAGCAAAGATAGCTATACCTATAGCAGCTGTCGGTTTACTTGCTAGTATTTTATACACTAGAAGGAAAAGAAAAATGGAAATCAATGAAAATTTGGATAAAATGATTAGAAGATTTGGAAAAACAACTGGTAATTATCCTATGTACAAAGAAAAATTTACAAAGAAACAATAAATAAAATGTAATGAAAAATAAAGTTATCATCATTAATAAAATTGAAATTTTATTACCAGATTTTTAAAATAAATAAGATGGTAGGCACTCCTTTATATTTAACGATTGCTTTCTTCATTACAATTGTGATGAAGAAATTAATAAGACACTTACCACAATATAAGAAGAAACACATAATTGTTTCTACAATTCAGCAGATTAACAATATGAGATATGTCAATAAATATATAGAATTGTTGTACATAATCCATGAAGAAGACCATCAATCAATTAATATGATTAAGTGCGAGCTAATGAAGCTTACAAATGGAATAAAATATCTAGAAGATTACGATCTATATAAGAATTTACCTTATAATATTAAGCAAAAACTAAACAAACAATAATAAAAAAATTAAAAAATAACAAAAAATAAAAAAGGGGATTTCAATTGAAATCCCCTTAATTCTTTCCAGATTGATTATGCATATAATTACTTAAAAAAATTAATAAAATACAAGGTATGAAATCAAAACTTCCACAAGAAATCAAAGACCTTATATTTCTATATTTAGATTATTCTACACTTGAAAAAACAAGACAATTACAAAGTAATTTTGTAAATGAAAGTACAAAATATAATAATATGAAAGAGGCGGCATTTCATGGAAATATGGAAAATATTAAATGGTTAAAACAACAAGGTTATCTTTTGAACGAATATACAATTGCATATATGGCTTTATATGGTAATGTAGATAATATGAAATACCTTATAGATGAACAATGCCCCTTTGGTGATATAACATTTGCAAAAGCAGCTGAAAATGGTGATTTGGATAACATGAAGTGGCTTAAAGATCATGGATGTCCTTTAAGCACATGGACATTCGAAGAAGCAGCTAAAAATGGTAATTTAGATAACATGAAGTGGCTTAAAGATAATGGATGTCCTTGGGACGAAGATACATTTTCAAATGCAGCTAAAAATGGAAATTTAGATAATATGAAATGGTTAAAAAAAAATGGTTGTCCATGGGGTACCCGGACATTTGCACACGCAGCTGAAAATGGAAATTTAGAGAATATGAAATATCTTAAAAAAAATGGCTGTCCTTGGGGAGATGTGACATTTCAATATGCAGCTAAAAATGGTAATTTAGAGAACATGAAATGGTTGCGTTCCAATGGATTTCCCTGGGGTAGCACATCAGTCTTTCGCGAAGCATCTAATAATGGAAACCTAGACAATATGAAATGGCTTGAAAAAAATGGTTGTCCTTGGAATGCGCATACATTTGAATCAGCAGCTAAAAATGGCGATTTGAATAATATGAAATGGCTTAAAAAAAATGGTTGTCCTTGGGATAAAGATACATTTGACAAAGCAGTTGGAAATGGTAATTTAGACAATATGAAATGGTTACATTCCCAAGGATGTCCTTGGAATAAATATACATTTGAGAAAGCAGCTAAAAATGGTAATTTAGACAATATGAAATGGTTACATTCCCAAGGGTGTCCGTGGGATGAACATACATTTACATCAGCAGCTAAAAATGGTAATTTAGACAATATGAAATGGTTACATTCCCAAGGGTGTCCGTGGGATGAACATACATTTACATCAGCAGCTAAAAATGGTAATTTAGACAATATGAAATGGTTACATTCCCAAGGATGTCCTTGGGACTCTTGGACCTTTAGAAAAGCAGCAGAAAATGGTAATTTAGATAACATGAAATGGTTACATTCCCAAGGATGTCCTTGGGACTCTTGGACCTTTAGAAAAGCAGCAGAAAATGGTAATTTAGATAACATGAAATGGCTTAAAGAAAATAGTTGTCCATGGAGTGAATGGACATTTGTAGCAGCAGCTGGTAATGGAAATTTATATAATATGAAGTGGCTTAAAGAAAATGGATGTCCTTGGAACTACTGGACATTTGGTACTGCTTGTTTTAAACAAAATTTGGAGATACTGTACTGGTTAAAAGAAAATGGTTGTCCATGGGACGAACATACATTTGACTGTGCAGCCGCATCTGGACATTTATCTGTGCTACGCTGGCTTAAAGAACAAGGATGTCCTTGGGGTGAAAATACATTTTATCAAGCAAAATGTCGTGGTAATTTGGATAATTTAAAATGGTTGAGCGATAATGGTTGTCCTGCTCACCCGTGGGACAAGTAAAAAGTCACTTAAAAACAATAAATGATTATTTATTAAATGGGAGTACCAAGTTTGTTTGCTTATCTTAGTCGTAAATACGGCCAAATCACTTTTATAAATATAAACACCAAGAAGAACGTGAAATCAAAATTAGACCAAAAGCTTTATTTTGATTTCAATTGTTTAATCCATCCTATCATTAATGACTGTATTAATGAACATCTTAACTCCAACATAGAAGGTCCATTAGACCTTTCCATTGTGTTTACTAAAATTCTTAACTATACAAATAAAGTTATCAGTTTAATTGATAATGTTAAAACTGTTTACATTATATTCGACGGAGTAGCTCCTCGAGCTAAAATGAACCAACAACGTATTCGTAGATTTCTAAGTGTTAAGAATAATTCTGAAGAACGCCGCAAGGTATTTGATACAAATTGTATTAGCCCAGGCACAGACTTCATGAACAAATTAGCAGACTTCTTGAGAAGTTCTTACCATGACAACCAAAAAATCATTATTAGTGATACACTTGAAGCTGGTGAAGCAGAGCATAAAATTATGTATATTATCAAGGATGACCCTGAACATGTCAATAATATAATTTATGGTCTTGATGCAGACTTAATTATGCTTTCTTTGGCTTGTTTCAAACCTATTAAATTACTAAGAGAAAATACATTGAATTACAATTCAGCTGAATTTCTTATGTATCATGTTTCAGGGGTAAAGAAAGCTATTTTAGATGACATTTACAATCTCGTTGATGAGGGTTATCATCAATTCCTTAATCCAAAAGATATCATAAAAGATTTCATTTACGTTAACTTTTTTATTGGAAACGATTTTATGCCTGGTTTAAAAGCTTTTGAAATTCAACAAAATGGAATAGATTATATTATGAGTATATATACAGAATTGATAAATAAATATAACGGACAATTTAAAATTATCAACAAGTTTCAGCTTGATAATATGGCTTTATGTGAATTTCTTTCAGAATTATCAGATGTTTTAGATGTTGATAACGGTAGTAATAATAATGGAGATATAAAAGTACAAAAGGTAAACGACAAACAGTATCTAAGTTACATTAAAACTTCTTTATGGGTTTTGAAATATTATTACCTAAAGAAATGTCCATCTTTTGGTTGGTATTACAGTTATCATTATTCGCCTTGTCTAAGTGGTCTTATTGAGTATCTTCAACGTAATACCGTGAGTAGTAAATTTGATGAAAGTCCAGCTGTTTCCTTTGAAGTCCAGTTATTGTGTATTTTGCCTAAAGAAAGCAAGGAAATTGTAAGTGAAAAATGTCGTGACGTCTTTGATAAATTTCCTAAGTATTATCCAGACGTAGGCGATTATACTATAGATTTAAATGGTAAGAAATTTGAATGGCAAAGTACAGTTATATTACCTTTTATTAAAATTGAAGATATCATAGACACGATAAATACTATATAAAGTATTTAACTTTTGTCTAATAGCAAGAAAAAACCTATAATAACTATAGGTTTTTTCTTTTTTAGAAGGCCTAAAACGCGATAAAGCCTTCTTTATTCATGAAATAATATGCAATACATAAACCTGCAAATAAGTTAATTAAACTATGAATTCTCATTTCATTGCTCGTATTTGAGTTAAATAAAAGATAAGAATGAGTAATAAAAACTAATACAATACCTATGTAGTAAGTTACTAAATGTCTATCCATATCCTTGTATAAGAATACAAAACAAAATAAATTTATTTCAGCCAATTTAAAGAAATTACACTAATTAAATTTAATCAGATGAATAAATATTCAGTAAACAAGACAAATTTCAAAACTAATAAAGCATATATACCTTATGGATGGTATATACCAGAAAATAAAATATGTTATAAAAATGAAGTCTACAAATATAGAAATATTGTAATATCTCGAGAATTTGAAGATTTACATTTGTTCTTACCTTGTCAAAAGAATAGTTATTGGAATTTATACCGTTTTGATAATACTTTGGTATTCAAATGTTATTGTAGATTATCTTATACAATCAAAGACATTGATATTAAGAGTGTAAGCAGATATTCACTATTTATTGGTTTATGCTATTTGTTTAAACATAAATTTAAATCAAATCTTAAATTTATTTATATTCCTAAAGAGATTGATTATCTAGATATAATAAATACAAATAATACTTATGCATATTCTATTAAAGATATACCTGAAAATCTAAATAATGAAAAATTTGAGAAATTAATAAATTTTCCCGTTATTTAAAGAATAAATTGGTAAGTCACCTAATGAAGGTGACAACTGACGGATTTCATATTGAAAAACAAGACTTAACTAAACAACAAATTCGTAAAATAAAAGACGAACTTACTGTAGTACCTGAAAGCAATTTTGGAAATTTTGTAAAAAAATCCTTTAAAGTTTACATAGAAACTCCTACAGAATTCATATTGCCTATCTTTTATGTCAAAGAAGCATTCCCTGATTGGTTAAATAAAGCTGAAGTTGTATTTCCTTATACACCTCTTATAAATGTAACTGATAATATCAATCTTAGACCTCATCAAGTACAGTGTTTTGATAATTGTATAAAGGAATTTGATAAGGATTATGGTGGTGGTATTATAACCCTTAATACTGGTATGGGTAAATGTTTAGGTAAAGGTACAAAGGTTATAATGTATAACGGAAATCTTAAAAAGGTAGAAGACCTTGTACAAGGAGACTTATTAATGGGGGATGATAATACTCCAAGAGAAATTCTTACATTAACTACTGGTTATGGTAAATTGTATGATATTGTACCTGCTACAGGACAGACTTTCACTGTTAATAAAGCTCACATTCTAGTTTTGAAGAATTCTGAACCAAAGCCAGTGATGACACTCCGGACTTCTTTTAATAGAATAAGATACAATGTTATTTGGTGGGAAAATAATGAATTACATAATAAACTCTTTAAAACTAAGGAAGAAGCTGAAGAATTTATGGGCACTGTGCATCATCAATTGTACTCTGAAATATCTGTAAGTGATTGGTTAAAAACTTCTAAGGCATTTAGGAATACATTTAAGGCCTATCGAGTTCCTATTAATTTCAATAATGAAACTTTACAAGAAAAATTGGATATGATAGCTGAAAGATTAAATACAGATTATACTATCATAGGAGACAAAGTTATTGTAAAATACGATAGAGATTTCATGTTCTTATTATTGAGTGCTGGATATAAAACTATCAGGATAAATAATAAAGAAATGTCTATACAAGGAGACTTCTCTGTGCTTTCTATAAACTTTCCATTAGTTGGAAGTAAAAAAGATTATTCAATGACTAATATCAAGTTAAAGTACCGTGAAAGGGGAGAGTACTATGGCTTTACATTGAATGGTAATCATCGCTTTTTGTTTGAAGATTTCACAGTTACGCATAACACAGTGCTTTCTTTGAAATTGATAGCGCATTCTAAGAAGAAAACACTTGTCTTAGTAAATAAAATTGAATTGCTTAATCAATGGAAGAATGAGATTTTAAAATGGATACCTGAAGCAAAGATAGGTATAGTTCAAGGTTCTAAATTTCATTTTGAAGAATGTGACATAGTCATTGGTATGCTCCAGACTATAGCAATAAAAAAGGAATTACAAGCTATAGATTTCCATTGGGTTGATATGTGTATTATAGATGAATGTCATAATACACCTTCTAATGTGTTTTCTAATGTAATATTCAAATTACGTCCAAGGTTTCTTTTTGGCTTAACAGCTACATTAGAAAGAAAAGACAAACTTGATATACTTATCAAATGGTATATGGGGGAAATACTTTACGATGGAAGAAATAAAGATTTGAAACAAACCACAAACGTATATACATTGAAATATTTTGGTAGTTCGTCGGTTGAAAAGGTTATGAGAGATGGGACAGCAGCTGTAGCTACTATGTTAAGTAATATATCTTTGGATATAACAAGAAATAATTACATTATAAATGTACTTAAAGAATTGAGTAAAGACCCTAATAGAAATATATTAGTTATAAGTGACCGTATAGCGCAATTAAAGTATATCTTTAAAGCTTTACCTGAAAGCTCTGGTTTATTCATTGGAAGTATGAAAAGTGATGCACTAGAAGACAGTAAAACTAAACAAATTTTATTAGGTACATACCCTTTAGTAAATGAAGGGTTTAATCATCCTAAGTTAAACTGTTTACTGTTTGCTACTCCAAGAAGTTCTATAATACAAGCAATAGGAAGAATTTATAGGAAAACTCACGACACCGTTACACCAATTATTATAGATATAGTTGACGATTTTTCAATCTTCAAAGCTCAATCTTATCGAAGAAGGAAAATATATAAAACAAGCATTAAAAATTGTAATTTAATAACTCAAAATTTACAAGATTTTTTTGTTGAGAGTAAGGCTAAAAAAGTTCTTTTTATTGAAACCGACAGCGACAGCGATAATGAAAAGGAAAGTAAAGGACCACCGAAGTGTTTATTAGATTTCGAAGATGATGACTAATTAAACAAATTTTATTTTATTGTATAAATAATAAGAAGTATGAAAATCTTAGAGGAAATCTATGCAGATATAGCCAAAAATTTGGATAAACATATGTCTATTAAGGAGTCTCTAGCCAATTATAAAAAAAGACTAGGAGAAGCTGATAAAAAGAAAGGTATTATACTTATAGACCCTGTAAACTTGGTCCCTATTAATGCTGTACCAAGCAAAGCATCTGCTGGTAAATATCTTGAACTTAACAAATTAGCTGCTAAGAAAAGCGGTGCTAAAGATGTTCAGTTGGAAAATCTGTTCAAGGCTAAACTAACTCTTAAAGCTAAAGTAAAACCAAAAACCGTAGTCAAAGGTAAGAAATCTTGTCCTCCTGGTAAAGCTTTGAACCCTAAGACAGGTAGATGTAAGAAAATGTAAACTCTCTATTCATTTAATAATTCATGAAGTTCTTCTTCTGTACAATAACATTCTTTAGCCGTGTCAAGCATTTCTTGGGTAATCTTTTGTTTTTTATTTTTCATTAGGAATTTTAAGATTGAAATATCTATATAAATGATAGGTTCTTTCCATAAATCATCTTTGTTATAGCAAAAACTACAAAACCCTGTGGTTTCATCAATTTTTATAAAACACTTTTCACATAAAATGTTGTCACAAATGATACATTTGTTAGACCCCGACCATTCAGGACAATTACAATTACATTCACACGTCCATTGATAATGACATACTGTATATTGAGCTCTGTATATAGAATGAATACATCTATTAGGACATTTAAGATTACAATTATTCTTACAATAAGGAGACATATCTATTATATCTTTACCATTAATATCCTTTATGGTACATTTTATCTTAGTATTATCTAATAGATAAGATATAGCAGCTTCTATATTGTCAAATTGTGTTTCATTTACATAGTACATTGAAATATAACGGTCAAATAAATTTTAAGATTATAACGAATTTTTTAGTTTGAAGGCTTAGCACCCTTCCGTAAATATCAATTTTAACACCCTTCTATTATTTTCTTTTCTATATCTTCCAGGTGATTATTTATTTTTACAATGATAATATCAAGCTTAGATACAGTAGTTACATCCAAAGAATATGTATTCTTTAGATTTATCAATCCTTTTACCGAGTTAGTCAATTCAGTGAATATCAATTTCAAAAGGTCGTATTGCTTGTAGTATTCATAATCTAATTTTTGAAGAATAAAGGAGTTGTTGATATCAAATTTATTATGCTCGGTGAAATATTTAGAATTTATAATTTCTGTTGTTTTTTCGATTGCATGGTCTACAGTGTTTGATATATCTTCAAGGGCTTTTTTACGGCTATCTCCTCTTATGTATCTAAATAACCAATTTACATTATTATTGGTATCTATATCTAATGTACCTTTTTCTGAACGTTTTACCTTACCGTGTTCAGGTATTTTAGAAATAATTTTCAAGTTCAATAATACATTATCTATCATACTCGTAGCCATTCTTAATTCTAAGAAAGTAAATTAAAATTTATAATTTTCCATACTTATATAAATAATAACAACACAAAACAGACGCATGGAAAATTTATGTAAATACAGAGATATATTTGGTGAAGTAAATACCGGTGCACATAGTTACCGTTTTCTAGGTATAGCTATTGTAGACCTTGGATTAACTATCTTAGGAGCTTACTTCATAGCTAAAGAGTTTAAATGGGCCTTTTGGAAGACTTTCATTGGGTTAATGATTATAGCTGTAGTATTACATAGATTATTTTGTGTTAATACTACCTTGAATGTATTACTATTTGGTAAAATTTAATGTAAAAAATTGAAAATTTTTTACATCATACATACAAATTAGTATGAGTACGATACTACAAAATATTTACAACGACATCTTCTTTAAAAAACAAGAAAAAGAACCTGAAACAATCGAAATGTCTAGTCTTGACTTTAATAGTCTTCCAAACAAAATGAAACGAATGAAAATCAAAGAATACCTTGATAATAACAAGGAATGTTTGGAAAAAGAAGGTATTAAGATAGATGACAATGTATTTGTTAACTATAAATTTATAAAGATACGTTTCAAAAATTATAAAGTAGAACACCTTGTAGTAAAACCAAAATAAAATTTGGTTACATAAATAAATCAGCGAATGAAAATTTTCATTCGCTTTCTTCTTTTATTTCTTGAGTGTCTTTAGTGTCTTTAGTGTCTTTAGTGTATTTGTTTATAAATGCTTGAATACTTGTATATCCACAATTATATAACTTTTGTTTATTTTCGAGGGATAATTCAAAGGTTATATTTGACCTTATATCTACATCTATAGTAATAATATTACAGTTTTTTTGTAATGCTGCTTCCTTTGTAGTTTTTTCTATTGTACTGAAAGAACATTTAATTATATTATATAAATAATCATCTAATACCTTGATTTCTTTGGGCTTTGCTTCATTGAATGAAAAGGCTATTATGTCTGCTAAATCTTGGTGGTCATTTATGTTGATGTCTATGTAGTAATTAACAGGAAAATTACATGTTAACCCCCCGTCAACATACAGATTTCCATTGTATTCTATAGGTTGAAATATTAAGGGTATAGCCATAGACATTTGTATAGCTATATAGACTGGCATATTAGGTACAGTGTATACGCTAAAATATTCTGTTTTCTTTTCATTCACGTTACTAACTACAGTGATTAATTTTTTATTCGTAAGTTTGTAGAGGTCTTGAAATGTAATATTTTCGTCAATACCTTTGTTTTTTATGAATAATTTAATAAAATTTCTAATCTTTTTCCCATTGTCTAATCCGTAATCTTTTAAGAAATTAGTAACTTTGAAATTTTTCAATAATTCTAAATTGTAATTATTAAAAATATTTTCAAGGGTAGTGTGATTATAACCTAATATAAATAATAAACACGCAAATGCACCTATAGAACATCCTGTATATTCTGTGATATTTTTAAATAATTCTGGATATTCTTCAATGTATTTAAGAACTCCTATGTATGCTAATCCTTTCGCTGCTCCTCCTGATAAAACTAAACGCTTGAATGTAGGCATACTGAATTAATAAATGTATGTAAAATTAAACTCCATTCTTAACTTAATTTAATACACATTAAAATTACTATTATCACCCATGTGCTTGTTGATAGCCTTGGGTAAGTCATAATCATGAATAATACCATCTTTCTTAGATTTTACACGACTTTTGATGTAATCTAAGTGTCTTTTAAGTAATATATGTGCTCTGTTCATGATTTGGTTATGCTTCATATGTAATACAGGATTGCTTGGAGTAGTGATAATCATAGAATGTAGATAATTCATACAGTTTTTAACATTTTCTTCTGCCAGTTGGAAATTGGCTAAGCCATTTTCAAGGGTAGAATTACATTTAGTGTCTTGTTTTAATCTATATGTATCTATGTTCAAGAAATCGCTTCTTTCTTTAAATTCTGAATTCAAAGGCTTGCCATTTACATTATCAAAATTGGGTTCAAAGTTTTGTAAAATATTGGGCACTTTAGGAGATGCACATAAGGATTGTTCAGCATCGTACCTTACATTCAAAACTATATTAACACATTCTATAGCATCTTTATAAGCAGGATAATTAAATTCTGCGAAATCTTGTCGAATATTGTAGAATAGTGTTATCAAATCGGCATCTATATAAAAATAATCTGGAGGTGGTTGATTATCTAATAGAGAATTTAGCTTGAATTCTAATTCAGTATTGATATCTTCAATGTTATTGGAGTCTTCTAATGTCAGATAAATTAGAACAAAAGTGGTCACTATTAAAGCTAATATATGACCTAATTCTATTTTTACTACTGTGGTGAAAAAATAAACAATAACAATCGTAATTACTATGTACAGTAATTGATTTTGTTTACTTATATGTATATGTGAATCTTTATCTTTTAAATTTAGAAAATCCATTCCTTTACTTAGTTAGATATTACAAAATAAAAATTAAAAATTAATTTCTACATCAATAATAAATAAAAATAAAACATCTTCCATTCAATGACACCAACATTAATCAAATACATAATACTTTATGTCCTCTTTATTGCAGGTATATCGATAATCGCTGAATGGATTTCTTGCTCTTTTTACACTAAGAAATCAAAGCGTAGAGTTCATTTCGAAGATGAACTAAATGATTATTTAGATAATCTCAAAATGCAAATGCAGCGACAATACATCCAAAAAGTAGATGAATTTATCGAAGGGCGTCGTGAAAACTTTACAAATGATTTGGCAAGTTATCAGCCTGTGAGTTATGCTGAAAATTTAGATATGGAACAAGCTATCCTTGCTCAATTAGATGAAAAAATCAGGATGTCTGGGGGATTACAGTATTCTTTAGATAATCATTCAGCTGGAAGAAAGACAATAGGACAAGCTTACTCAGCTATAGATAATGACAATCAAGTCATTACTTATAGAAATTTGTCTGAAAAATACAAAACAACTCCTAGAGAAGTAACGTTTGAAAATTCAGAAAGAACATTGGCTATACCAAGAAGAAACACCTACACTATTGACCATAAATACAATTTCGAACCATCTACAACAGTAGAATATCCATCAAAATATGACCCTAAATTCGGCAGAGCTCCACAAAATCAAAGTACATTTTATGACAAAAAATATGATGTAGAAAATTATACTGTTAAAGCTAACGACAGTTTTAGTAATAATTACCTTTTATTCTAATTACCTCACATTTATGTACATTTCTTCAGTTTTTTATTTGAACACGAGTCATCTGGTGTCCAGATACAACATTTTAATGGTATCTTAGTTTTTACATCAATGCTTAGAGCTTGTATTGATTTATTGAATTCATTTTGGAAATTTCTTGACTCGTTGTAATGTGATATCAGTCTGTCGTCTGGGCTTAGATATATTTTGAAATTTTCAACCAGTTTTATGATTGAATATTGTGGGTCTTTGTAATTAAACCATTGTGTAATCAAATTTTTACCTTGTTCTAATTTATTAATTTCATAGAGTAATGTACAAGCCCAGCTATATATAGTTACGTGTCTTTCTTTTGGTTTAAGATGTTGATGTGAACGGTATCTTATAACTCTAGCATATAACTGTTCTCTTTTAGATGTCCCTATAACTGGTTCTAGAACATGAAATACATTACAACCGCTTATGCTTAGACCTTCATAATAATCTGGGTGTAAGAGTAATAAACTTATTTTCTTATTCTTAAATGCTTCTAAAACTTCGACTTTTCCTTCGTCACTGAGACTATGGTCAAAGATAGTATGCTTGATATTCCTATTTTTTAGATATTTAGATAACAGTAAAATCCCAGATTTATAAAAATTACTATATACAACAGTTTGAGGTTTTTTCTGTCTTATGTAAAGGTCAGCTATTTCTTTGAATTTAATAGGGTCTTCATATAAATTACCTATTATTCTACCTTTATCCATAAATTTGCTCTTTAATGAATAAGGGTCCTTAAACAATTCTGCCTCTCTTATAGTATTATTTAATTCCAAGTCTACATATTCTTGATTACTTAAAGACTCTGGTATACCAATAACTCTCATCAATAACGCAAGCTGTTTAGGGGTATATGAAACTCTCTTTATTATTTCTTTTGATGTTGGATAATCATTACTATTTATATATTGATAATTAAAGAATGAAAAATATCTATTTACATTATTAGACATTAATTTATCAATGTCTAATCTATCAAAACCCATAGTTTCTTCATAATATGCTTTGGCATATTTGAATACTAATTTAGTACCATTAATTACCAAAGTCATTAATAATAGATAACTTATAGCTTTAGGGGTCAATGTATTTTGAATATTATTAAGAAGTTCTTTGTATCGTGTAATATCAAATAATCCTTTTTTGGATTCTTGTATAGTTAAATTCTTTGGCTTTTGAATTAAGTCACTAAATACCTTAGACGACACTAAAGCATACACAAATTCTGCTATATTATTAGAATTAATAGGTAGAGCCCTTATAAGGTCTTGTGGTAATATTTTCAATGGATTATATGTCAAGAAAGGTTTAAAAGCTTGTACCCATAGTTTATCGACTAATGACACTTTATAATATGCTCTTTCAAATTCATTTGGTTTTAATGGAACAATACTATTTTCTTTCCCTGCAGCTATATTAATAAGCCAACTTATTTCATATAAGAGACTTTGATAACGTAACAAGGTTCCACTCATTAGTAAAATTTTTTTAGTTGAATACATTAAATTTAGGAAATTTATTAGACGCGGGTTGACTTTCTTTTTCTTGTCATTCTTTACCTTTTCATTGTTATTGTCATTTTCGTCCTCGCGATCGTAGAAATCCCTTCCTAAACTGTCAATAATATTATATAAGTTATGAGCTTCGTCTACAACACATACACTATTTTGTATCAAGCTGCTTACATTTTCAAAATTTTCTAATTCACTAAATGTAACAAAACTTAATGTATAAGGGTCTATTCCCAATTTTTTAGCTTCCGTTTTCCAAATAGCTTGAAAACCATTGGGTAAAATTATTACTTTTTTATCTTTTGGGAAATTTTTAAGAAAAACTAAACCTGTAATGGTTTTACCAGTACCCATATAATGATTTAAAATCAATCCGTGTTGATTTTGACATCTAGCTATAATGTATTCTAATGGTTTTATTTGATGAGGTAAAAGTTTTATGGTGGGGTCTTTCTTTTTTGTATTCATCTTCGGGACTTCGTTACATTACCCATACAAAAAAATAAAAAAACAAAAAGAGTTATTTTTTTTTGTATGGGTAATGTAACTAACTAAGAAGGTACTTAAGATGAATTTCCCTCTTATCAAAGAAACTATTTTAAAGTCTGTAGGCAATGTAAATCCTCAAAATGTACTAAATATAATCATTAAGACAATGGCTATAGTTGATAAAAATACAGACACTACTCTTAAAGGCAATGATAAAAAACAATTAGTTTTAAGCATCGTGTATGACATAGTAGACACCTGTAATATCCCACAGGATACTAAAAATTACATATTAGATATAGTTAATAATATCTTTGACCCTTTAGTTGAAAGTATTATAGATGTGTCTAAAGGACACACAGACATCAATAGGAAAAAGAATATATTTGTAGAATTCTTTAAACGCTGTATACATCGCAATTCCACCCTTTAATAGTCAAATTATCTTAAAAATAAAAATTTTAATTAAATTAATAACATTGCTACATGCAAACAAGATATATTAATTTAACTAAAGAACAACGTATTACTCAGCAGTTTTTAGTTTCTAATTTAAAAAATGTAGAAGACTCTGAATATATAATCGACCATATCTTAAGCGTCTTAAGATACCATACAGATAAATTCAAGCTACTTTTGCCTTTTACTTTTATTTATGAATGCCTAGAAGTAGTCATTGATTGTGACTACTCTGATAATTTATATATTAGTAATTTTAAAGTAGTTGAAGAATAACAATATAATTACACAAATTACAATTACCCAAACGTATTTTCGTAACAATACTTTATATAGAGAAATTTATCATCATCTTTATATTTATTATACAGCTCGCCCAAGGTTTCACTGCTTCTTGGTATCATATTATTATCAATAAATAAGAATATAGATTGTTCTTTCTTTATCCCTATCTTAGATTTTAGAAAAAATATGAATTCTCCTATTGTATGAGTGCTTGCTACTAGATATTTTATTCTTTTTTCTTGAACTGGCTTTCCATCAAAGAACTTAATTTGTTTTTCGCATATAATAGGAATTTTCCCAGGATACTTATTAATTACCCTTGTTGCTTCCTCTGATCTTTTAGAAAAAGAATTATTATCTTTGTATGAAAAAGAAGACATCTTGAGATACTCCAATTTATAATTACATAAGAAAATAAATATAACCAGAATAAATAAAAATATAATGCTTATTCCACATTCTTGAAAAATATCATAAAAATGCTTATAATCACAAGCACTACACCTATACTTAACAGTCTAGTATCTTTAGTAAAAATGGAGATTATATCATCGCCAGCTTTGTAGGATAAGAGGTCATTTAAGATATCCATAAGGTTAGTTGCTATTGTACTTGCGAAATCTTTGATAGATAATTCACTGAAATTTGTAGGTTTAGGTTTTACGGGCTGTGGTTGTACAGGTTTTATATCTGGGTCCGGAAGTACTTTTGTGAATAGAGGTTTCTTTAATACGTCTGGATAAGGGTTATCAATTGTAGGTATCTGAGAATATTCGTCAGCATGTCTATTGAGTATTTCTAATTGGTCAAGTTCGTCCAATGAAGTAGATGCTTCTACATTAGTACATTCTGTATTTTCAAGGTGTTCTATGTATTCATTGTTGTTGTCTTGGGGTACAGTGTAATTGTACTCTTCTGGGTCTTGTTGTTCATCTAATTCTGTATAATTTGACTTATAAATATAATCAGCCATTTAATGTACTGTTATAAAATTATAAAATTATAATAAAAAAATAACGTGTATTTGTCTAACGCGTTTAAGTTATAATTAATAAATATATAACTATTTATAATATGAAAAACATAATATTTACACCTTATACTGGAATTAATAATTATACAGAAATTAGCAGGGATTTACATATGGTATATGAAAATAGAGACACTCAAAAATTTAATAAACGTCAAGAAAAGCTACATAATATTATTTCATCTATGGGACTTGTAAAAGTAAAAATGAATGATGAAAAGAATTATCCGCACTACTACGATGGTACTGCTTACTATAAAAATGCAAAAGGCAAAATATATCGTGTTACATTGGATGGTATTTATGAAGCATTAGGTAATGCACAATTTAAAGAAATAACTAATACATCATCTAATACCTCCAAATGTGTGCCTTCTGGTATGTGTCATAGTTGGAGTTTACTTGGTTGTCCAAAGTAGTATCCTTATTTAAAAAAATAACTGACAATAACCATAAAAGTAAATGAATAATAACTCGAAGAAGATTTCTAAGTGTTCCTTTGATGACATCAAGGAATACTATAACAATGTATTAAACACTGATACCACAACCTTTATATCAAGTAATGATACCCCTACGCCAATAGAATGTGTAGAAGAAATGTTATCAAAATTACCAGAAGAATTTTATAAAAGAGACAATCTAAAGGTATTAGACCCTTGTTGCGGGGATGGAAATTTCTGTGTTCCATTGTATTATAAATTCAGAGAATGTAATTTTACACATAAAAACATTATAGACAATATATTATATTTCAATGATATCAACGAGAAACGCTTAGAAAATGTTAAAAATATTTTTGGTTCTAAACATATTAGTAATTTAGATTATACTAATGATTATCCGGAGGATGTCAAATTTGATTTAATCTTAGCTAATCCTCCTTATGCTAAACTCATGGAAAATGGGAAAAGAGCATCAAAAAACCATAACTTAATAAGTATATTTATTGAAAAAACGTTGAAATTATTAAAGCCAAATGGTTATTTACTTTTTATAACCCCAGACAATTGGATGTCTTATGCATCGCGTAATATATTGATAGAAAAATTAACAGCTTTACAAATTATCCATTTAGATATACATACTGCTAAGAAATACTTTAAAAAGATAGGCTCAAGTTTTACTTGGTATATTATACAAAATTGTAAGTTCAGTAAAGATTTCACTGTATCTGGTATATGGAAAAAAGTATACTATGAAAGCTTAGTCACGTCTCAAGAAAGAAAGTATATTCCCTTATACTATAATAAAAATATCCAAAGTATACTATCTAAAACTATAGATAATACAAAACTCAAAAAATTCAATGTAGAAACTAGCAGTTATCTTCATAAATATACTAAAAAAGAACTTATCAATGATACAAAAACAACAGTTTTTAAATATAAATTAATACATACACCTAAGCAAACTGTTTATGCTTCAAAACCTCATATATACCAAGATGGATATAAGGTATTTATATCTACCACTGATAAATATCAAGTTTTTATAGATGATTGTGGAATGACACAATCTATAGTGTTTATAAGGTGTAAAACACTCAAAGAAGCAGAAGAATACTCTAAAATCCTAAACCATCCTTTATATATTTTCTTAAATAATATATGTAGATGGGGGAATTTTAACAATATAAAAATCTTAAAAAGCTTTCCTATACCCGAAAATAATAAAGATGGTGATATCTTTGAATACTTTAAGCTAACTAATGGAGAAATAAATCTTATTCAAAATACATAGGATACTTTCATTAAAGTTTAACTTTTTTTTCAAACTTTTCTCAAAAATTTTTACATATATTCATGATTTTCTTATTTTGTCATAGTTGTAGATTTGGGATGATAGGAAAAGTTAAACTTTTTTTTCAAACTTTCTGAAAATATTTTCAAAAAATATTTTTTTTTGAAAATATTATAGAACTTTTTTATTTTTTTTCAGCTTTTTCTCAAAAATTTTTACATATATTCATGATTTTCTTATTTTGTCATAGTTTATTTGGGTCAGGAGGATAGTTAAAAGTATCACTCTTAGATATCTTTATAATTAGGATCAGAATTGAAGTTTAAAGGAGGGTAGCATTTAGAGCACTGCGGTTTTTAAATGGCACTATGTTTGATTTAAAAATATCTTTTTATATATTACATATATGGAAAGTGAAATTGAAAAACTTAGAAAAGAAAACGAATTGCTTAAACAACAATTAGAAGAAACACAATCACATTTACAAAAATACACAAATCCACAAAGACAAAAGAAATACAAAGAGCAAAACAAGGATAAAATTCTTCAATACGCTAAAGAATACCAAAAACAATACTACGAGAAAAAGAAATTAAAACAATATGAAAATTAACGCGTTTATAACTTGTTTTTATTATATACGTAGATAATAAAATGAAAAAACCACCAGACAGTCCAAATTACAGAACTATTAAAGTCCCTCTTAAAAAAGTTCTAAAACATTTTGATATCATTCAACCTAAATTTGAAGAATCTGTTTTAAGAGTTAATCAATTTGCTACTATTGGATATGAATTTCTTAAATTGTATGTTTTACATTTGTTTGAAAACAAAGTAGAACTTCCTAAAATGAACAAAGCGTTAATCACTAAAATCTTTAATTTGATTGGTCAAGGCTCTAATAAAGGAAGAAAATGTATAGTTTTAAGTGACACAATTACAACGTTTTACAACGACATATTTTCAAAAATCTATCCTGATAAGCTTAATTCAAGTCATTTATCATATGTTTTACCTGTTTTGAACGATGAAATGTTAAGATGTTTTGAAACTAACATTAAAACTCACTTTTTGAAATATCTATGTAAATATATTAATGTTCTTATTAGATATCCCTTAGTTGATGCTGTTAAAAATAGTAAATTGTCAAAAGAAGAACGTAAAGTTCAATATCAAGGTATTAATAAGGAAATTAGAGACATTAAGAATGACGTTATAACTATGAAGATTGAGAAGTCTAATGAAAAATATCATCAATTTATCAAAGATACAATTAGTTTATTTCCAAAGGACAGTATCAAAAAGAACAACTTGATTTACAATGTTAAAGCATCCCCACAAAAATACATATTGGCTTCACTTCAATTGAACAAAAAGATTGAAGAACAAGGTAAAAAGTGTTATCAAGTTTTCTGTCAAAGAAGTAATTATGTTCCTAAGACAATCACATTAAACACGTCTGGTGTAATAGAAGTAATAAATGATACTAAAAATGAAATATATGGAATCGGTTATAGCCAAATGAATAACAATGCTAAAAGATACCAAAAACAAGCTTGGAGGGAAATTCTAAAATTAGAAAATAAGCAATTGTTTAATCATCGTGACTATATATTTTATAATCAAATCCAAACAGATGGTGTATCAGCAAATATATTGTTCATTCGTAAAGAGTTTTACAATAAAACGTATGGTCAAAGATTACCACAATACGATGAAGTTATAGAATTTGAAATAAAACAATTAGAAAAGCTGACAAAAGATGAATGTGAAAAATATAAACAAATGAAACTCGTTGGAATCGATCCGGGGAAAAAGGATATCATCACAATGGTGGATGAAGATGGCAATTATTATTCTTATAGTAATTGTAGAAGACGTAATGATACATATCTAAAAAGAAGTAATCAAATCTTGTTAGTAGAGAAAAAGAAAAATGGTATAATAGAAACAGAAACTAAATTATCTTCATTCAACAAAAGAACGTTAGATGTTGATAAGTTTGAAAAGTATCTACTAACAAAGCAAAGTTGTACAACAACACTTAGAGAGTTTTACGAAAAACCATTGTTTAGAAAGTTGAACCTAAGACGTTTTTGTAAAACAAAAAGCAGTGAAGATAAGATGCTGAATGAAATAGGAAAAAAATTTGGTAAAAATCTATTGTTAGGCTTAGGTGATTGGTCAGTCAATAGTAGCTATCAAATGAAAGGGTGTATGCCTACACCAAATAAAGGAATAGCAAAGTTGTTGAAAAAACGATTTGAAGTGATTTCAATTGATGAATATAATACGAGTAAATTATACAACCGTGATTTATCAAAAGAACTAACAAACGTGAAAGTCAAACGTGGTAAGAAGTCTAAATCTATTCATACATTACTAACTCCAACGAGGAACCCGAATGGTGTAATATTGAATAGAGATAGAAATGCGTGTAAAAATATTCTATTAATAATGAAAGAATTTTTACAAACACAAAAGAGGAAGGCTGAATTTAGCCGGAAACAAATAGTTGATTCATAGAAGTAGCTATGAATTGATTGTGAAGGGATTGATAATCTCTACTTTTTACAAAGGATTATCAAGGAAACCCTTTAACTATGGAATTAAACTGATCTGTTTTAAACAGATTCAGTATGTAGCGAGTGGAATTTATTTAGCATTTCAAAGTGCCATTTAAAAACCGCAGTGCTCTAAATATTGAGCTGTTGATATAGATTTTATCCACTTGTCCATTAACTATGTAACGTGTTTTACTTTTAAATTAAATAAACTAAATTAAACTACAAGGTAAGTTAAAAAATTGAAAATTATTTATCTTACTGAAGATAATTACAAGTATGAACAACATCAACAATAAACTGATTACAAAAGAAATCATCGAAGACATTATTAACAGATACACAGGTAATACTAAAGTATCTATTAATAACATTAAAAAATTCCAAAAAGCTTTTATTCATAAGTCATTTTGCAATGTAGTTGACAGTGATAACTCTGATACAGATAACTATTGCACTATCAATTACAATAGTACTCTTATAGCTAGTAATGAACGCCTGGAATTCTTAGGAGACAAGGTTATAGACCTTATTACTACTGAATTCTTATTTGATAATTATCCTGATAAAGATGAAGGATTTTTAACAAAACTCAAATCAAGATTGGTAAAGAAGGAAAGTTTGTCTTATTTAGGAGAGCAGCTAGGCTTTAAAGAATTGTTATTACTAAGTTCTCATGTAGAAAGAATAGATGGAAGGAATAATGCGAGATTTTTAGAGGACATCTTTGAAAGTTTTATGGGAATTTTATATAAAGACCAGAAATCTAA